>Ga0206677_10005063_pt1 | contig 10536 bp, 10 predicted proteins | sample M130m12015metaG_FD_155475 | JGI IMG/M metagenome (GOLD analysis project Ga0206677, IMG submission 155475) | Ammonia-oxidizing marine archaeal communities from Monterey Bay, California, United States - M1 30m 12015 | ecosystem: Environmental > Aquatic > Marine > Intertidal zone | place: USA... | reverse complement strand
GTGGTTCTAGTTTTAATGAAGTCTATTTTACGGATGTTGTAATACCTGATTCACAAAGATTAGGTGCGATTGGTGATGGTTGGAAAGTTGCAATTACAACTCTTATGAATGAAAGACTTGCAGTAGGTGATGCAAATGGGGCTGATGTTAAAGAAGCATTTAATTGGGCTAAGAGTCAGGATGATTGTGGTGAGTCACTCATTAAAAATAGAGCTACAAGAGAGTCAATTGCAGATTGGTACTGTGAAGCTAATGGTCTGAAAAATACTAAATTAAGAACGATGTCAGCTTTATCTAAAGGGGAAACGCCTGGACCTGAAGCATCAATAACTAAAATTGTAAGTGCTAATAAACTTCAAGATATTGGTAATTTTGGCATAGATTCTTTGGATATGGCTGGTATGCTAAAAACCGAGGATAATGAAGTTCAAAGTTTTCAGAATGCATGGCTAGGAGCTCCAGGTTTGAGAATTGCAGGTGGAACAGATGAAATTCTTAAAAATATAATTTCTGAAAGAGTTCTTGGGCTTCCACAAGATAAAAGATCAGATAAAGGTATGCCTTTTAAAGATATACCCTCTGGAAACTAAGATTTAAGCTGAGGAAATAGTAAAACATCTCTAATCGATGTTTGATTAGTAATCATCATTACTAGACGATCAATTCCTATTCCAACACCTACTGCTGGTGGCATTCCATGTTCCAATGCAGTGATGTAATCCTCATCATATGACATAGCTTCTTTATCGCCAGTATTTTTAGCTTTAACTTGTTCCTTAAATCTTTCAGCCTGATCATCAGGATCATTTAATTCACAAAATCCATTAGCAATTTCTTTCCCGCCTATGAATAACTCAAATCTATCGGCAATATTTGGATTTTCATTATTCCTTCTCGATAATGGAGACACCTCAACAGGATAGCCTATAACAAAGGTAGGTTGAACAAGCTTATCTTCAACAGTTGATTCAAATAATTCTAAAAGCGCTTTGCCGCCAAGCTTATCTAAATCATCTTGGGAAAGGTTCTTGTTTTCTTCAAGTATTAAATCAGTAAGATTAGATTTTCTAAAATTTGATAAATCTATCTCATCATCACCCCACATAATCTTAAGAGAATCGTTGACTTCTTCCGATGCAGATTTGATCATATTTTCAGTAAATTCAATTGTTTTTTCTAATGTTGTGAAGGCTTCATAATATTCGAGCATTGTGAATTCAGGATTATGTCTTGTCGACAAACCCTCGTTTCTAAAGCTTCTATTAATTTCAAAAACTCTTTCGAAGCCTCCAACTAATAATCTTTTTAGATAAAGTTCTGGTGCTATTCTTAGAAATAACTCTCGATCCAATGCATTATGTTTTGTTACAAATGGCCTTGCTACAGCTCCACCTGGTATGGGGTGCATCATTGGCGTTTCAACTTCAATAAAGTTTCTCTCTTTCAATGAAGCTCTTACGGATTCAATGATTTTAGTTCGATTTATAAAGACTGTTTTAGATTCATCATTGCTCATTAAATCTAAATATCTTTGCCTATATCTAGTTTCTATATCTGATAGGCCTTTAAATTTATCTGGCATAGGCCTTATAGATTTCGTGATCAGCACAACATCACTAGCTTCAATTGTTAATTCATCAGTTCTAGTCTTAAACAACTTACCTTTAACACCGATTATGTCGCCAAGGTCCCAAGTTTTAAAATCATTGTATGCGGCCTCATCTATTGTATTTTTACTTACATAGATTTGAATATCTCCACTAGAATCTCTTACAGTTGCAAAACTTGCATTTCCCATTACGCGCATAAGAACAATTCTTCCTGCAACAGAAATATTATCAATATTTTTTTCTACTAGTTCTTCTTTTGTAAAAGAATCATTTTGTTGATGAATATCATCAGCATAATGCTCCTTTAAAAAGTCATTAATATATGCTTTTTTGTTGCTTCTGAGGTTTTCTAGTTTTTTTCTTCTCTCATCAATTATCCCCTCTTCGCCACCTATATTTTCTTCTGACATTTAAACCCCTGCTTTAAGACTTGTTTTCATAAATTCGTCAAGATCACCGTTAAGAACTGCTGATGTATTACCTGTTTCATGCCCTGTTCTTAGATCTTTAATTCTAGACTGATCCAGTACATAAGACCTGATTTGGCTTCCCCACCCTATATCAGACTTACTTTCTTCTAGCTCTTTTCTTTCCTCGTTCTGTTTTTGTAATTCTAACTCGTAAAGCTTTGATTTTAATTGTTTTAGAGCATTTTCTTTGTTTTTATGTTGAGATCTGTCACTCTGACATTGAGCAACCACACCAGTTGGAGTATGAGTTAACCTTACTGCTGAATCAGTTTTATTTACATGCTGCCCTCCTGCCCCTGAGGCTCTGTATGTATCAACACGAATGTCAGCATTATTAATATTAATTTCTATAGAGTCGTCAACTTCTGGGGATATGAAAACAGATGCAAATGATGTGTGTCTTCTGCTTCCAGAATCAAAAGGTGATTTTCTAACCAATCTATGAATTCCAGTTTCAGTTCTTAGCCAGCCATAAGAATATTCTCCGCTGACATGCAAAGTAGCAGATTTTATGCCTGCCACTTCTCCATATGAAATCTCTGTAATATTAATATCAAGGCCTCTTCCTTCTGCCCATTTTGAATACATTCTTAGGAGCATCTCTGCCCAATCTTGAGCTTCTGTTCCACCTGAACCAGATTGAATTTCTACATATGCTGATGCCGGATCCATTTTATTTGTAAACATTTTGCTAAATTCAAGAGCAGCAACAGCGTCATCTAGCTCTGTAAAATCTTTTGAAATTTCATTTATTGAATCTATATCAGATTCACTTTCTGCGATTTCTAATAAAACCAAGCTGTCAGAAACCTTTTCTTCAACAGATTTAAAATTAATTAGTGACTTTTCAATTGCAGTTTTTTCTTTACTGATTTTTTGAGATAGCTCCAAATCAGACCATACTTCTTCTTTGGCTAAATCTATTTCAATTTGTTCTAATCTTTGTTCTTTTGCAGAGACATCAAAAACACCTTCCCTTATTTCATTTAAACGAAATTTCAAATCAGATAAGTTTGATTTTAATTCTATAGAATCCATCATTAAGAGTTATTTTTAGTAATAAAGTCAAAAATTTGTTTTTTTGATGCTGGAAAATTATAAATTTTTTCTTGTTTGTTAAAAATCTCTGAAAGACTAATTGGTACGTCTTTAACTTCAAGGCCAGCATTTTTAACGACTAAAGGAAATTTAGCTGGATGCGCTGTAGAAAGTATTATTGTTTTGCCAACCAATTTCTCTTGAAGAGTTTCAACAGCTTTGGAAGCAACGGCTGTATGAGGGTCTATGAGATAGTTATATTTTTTATATACATCTTTCATAGCGTGAACGGTATGAATATCATCTACAGAGTAACTTAAAAATAAATCTTTAGATTTTTCCCACATACTATTTTTAATTTTTATTGGTATCGATGGGAAGTTTGAATAAAAATCTTCGCACAAATTACATTCTCTATCAGTATAAAAATCATATACTAGTCTTTCAAAATTGCTAGCAATGCTTATATCCATGCTCGGAGATACTGTTTCTGATACAGGTTTTTTTGAGTAATCATTTTCACTAAAAAATCTGTGTAGAATATTATTATCATTTACAGCTACAATTATTTTGTTTAAAGGCATTCCCATTTTATGAGCTGAGTAGCAAGCAAATACATTTCCAAAATTTCCCGTTGGAACTGCAAAATTTAGTGACTCCTTATATTTTGAAATTTTAAGTGCGGCGTAAAAATAATAACAAATTTGTCCTATAATTCTTACCCAGTTAATTGAATTAACTGCGAGTAGAAACTGATCATCTTTAATAAATGAGCGTTCATTGAATGCTTCCTTAACAATTGTCTGACAATCATCAAATGTACCATCTATAAGCAATGTGAAAACATTTGGACTATCAACAGTTGTCATTTGTCTTCGTTGCACATCAGACATATTACCTTCTGGAAGTAAAATAAAACTTTTAATAGAATCAAACCTTTTACATGCGTCAATTGCAGCAGAGCCTGTATCGCCTGATGTTGCTCCAAAAACTATAGCCGTTTTATTTTTTTTAGATAATGCTAAATCAAAAAAAGCTGCAGCCAATTGAAGACCAAAATCTTTAAATGCTGATGTTGGGCCATGAAAAAGCTCTAAAACACAGTTCGATTCATTTAATTGTTGAATTTTTACGAAGTTTTCTTCTGAAAAATTATGCCAAGTAGATTCAAGCAAGTTATTTACCTCTTCATCAGAAAAAGAAGATTTGGTGAACATCGGAACTATGTATTTTGCAACATCAATAAAGCTTTCTAAATTTCTCATGTGCTTTATGTCAACTTGAGGCCACTGATTTGGCATAAATAGCCCGCCATCACTTGCAAGACCCTGTAATAAAACCTCTTCAAAAGTTTTATCTAAATCTTTACCTCTAGTGCTGTGAAATAACATATTTATTCAGATTCTATTCTTATTGATCTAACCGCTTTAACAGACTCCAACCCTAATAGCTCTTTTTGGAGCTCTGCATGATCATGTTCTTTAAAGGGATCAGTTATCAATATTATTGGGACACAGTCTTCGCCATGATTATCTTTTTGAACTATGGATTCAATGCCAACTTTCTTAGATGCAAGAAGTGATGTTATAGAAGCCATAACACCAGGCTTATCCTCAGCTTCTAAATAAAAATAATATTGAAAAACTAAGTTTTCAAAAATGCTTAAATTGAAAGCTGATTTGCATTGCAATTCTTGGTTTGAATTTAAATCAGGGCAATTTGATAAATGTATTAGATCAGAGATCAAGCCAGATGCTGTTGATTCTTGCCCAGCACCAGATCCTGCAATATGTATCTTTCCGATAAGATCAGTGTCTATTTCCATGCCGTTACGAACACCTTTCAAGTTAGCTAAATGAGATGTAGCTTTAATTAATGATGGATGTGCTCTCAATTCGAGATTATTATTTTGAAGTTTTGCTACTGCCAGGTGCTTAATTGTATAACCCATGTCAGATGCATACGTGAAATCATTTTTTTCAATCTTGGTTATGCCTTCAATATAAAAATCTTGAGGAGGCAAGGATGAACCAAAGGCAATTGATGCAAGTATTCCAATTTTATGAGCTGCATCCATGCCTTCTATATCAAAGGCTGGATCAGGTTCTGCATATCCTTCTTTTTGTGCTAATGCTAAAGTTGGCGCAAATTCACTTCCGTCTTCCATATTAGATAAAATAAAATTTGAAGTTCCATTTAACATGCCAGAAATTTTTGAAATGTTATTTGCTGCTAACTCTTCACTAAGAAGTTTTATAACTGGAGTGCCGGCACATACGGCTGACTCAAAAAGGACTTTAACTCCCTTTCTTTTTGCCATGTTAAATATTTCATCACCATGATGAAAAATCACAGCTTTATTAGCTGTAACAACATGCTTCCCATTTTCAATTGCATGCATGATTAACTCTCTAGCAACATCAACTCCTCCAATTAATTCAACAACAACATCAATATCATGATTAATTACTTCGAATATATCTCTTACTATTTCTGTATTTCCTGGATTGCACTTTGGGTTATCTCTTCTAGCACCTATAACTTTGATCTCAAAAGAACATCCTGAGTTATTTTTAATAACATCTGCATTATCATTTAATGCTTTAAACATTCCGGTGGCCACATTACCCCACCCACATATGCCGATTTTTAATGATTTCATTTTATTTCCATAGAAAAAAAGTTTTTAATACCTCTTACTGCCTGTCTAATTCTATGCTCATTCTCAATTAAAGAGAATCTAACATAGCAATCTCCATCTTCTCCAAATCCAGCTCCAGGAGATACAGCTACATTTGCATGTTCTATAAGTAACTTGCTAAATTCTAGTGAGCCAAGATGTTGATAATTATCCGGTATCTTTGCCCACACAAACATTGTAGCAAGAGGCGTTTCAACATCCCAACCAATTCTTTTTAACCCACTACAAAGTTCATTTCTCCTAGATTCATACATTGAACAAATCATAGAAACATCTTTATCACAGTCATTTATTGCTTTTATTGCAGCTACTTGAATTGGTGTGAAAGTGCCATAATCCATATAAGATTTAATTTTTGTTAATGCATTAACTAATTTTTGATTGCCGCAACAAAAGCCAACCCTCCATCCAGGCATGTTGTAAGATTTTGATAACGTAAAAAATTCTACTGCAATATCTTTGGCACCTTCAACTTCTAAGATTGATGGAGCCTTATAACCATCAAAAACAATGTCAGCATATGCAAGATCATGAATAATCCAAATATCATACTTTTTTCCAATATCTATAATTTTTTTAAAAAAGCTTAAATCAGCTGATTGTGTTGTTGGGTTAGATGGAAAATTAATTATGATCATTTTTGGTTTCTTAGACGATCTATTAATAGCATCTTCAATATCATATAAAAATTTATCCAAATCACCATTTAACGAAATAGATCGAAGATTTGCTCCAGCTATTACAACTCCATATGAATGAATGGGATAGGTTGGTGATTGGACTAAGACATCATCATTATTTGATAGAGTGGCCAATGCTAAATGGGCAATGCCTTCTTTTGATCCCATACAAGTAACAATTTCAGAACTTGAGTCTAATTCAACAGAATATCTTCTTAAATACCAATTTTTTATTGCATCTCTTAATTTAGGTAATCCTGCAGATTGGGAATAACGATGAGTAGATGGATTATTTACAGCTTCAATTAACTTTTCAACAATTGAATTTGGTGTAGGCTGATCAGGATTACCCATCCCAAAGTCAATAACATCTTCACCTTTTGATCTCGCGATTTTCTTTAAATCATTAATCTGTGCAAAAATATATGGCGGGAGCTTTTCTGCGTTGGTGAAGTGTTGATCTGGCATGATTTATGCCTTTAGTCTAGAGAGAAGTTCCTCTGGAGAAACATATCCTGGAATTAATTCTCCATCTGGAGTTATTATTGCAGGTGTTCCGCTTATACCTAGTTTTTGACCAATAACATAATGCTTTGCTATTGGTTGGTCATCACAAAAATCAAGATTTAATTTTTTATCATTTTTTAAATCTGTGATCACCTTTTTTGGATCATCTGCACACCAAGCTCCAACCATTCTTGTGAATGTTTGTGTGCCAATACCTGACCTTGGAAAAGCTGCATATTTGACTGTTATACCAACTTTATTATATTCACTAATTTGTGAATGAAGCTTTCTACAATAGCCACAATCAACATCTGTAAAAACAGTAATTGCAGAAATTTCATTTTTTGATTTAAAAATTATTAATTCATTTGAGGGAATTGAACTTAGTAAATCAACACGCCTTGATTTTGTTTCTTCGTTAGTGATATTAATAATCCTATTAGAATTAATTTGATACATATCACCATAAATAAAGAAATTCCCATCTTGTGAAACATATATTGGCTGAAGATCACCGTAATAAACTTTATAAATACCATCAAAAACAGATGGCTCGATACTTTCAATAACAGCATCAGCTGGAAGGATATTTTCTAACTTAGCTGATATAAGCTCTTTATCTGAAAATACAAAAACACTAAATGATATTAATATAAATATAAAATTAAATACTTTCATTTTTTATCCTCTTGGATGATGTTTTTTTAGAATTTCGCCTAATCTTTGCTTAGCAATGTGAGTATATATTTGCGTAGTAGATAAGTCACTATGTCCAAGTAATATCTGGACAGATCTTAAGTCTGCACCCCTGTTCAAAAGATGAGTAGCAAAAGCATGACGAAGTGTATGTGGTGAAATTGACTGCTTTAGATTCTCTTTAGTTAAATAGTATTTAATGCGACTCCAAAATGCTCCCCTGGTTATTCTTGTTCCTCTATTACTCAAAAATATTTCTTTAGCCGTTGTATTGTTCCTCTCTTTTAGGTACATACTAAGATAATCTGAAGCAACTTCTCCATATGGTATTAATCTTTCTTTTGAACCCTTTCCCATTACTTTTATAACTAATCTATTGGTATCTAGATCGGTTATTTTTAGATTTACTAATTCAGATACTCTCATACCAGTTGCATATAGCATTTCAATCATAGCCCTATCTCTTCTTCCAATTGAGCTATCCAGATTGGGGCTTTTAATTAAACACTCAACTTCTAATTCTGACATAGATGTAGGCAGATACTTTTCCTGCTTTACAGTTGTCATATCAACAACTGGTGAAACTGATATGAGCTTTTTTTTAAGAAGAAATGTATAAAAAGATTTAATAGTAGAAATTTTTCTATTAATTGATGAGCTTTTTAAACCACATGCAAATAAATAAGAAATATATTTTTCAATATGCGATTTTTTTAATTTTTTTAGCGATGTGTCAACAGATTTTATTGACCAATCCGTTAAAGAGGTAATATCATTCCTGTAAGATTGAACAGTATTTTTTGAAAGACCTTTTTCTATATACAAAGAATCTAAAAAGGATTCAATTAAATAATCCTTTTTATTATCTTTTAACATTTATTTATCTAATCTTTCTTTGATTCTTGCAGATTTACCTGATCTATCTCTAAGATAGAATAATTTAGCTTGACGAACATCACCTTTTCTTTTCACTTTGATAGAGTCTATCATTGGGCTATGCGTTTGAAATGTTCGTTCAACACCGATGCCGCTAGAAATCTTTCTAACAATAAAAGATGAGTTCAAACCACCTTTTTTCACACCCATTACAACACCCTCAAAAGCTTGAAGTCTTGTTCTATCACCTTCTTTAACCTTAACAGATACAACAACTGTATCACCGGGTCTAAATGAAGGAAGATCAGTTTTAATTTGTTTTGTTTCGAAGTCGTTAACTATTTGAGCTGGAGATCTTTCTATAGTAGAGACTGCTTGAACCTCTTCCTCAGCTGTAGCTTCTTCAGCAACAACTTCTTCCTCAGCTGTAGCTTCTTCAGCAACAACCTCTTCCTCAGCTGCAGCTTCTTCAGCAACAACTTCTTCAGTTGAAGTTTCTTGAGAAGAGTTAACTTCTTCCTCGTTATTTTCTATTTCTTTATCAGATTCATTCATGTTAATTGCCTAAAAAGTGCTATAGGATATCCTTAGATTCCCAATCTTCCAAGAGTTTTTTTTGTTTATTTGTTAATTTTACATCATTTAAGAGGTCTGGTCTTCTTAAATAGGTTCGAATAAGTGATTTTTTGTCTTTCCACTCTTCTATTTGCTTATGGTTTCCAGATAACAAAACATCAGGAACATTAATATTTTCAAAATTTTCAGGTCTTGTATAAACAGGACCTTTTAATAGACCATTAGAAAATGTGTCTTTTATAACTGAGTTTTTATTTCCAATATTGCCTGGAATATTTCTTGCAATTGCATCGATTAAAATCATAGCAGCATACTCACCGCCACTAATTATAAAATCTCCAATAGATATTTCTTCATCAACATAAGAGTCTATAAACCTTTGATCAATTCCCTCGTATCTGCCACAAATAAAAGTAATATTAGGTAATTTAGATAGCTCTAGAACTTTTTCTTGATCCAACTTTTTACCTTGGGGTGACAAATATATTACTTTACCTAATTTTTTTGAGGGTATATCTTCAATAGATTTCTTGAGGGGTTCTGCCATCATTACCATGCCCTCACCGCCACCATATGGTTTAGAATCAATTTGACCATGTTTGTTCATAGCATTTTTTCTAATATCAATGCAATTTACAAAAAAGCTATCATCGAGACCTTTAGATAAAACTCCAGTTTTAAAAATCTGAAAAATATCTGGGAAAATTGTTAAAACATTAAAATTCATCTTTAAAAACTTTTATCCCAGTCTACATAAATTTTTTTATCCTCTTTATTTATGTTTTTTATAATTTTATTTTTAACAAAAGGGATCAATCTTTTTAACTCATCTACTGAGTCTTTGGTTGGTAAAACTTCTAGGCAGTCATTTGATCCATAATTATAAATATTGGAAATAATCCCTAAAACATCCTGTGTATCATTATCTAAAACCTTGAGTCCAAGAAGGTCATGCCAATATATTTCATCGTGACCAAGTTTTGGAAGATCTTTTTTGTGAATATAAATTTTCTTATTGGTATGACTTTTTATTTCATCAACATCATCTATTCCAATAATTTTTGAATACAGCTTAGAGTTGGCTTTCTTAATGAAGCTGATCTCAAAATTAGGTATTACGTTGTCTTCAATTATAAAATTAGAATAATTGATAATATTTTCTCTTGGATCACAAAAAGAGTTTATGAAAAATTCTCCCTTCAAGCCCCTAGCTTTGCCAATTGTGGCTATACAAATTAAATTTGATTTATCTAGATTATTTACTTTCATCATCTGAAGAATCTTTTTCTTCAGGCTCTTCTTCTACTGGAGCTTCCTCTACTGGAGCTTCTTCTGCTTCAACTGGGGCTTCTTCTGCTGGAGCTTCCTCTACTGGAGCTTCT
>Ga0206677_10005060_pt1 | contig 10544 bp, 8 predicted proteins | sample M130m12015metaG_FD_155475 | JGI IMG/M metagenome (GOLD analysis project Ga0206677, IMG submission 155475) | Ammonia-oxidizing marine archaeal communities from Monterey Bay, California, United States - M1 30m 12015 | ecosystem: Environmental > Aquatic > Marine > Intertidal zone | place: USA... | reverse complement strand
TTGTTTGTGGTGCCGGGGGTCGTGGGTTCGAGTCCCATCAGTCACCCATTTAAAAAAAAAGGAGTTGATTTAATATCAACTCCTTTTTTATTTAATATATGGTTTAATATTTCTTAAAAGAAGTGGTTTAGCTTGTTTTCCAGGAAGTACTTTAATTTTTTCAAATTTACTATTAAATAAAACTACTGTTGGAGTTGTAGTTAAATCTTCTCCATTTCGATTAAACCTTGCAACTTCAGCATAAAAATCATGTCTCCAGTCATGTCTTCCAGATGATTCAGGCTGTTGATTCCCAAATACCTTATTGTTGTAATATATTGTATCTTTAGTTCTTGAATCAATCTTTACTGCAAAGAAATTATTGTTTATAAGATCAATAACTGATTGATCAGATAAAGTCTCTTTTTTCATTTCTTCACAATAAGGGCAATTCTTTTTATAGAAAAAGACAAGAATATTTTTATCATACTTTTTAGCATATTTTTTGGCTTTTTCTAGAGGAATCCAATCAATTTCAGTTTTTACAGCTCCCTGTGAAAAAGCAATAAAAGGAGCAAGAGCTAGTAGTAGAATTGCTAACTTTTTCATTTTACTTCTTCTTTAAAATTTTATTGGCTCCCGAGATCCAAGCTGAAGGACCGCCTCTTACATAACCTTGAGAGCCTAGTTTGTTGAAGTTAACTTTTCCATCAGCAATAGTTGGAGTTACTAGCCAAACAGAAGGGTAACCTCTAACACCAAACATATTTGCAAGTTCTCTGTTTTGTTTTTTCAAATCATCAGAAATTGGAGTTCTTCTAGGGAAATCAAGCTCAACTAAAATAACATTTTTAGTTGCCCATTCTTTAAATTCAGGTAAGAAGAAGACTTCTTTTTGTAGTTTAATACACCAACCGCACCAATCACTACCAGTAAAGAAAAAGAAAAGTGGCTTCCCTGATTGTACAGATAAATTAATGGCTTTGTTTGCATCAGTATGCCATACTAGTTCTTTTTGTTGTGCAAATCCGTTAAGAGAAAATGCAATTAATAATATTGCTAATACATTCTTCATTTGTTTTTTGTTTTTAATTAATTTTTTAGTGAACGCCATACATCCATTTTTTAAGAATTGGTGATAAGATAAACGCTAAAACAGCCATTCCTATTGCAACTACACCTACTTGTGTAAATACTGAAGTATAACTTACTAAAGACTGTACGCCTTCTAATGATGAATCAGAATATCCTCCTGAAAAACCAGTTACCTTTTCAATTATTGTAGTCATAAAACCTGATTCAGGAATCACTCCAGATTCATTTGAGGTAGTTAATTTGGCAATTGCTCCTGAGATATAATGCGCATAAGATGAGGATAAAAAATACACTCCCATCATAAAGGCTGTCATGCTTTTTGGTGATAATTCAGTTACCTTACTAAGCCCAATTGGAGAGATGAATAATTCTCCAGTTGTTAATAGTAAATAACCTATCATTAAGAACATAAAAGGAGTACGACCAGCAGCATCCATATATTGTGCGCTCATGGCAAATACTAAAAATCCTAAACCTAACTGTAAAATGCCTAAAGCAAATTTGTTAGGAGTAGTTGGGTTTCTTTGTGTTTTTGATAAATATACCCACATCATTGAGAATGGGATAGCTAAGAAGATAATATAACCAGGATTAATTGCATTGGTTTGAGAAGCATTTAATAATGTAAGGTTTACATTTCTTTCAGCAAATAAAGTAATTGCAGTACCTGCTAATTCAAAGAAAGACCAAAACACTGTAATTAATAAGGTTAAAATTAAGACACTAACTAAACGCAAGACCTCCATTCTTGAGAGTTCAATCATTTTTTTAGCCAGAATACCTAAGATAACTATTCCTAATAAAGAAAGTAATGCAGAATGTAAATGCATTCCTTCTAATACTTCTAAGGCATTATACTTAACTAAGAATGCCGCAATAGGTACCATAAGTGCTGCTACTAAATAGAAAAAGTAATCTGTACGAATTCCGTACATTTTTTTCTCTATATATTCTGTTGGTTGTTGACCATTATCACCAAACACTCCATCATTCATACCCTTCATAAAGACTAATAAACCAGCAATCATTCCAATTCCAGCAGCCCCAAAACCATAGTGCCATCCATATTCATAACCTAACCAACCACAAACTAATGGTGCTAAAAAGGCACCTGCGTTAATTCCCATATAAAATATAGTAAATCCTGAATCTCTTCTGTCATCTCCCTCAGGATACAATCTCCCTACCATGGTAGAAATATTAGGTTTGAAGAATCCGTTTCCTACAATTAAAAGCGCAAGAGCAGCATAAAAGAAAAAGTGGTTAATAGCAGAAACTTCAAATCCGAGAACATCACTTTTAAAATAGAATGCCATAAAGAAATGTCCGAGTGCCATTAGAATACCTCCTAACATAATTGATTTTTTGAAACCAATGAATTTATCGGCAATCATACCTCCTAATACTGGGGTTGCATACACTAATGATCCATAAGCAGCAAAGATACCAAATGATACTTCCTCACGATATGCATCATCAGTAATGTAAGTAAAAAACTCATTTACCATGTAAAGCATAAGTAATGCGCGCATTCCGTAATAGGAGAATCGCTCCCATAATTCTGCAAAAAATAAATAGAACAATCCTTTAGGATGTCCGAATAATTGTTGGTCTTGATTTGTCATATTTTGTTTAATAAATTAGGTTGCCGAAAATAGTAAATTTTTCTGTTATAGATTATCTAAAATGAAAACAGTCATTTTTTTGTATAAATGGTAGCGTGTATTCCCTCCATATATTCCATGGTTTTTATCAGTATAAATGAATAAATCAAATTGTTTATTTGCTTTAACTAAAGCAGAAATCATTTCCATAGTGTTTTGTACATGTACATTGTCATCCGCACTACCGTGTACTAATAAATAATTTCCTTTTAGTTTATCTACATGGTTAATTGGAGAATTTTCATCATATCCACTTGCATTTTCTTGTGGAGTTTGCATGTAGCGTTCGGTATAAATATTGTCATAATATCTCCAATTGGTTACTGGAGCAACTGCTATGGCTAATGAGAAAACATCTGCACCTTTTGTAATTGCTAAAGATGACATATAACCTCCGTAACTCCAGCCTTGAATACCTATCCTATTTGCATTAATGTAAGATAAGCTTCCAAAGTATTTTGCAGCATTTATTTGGTCAATAGTTTCGTATTTCCCTAATTCTTTGTAAGTCATTTTTTTGAACTCAGCACCTTTACCTCCAGTTCCTCTATTATCGACACAAGCAACAATATATCCTTTTTGAGCAAGCATTTGGTACCAGTAATAGTTTGTCCAACCGAAAGAGTTGGTTACTTGTTGCGAACCTGGACCTCCATATAAAAACATATAAAGAGGATATTCTTTGTTTTTATCAAAATCAGGTGGTTTAATCATCCAAGCATTTAATTCTGCATCTTCAGTTTTGATAGTGAAAAATTCTTTTTCTGAAAGATTAAAATCTTCCATTTTAGTTTCAAATTCAGCATTGTCTTCCAAAACTTTAAGTTGAGTTCCATCAGCTTTATGAAGTGTGAATTTTGGAGCAGAATTTGCAGTAGAAATAGAATTCATATAATATTTTAGTCCATTACTAAATGATGCAGAGTTTGTGCCTAAATTAGTGGAAAGTTTTCTTTTTTCATCAGTATCTAAATTTTGAACAAAAAGAGAACGATTTATTGAGCCATCTTCAGTAGAGGTATAGTATATTTCCATCTTGTCAGAATCTACTCCATGAAAGGATGTTACTTCCCAATCTCCTTTTGTAATTTGAATTTCACCTCCCTCAAAATCTTTTAAATACACATGATTGAAACCATCTTTTTCTGATGTCCAAATAAAATTATCTTCAGGAAGAAATGTTAAATTATCATTTATATCAATATAGTATTTGTCTTTTTCAGTAAAGAGAATTTTATTACTCCCATCATTTGCATTAGCGACTATAAAATCTAATTCATTTTGATGGCGATTCATTGCTAGTATTACTAATTTTCCTGGAGAGTTAGTCCATTTGATTCTGGGGAAATATTCATAATCTTTTTCAGTGTAAATGAAAGTGCTTTGAGCTTCTTTTACATTGTAAGTGTAGATTTTTACAACTGAATTATCTTCACCTGCTTTAGGGTATTTAAAAACTTCCTGAGTAGGGTATAAGCCACCTTTAAATAAGTCCATTGAAAATTCTTTAACATTGCTTTCGTCAAACTTGTAATAAGCTAAATAATCTCCATTTTTGGACCATTCAAATGAACGGATTAAAGCAAATTCTTCTTCATAAACCCAATCAGAAGCACCATTAATAATATGATTCTTTTTTCCATCAGTTGTAACTTGAGTAATCTTTTCACTTCTGATATTTTTAATATAAAGATTATTATCAAAAACATAAGCTACTTTCTCTCCATTTGGTGAAAATGTTGCATACATCACTTTGTCATCCGTTAGTTTTTTTAATTTGTCCGTGAAAATATTATATATATAATAAGCTGACTTTGAGGAATGGCGGTAAATTTTCTCTGTTTCTGTGCTTAATAATAATTGCTTTTCATCATTAGAAAAAGTATAATTGTTAATTCCTTGAATATCGAAATCAGCACTTGAAAAAAGTGTACGAACCTTTTTGCCATCTTTAAATTGATGCTTTATAATTTCCTGCCCCTTTTCAGTTTTTTCCATAGTAGAATAATGCTCTCCATCATTCATGGAATTGAATCCCCCAATATATGATGGGTAAAAAGTGTAATTCTGCCATAAATCATCAAGAGTAATATCTCTTTTTTGAGCAAAAGTTGGAGTGATAATTAATATTGCTAGTAAAAGTGTTAGTAATTTTTTCATTTTGAATTGTAAGTTTAAAATAGCTGTGGCGAATTTAATTAAATTTGTGATGTGGAATACAAGAAGATAAATATTGATGATTTAGCAGTTTTAAAAGAAATTGTTGGTACTGATTTTGTTTTTTCAGATGAAGACAAATTACTGGAATATAGTAGTGACGAAACTGAGGATTTATCTTATCCGCCAGAAGTAGTATTAAAGCCGAGAACTGCAAATGAAATTGCTGAAATCATAAAATATTGCAATGTAAAAAACATTCCTGTCACCCCTTGTGGTGCTCGCACAGGATTGAGTGGTGGAAGCTTGCCCATTTTTGGTGGAGTAGCATTGAGTGGAGAACGCTTAAATACTATTATTGAAATTGATGAAAGAAATTTACAAGCAAAGGTTGAACCGGGTGTTATCAATCAAGTTTTTAGAGATGCAGTAGAGGAGAAGGGGCTTTTTTACCCGCCAGATCCTGCAAGTAAAGGAAGTTGTTTTTTAGGTGGAAATTTGGCAGAGAATTCTGGTGGTCCGAAAGCACTGAAATATGGTGTTACAAAAGATTATGTGCTGAATTTAGAAGTCGTATTGCCTACTGGAGAAATTATCTGGACGGGAGCGAATGTGCTTAAATACTCAACTGGATACAACTTAACACAATTGATGATTGGAAGTGAAGGTACTCTAGGGATTATTACTAAGATTGTTTTCAAACTTATCCCTTTACCAACCAAAGATATTACCATGCTCGCACCATTTTCTTCTGCTGAAAAAGCTTGTGAAGCAGTTTCTGCAGTTTTTAGAGCTGGAATTACTCCTTCAGCATTAGAGTTTATTGAAAGAGATGCGATAGATTGGACAATAAAATACACTGATGTAGAAATTCAAATATTAGAAGATGTACAAGCTCATCTTTTAATTGAAGTTGATGGCAATGATATTGATTTACTTTATAAGGATTGTGAAAAAATTGCTGAAGTTATGGAGCAATTTGATTGTGGAGAGATTCTTCTTGCTGATAGTGAAAGTCAAAAAGAACAATTATGGAAATTAAGAAGAGCGGTAGGTGAGGCTGTAAAAGCAAATTCGGTATATAAAGAAGAAGATACTGTAGTCCCTAGAGCTGAATTAGCAAAACTATTAATAGGAGTAAAAGAAATTGGTGCAAAATATGGGTTCAAATCAGTTTGCTATGGACATGCAGGAGATGGAAATTTACATGTAAATATTATAAAAGGAGAGATGTCTGAATCTGATTGGAACAATAAACTCACTTTTGGAATCAGAGAAATATTTGAACTTACCAAAAATTTAGGAGGGACAATTAGTGGTGAACACGGAATAGGTTTAGTTCAGAAGGAATATTTAGGTATTGTTTTGTCTGATAAAAACATAGAACTACAAAAAGGAATTAAAAAACTTTTTGATCCTAAAGGGATTTTGAACCCTGGAAAAATATTTTAATTCTTAGTCAAATTTTAATCCTCCCAGATTAAAATACAAATTAAATCTTAAGATATTTGAATAGTTATCAAAATGTGCTACACCTTCCTCTGTGATTAAAGGGAAGTAAAGTTGTAATCCGCCATTAAATCCAGGACCATTTGCAATAGTATTAAGTGTAAATCCACCTCCATATGCAATTTTAGATCCATTTGTTCCCAATTCTGTATATAATGAAATGGGTTTGAGTAAATTATAATCAATATATGTTGATGCAAGAAATTGACTTGAATTTAAAGAATCATTTGTAAAATGTTTTAACCCACCTTCTCTTGAGAAATATTGTTGTTGGTATGGTAAGTTATGGTTAGAGCTATTATCTCTAGAGAATACCCTTTCAGTGAACATGTAATCATCTGATCCGTTCCAAGCACTCATTTTTAAGTTATATATATTGTCCTCTGTATTTACATAGCCTATATACCCTCTAATATTGAGCTGCTTTTTTTGATTAATCATTTTTCGAAAAAAGCCACCTAATTGAATTTTGCTATAATTATATCCTTTTTCAATTGAGGAGTAAGCTGAAAATGGATTAATAGTTCTGTTGTTCGCATAACCAAACTGTGCATTAATAAAAGCTAGTGTTTCCTCTTCTTTCACTAAATGAACATAAGAGGCATTTAAATATTTATAGATTTTACTTCTTAAAGAAGGTTTTTTGAATTCAATATTTAATTGAGGCATAATCCTTGTATATTCTTTGTTATAATCATACAGATATTGCCTAGCATCAACACTTAATGTTAAGCTATGGTATTTGGCGGTTTGACTAAACTTTTTGTATGAAAGCTTTATTTCACCAGTAACATCTTTTGTTCCATTACTGTATAATGGAATAACTTTATAAGCAAACCCACCTTTTGGTAAAAACTGATTATAAATTTTTAATCCATAAGAATGCTTATTGTAAATATTATAATTCATTATTGGATGAAAGAATATTTGTGTTTTCTCAGGATGGTATAAACTTCCAATAATCTGTGGTTTTATTGGCTCAGTTGCTTTAAAAATCCCTTTTGTACGCATTATGTTATTATTACGATTTATCTCAGGCATATATCCATTATGGTCAATTCGGATATGATCGTAATCTCCATTAAAGTAACGAACAGTTTTTTCTCCTTCAAATCCTTCTACCCAAAGTGGAGTCATGCTTTTTCCATCTTTTACACCACTAATAATTACAGGTCCGTTTATGTCTCCTTTATTTTTAAGTGTGATCAAAAGGTCCTTAGTTTCTTTTTTAATACTTGAAATAGAGTAATCTAGATGCTTAGTTGTTTTTATCATATCATCAAAAAACCATGATAGATTCTTGCCACTTACTTCTTCAAAAACTGCTCTTAAATCTTCAGGTTGTGGGTGTTTGAATTTCCATTTTTCAAAATAAGTGCGTTTGCATTTATTCATCATATTTTCGCCTAAATAAGCCATTAAATAATCAAAAACAATTGCAGTTTTTGAGTAAACTATTCCTCCATAATTCATGCCTGTATATTTACAAGAATGTAGTTCAATTGGCTGGTCTTTACCTGTCCAAGCATTCATAAAATACATCAATTCCCCTTGAATATTTTTATTTGTATAATCTTTTAAATCAAGCATTTTTGTGAAAAAATGAGGAATTTCATTATTTAACAAGTTGTGCTCTGGATATTTTAAACGCATATATCTCAATTCATCAAATGAATTCAATCCTTCATCCATCCAAGGATGATCTCTTTCGTTACTTGCAAGCATACCGTAAAACCAATTATGCCCAACTTCATGCATAATTACTTCCTCTAAGGTAATTGCAGTTCTACTTTCCCCAATTACAGTAACATTCGGATATTCCATACCACCTCCAGCTGATATTGTCCCATCAACAGCAGTACATTGTTTGTAAGGGTAATCTCCATTCCAGAGGGAGTAAAAATAAACTGCATCATGCATGTATTCTATAGAGTTTTTCCAGAGGTCTGCTTCATTATTGGTGAACATTGTCCATAGAGTTACTTTTTCTTTTGTATTTGGTAATTCAACTTCTCCTTTTAAAACATGAAAACGCTTATCAGCAAACCAACCAAAATCATGCACATTATGTTGAATATATCTTAATGTTTTAGTGCTTAAATCTGACAATGGAAAACTCATGTCATTACTGAATTTTGTAATAGTATCAGTGATTTCTGCTAACTTGTTTAAACGATCAATTTCTCCTTTGTTTTGCAAATCACCAGTTGCACCAACTGTATAATTACTTGGAAGTGTAATGCTTACATCAAAACTTCCAAATTCAGAATAAAACTCACCCTGATTTAAATACGGCATTTCGTGCCAACCATCTTTATCATAAACTGCAGGTTTTGGGTACCATTGAGTAACCATATAGGATTGATTAACATGACCTAAACGAGAGAATTTTGCGTCAGGGATTTTTACAAAAAAAGGAGTTGAAATCCTTATTGATTGTCCAGCTTTTAAGGGTTTATTAAGTAATAATTTGCAAATATCAATATGCTCAGAGTGGTAATCCCATTTTACTCTTTCCCCATCAACTTTAAAATCTAAACCATTAATATAGCCTTTTTCTTCCTCAGACACATAATGTAATGAAGTGCTCCCATTTTCTAGTTTTTGCTTTGCTAGAGCTGTTGTATTATCTTTATATGCATTTGGCCATATATGAAACCATAAAAATTCCAAATCGTTAGTAGAATTATTGGTATAATCAATATATTCCATTCCTTTTAAAGTATGATTTTCATCATCTAAAGTTACATCAATTGTATAATTTGTTTCTTGCTGAAAGTATTCCTGTGCTGATAAGTTGACACTTAAAAGAATAAATAGTAATAGGTTTATTTTTTTCATTCGACAAATATATCTTTTTTGTTATTCACAACTAATACAACTAAGACCTTCTTTTTCCATTTTCCAATAGTGGCCAAGCATATCATAATCCCACATATTATGAATATTTTTAATGTCGTAAATTAAGTCATCTAAACTATGGTCTAAGAAAACAACCATACCAATAGGAATTTCTAAAGTTAAATCTAATTCTTGCTTACGCCATTTTTGTGTAGAGATGGTGAAAAAATCATCAAATATTAGATTATCATCTTCTAGTAAAAATTCAAAACCAACTTCTTCTGTCTTTTCTTTTGCTATCTCCTTGTTTTTACCTCATGCAATAACTTCTTTAATGAAGATTGATAAAAAAGGACTATTAAAGTAGTAAATCAACAATAACAAATGCACCAAAAATGAGGGATGCAATGCCGTTTGTTGTGAAAAAAGCAAGATTTACTTTACTTAAATCATTGTGCTTTACTAAAGTGTGTTGGTAAACAAGTAGGGCAGAAAAAATCCAAAAACCTATCCAGTAGTATAGGCTAAATCCTCCTAATGAACCAGCAATACTTAGTGCTGAAAAAGTGAGAAGATGTAAAATACTCGACAACATTAACGCATTCTTTTTTCCTAGTAGTACAGGGATAGAGTGGAGTTCATAGGTTTTATCAAACTCCTCATCTTGTAAAGAGTAAATAATATCGAAACCACTTACCCAAAAAAGTACGGCTGCTGAAAAGAATAATGGGATAATATTAAACTCATCACTAACTGCCAAGTAAGCACCAATAGGAGCTAATGATAATGCTAGCCCTAATACTAAATGACAAAGAGAGGTAAAGCGTTTGGTATAGCTATATCCTAAAATTACTAAAAGGGCAATAGGAGATAATACAAAACAAAGTGTGTTAATAAAATAAGTTGTTGCTATAAATAATATTGAGTTTATGATAACAAAAATTAAGGCTGAGTTTGCTTTTATACTTCCATTTGGAATTTCTCGTACTTCAGCAGTTCTTGGGTTAGTAGTATCAATATCTCTATCAATATAACGGTTAAAAGCCATGGCTGCCGAGCGTGCGAAAACCATGCAGAACACTATATACAAAAGAGTAATCCACTCAAAATCGTAATTTTTTGTTGCCAAGAAAAAACCAATAAAAGCAAATGGCATTGCAAATATGGTATGACTAAATTTTATTAATGAAAGGTATTTTTTCATTAATTATGAAGGGTTATTTTTATCACATTCTAATAAAGATAAAGGTATGTTTATCTCAAATGATATTGTAGAATCTTTTGTTATTAACCACTTTT
>Ga0206677_10005049_pt1 | contig 10556 bp, 6 predicted proteins | sample M130m12015metaG_FD_155475 | JGI IMG/M metagenome (GOLD analysis project Ga0206677, IMG submission 155475) | Ammonia-oxidizing marine archaeal communities from Monterey Bay, California, United States - M1 30m 12015 | ecosystem: Environmental > Aquatic > Marine > Intertidal zone | place: USA... | reverse complement strand
CAATTTTCCCTACAGTCTTTTCATTACCCTTAGTTAAATCAGGAGTATCAGTTAAAACAAAACTGTACTTAACAGTAACATTAGAGCCTATAATTGCATTAGCTGAAATAGTACACCTACTACCCATTGTAGTATTATCCCCTATTTGTACATTCTCTCTTATTTCACAATAAGCTGTAAATTTACAGTTCTTTCCAATTTTTGCATTTTTTCTTACTATACAAAAAGGACCAAGATGAGTGTTTTCCCCAATCTCTGCACCTTCCTCTATATATGCTAATGGATGAATCTCAGCATTTGCTCCAATCTTTGCTTTACTTGATATCATAATCTATTCGTTTATATATTATTAATTAATATTTCTATAATTTTTTTCTGTTGTTTAGTATCTAAATCTGGATAGATTGGTAAACAAAGTATTCTACAACTTATGTCTCTAGAAACTTGCATAAATTGCTCAGGCTTAATATAAGTTAAAGTATCCAAAGAAGGGTAGAAATACCTTCTTGGATAAATATTATTTTTATTTAACACCTTTTGTATCTTCAATAATTGCGCTTCATTTTCCAATATAACTGGAAAATAACTATAGTTTAAAGAGGCATCTTTATGAGTTTCCTGAAACTGAACAATTCCTAACAGCTCTTTTTTATATAGTTCAAACACTTTACATCTTCCTTCACTTACAGTTCCCATTTCGTCCAGCACACATAAGCCCATTGCTGCCTCAAATTCATTCATCTTAGCATTAGTTCCTAACTCAGGAATAGATTCAGCATTTTCAATACCAAAATTTATAAGATACCTTGCCTTTTCAACTAAGCTTTCATCATTAATAACTAATGCTCCTCCCTCAATTGTATGAAACAACTTAGTAGCATGAAAACTTAAAGTAGAAACATCACCATAACTCAATATACTATTCCCTTTAAACTGCACACCAAATGCATGAGCTGCATCATATATAACTTTTAAGTTATGCTTTTTGGCAATTGTCGAAATTTTCTCAACCTCACAAGCATTACCAAAAACATGTACAGGAACTATTGCCTGAGTATTTTTAGTTATCTTACTTTCAATATCATTAGCATCAATATTTAAAGTATTAGCATCTATATCTGAAAATATTGGATTAAGTCCATTAGTAACAAGAGAGCTTGTAGTTGCAACAAAACTAAAAGGAGTAGTTACTACATCACCCTTAATACCTAATAGCCTATAAGCTATCTCTAATGCAATTGTTCCATTAGAAACAAGAACTATATTTTTAACTCCTAAATACTCAGCAATCCTTTTTTCCAATGTTTTAACCATAGGACCATTGTTTGTAACCCAACCATTAGAATAAATAAGATCTACATACTTCTTGTACTTCTCTTTATCAGGTAAATATGTTTTTGTAACATTTATCATAGGTTATCCCTTATTCTTAAAACTAATTATAATTATTAATAAAATATCATTTTACATTCCTAAAACAGAAAAGTCTATTCCTATGAATCAAATATTATCTTACTCTTTTTGCAAATCTATAATTTTTTATTGATATTTGCCATAAGCTGATACTTTATCAGTTGGTTTAACTAAAAATTATAACAGTGCCTGACTTTCATAAGTTCAAAAGGAAATATCATTTCTTACACACTACTTTAATGAAGAAAATATCATTTAACGCAAAGGTAACCCCTAAACCATTATTCATTTTAGGTAACCCAAAAAGTGGAACAACTGTGATTGCTAACCTATTAAGTAAGGCAACTAAAAAAACGTTAACCTCTGACATTCAAAGTTCAATAAAATATGTGTCTTTAAAACTAGATTTCAAATTGTTAAGCTTTAATGATTTTATAGATAGACATAATTATGAATTTTCTAAAGAAATTATTAAAGAACCATTCCTTTCTTTTTATACAAATGACCTAATCAGAAAATTTCCAAATGCTAAATTTATCTGGATAGTTAGAAACCCTCATCAAAATATTAGAAGTATCTTAAATAGACTAAAAATACCGGGCAACCTAAAAGAAATTAACTTTAATGAATTTAGTGAATTAGAAAAAACTCCAGCATGGAAAGTAAATTTACAATCAAAAATGTATGGATATAAAAGCTCAAACTATATTGAAGCTATGGCATTTAGATGGAATCATGCTATTAATATTTACAAAGAAAATAAAGACAGGATAAAATTAATTAAATATGAAGATTTCCTGGCAAACAAAAAAGAATTTATTGATAAACTCGCAATAAGTTTAGATCTCAATGTAGAAAAAGATATTAGTAGTTATACTGATATTCAGTACCAACCGAAAGGAAATAACACAATAGATATAAATAATTTCTTTGGAGAAGAAAACTTTAACATTATTGAAGAATTATGCAAGGAAAATATGATTGAATTAGGATATAATACTAAAAAATAGTCATTAAACCTTTCATCTATTAAAATATCAAATTCAGATAAGGTAATTTACAACTAGAAAATAATAACATAAATTATATTTTAAAAAATACCTTAATACTAAATACCTAATCTCACCCTTACATCAGCAACTATCTTATTAATATCTTCTGACAGTTCTAAAGTCAATAATAACGGAATAAAAATAGCTAGCACTACAAAGGTTTTCCATACTATATCCAAATATAAATTACCGGTTAATGGAAGAAAAATACTAATACCATATACTGCCAATAAGATTAACATTGTATAAATTGTTTTTAAAGTAAAAGGCTGAATTCCCATTTTAATTTTAATAAGAACCAACCTAATGAAATTAAATAAAAAAACCGAAATTGCTGTTGCCATTGCTGCACCATCAATACCATATTTTGGAATTAGTATATAATTAAAAACTACAGTAAGAAAAACCAACACTACATTTGTCACTAAATCATATCTATAATATTTTGAATTAACAATTATAGCTCCATTTACTCCTGTAGCAGCACTAAACAATTGTGCCAATCCAATATACAAAACTACCCATTTACCATAAGAAAATTTTTCAGGTAATATACTAAAGATAGAATCAATATTAATCCAAACACATAAAAAGAAAAGTCCTCCAATAATCAACTGATTAATAGAGGATTTAGAATAAATAGTTTGAATTTGTTTAAAGTCCTGCTCTTTCCATGCTTTAGATAATAAAGGAACAGAAATTGAAATTATTGATTTACCTGGCACTTTTATGACCGAACCAATATAGAAAGCTAAAGTATAAAAGGCAACTTGTTCCAAATCCAATAAAGCACCAATCATAAGCATATCTAAGCGGCTTACAAACATAACAGATGCACCTCCAATCAACACATAAAAACCATAAATTATAATTTCCTTAATTTTTAAAGCCCCTAATGAAAGAACAAAGAAGATATTTCCTTTAAATACCTGAATTACAGATAATAGTAAGAACTTAAATAAAAACCCTCCAACATAAAATTGCAAAAATGTTGTAAAGTCAATAAATTTAAATCCATGAAAAAGCAGAATGATTAAACAATATAATTTTAGAAATATTTCATTTAAAAATATAGGAGTTGAAGCATCCAAATAAGAACGAGAAATGGAAGTTAATACATCATAAAAACTGATAAAAAATACTAACAGAAAAATATAAAAGAAATTCTCCTGTAAAAGAGGGCTTGCATTTAATAACTCAAATAACTCTTCATTAAATATCCAATAACCAAAACAAGAGAGAGAAAATCCAAACAAAGGAGTTATTAAGCTTAAAAAATACAACTGCCCTTTCTCTTTAATTCCAGGAAAAAAACGAATAAATGTTTTTGGAATACCTAAGGAGGAAAAGGTGCTAATTAAAGTAGCATACGCAACTAAAATACTCAAAAGTCCCCAATGCTCAGGTTGATCATTAAATACATTAGGATAAATTAGAACAGTATTAACTGCCCCTATTGCCATTCCAATATAGAAACTAATGGAATTCTTTATACTCTGATTTCTAATAATTCCCATTAGCTTAAAGTGTTTAAAAGGTTTGCCAAATCATGAGTTAATTTTTTTCTACTAAATTTAGAGGCATCTTTTATAAACATAATAGAGTTTCTCATTTTATAATAAGTTAAAACATGAAACTTTATATCTTTAACAGAAGTATCATAGCTAGGGCATACTCCTCTATAATAGTCAAACAATAAGTTTTCTACATCACTCCCTTCTGGCCCAAAAGCTATAATGGGTTTTTCTGCTGCAAAATATTCAAATATTTTACCTGGATAATTACCTACTCCACTCTTAGAATTAAATAATAACAACAATAGTAAATCTGTTTCATTGTACTGTTGCAAAACCTGTGCATGAGAAAGGTAACCCAAATTTTTTACTTTTCCTTTTAGACTAGAGTATGACTCTATTTCTGTAAGTACTTCTCCATCAATATTTCCTGACAAATGAATTTCCAAATTAGCATTAAACTCAGTATTTTCATTACATAAATCAGCTAGTGCTTTCCATAAGTTTTTAGGGTTCCTAAGGTGATTAAACAAACCATAATGCCCAATTACAAATTTATCATTTGTTTTAGGTTTTAACTCAAAATCATCTGCATCATAGCCATTGGTGATTAATTCAACTCTCTTCCCTCCTAATCGTTTTAAATCTTCCACCCAAGTTTCACTTACCGTTAAAGTTACATCAGCAGTTTTTAACACTTCTCTTTCTAAATCCTTGTGCTTTTTTCTTGAAGAATTACTAAGATGAAACTCATCCAATAAATCCAATTCACTCCAAGGATCACGAAAATCAGCTATCCATTTTAAATTGGGCATAGCTTTTTTTAAACCCAAACCAATTAAGTGCATAGAATGAGGTGGTCCTGTAGTGATAATGTGTTCAATACCTTCATTCTTTATTTTTTCAAGCAATACATTTACGGATGGCTTTACCCAATATACTTTTGGGTCAGGAATAAAAACATTTCCTCTCACCCAATTCAATGCCTTATTTTTTAAAGATTTTTTATTAGCAATTACTCCTGCACTTTGAGAATTTCCTCCTTTGCCAAATAATTTATCTTTAAGCGAATAAGGTTCCCAAATAGAAATTTTCCAAATTTCTGCTTCAGAAGGAATATCATTCAATAGAGCTTCATCCTGAACTTCAAAATAAGGGTTTTTTGGTGTGTAAATAATAGGTTGCCAGTTGTATTTTGGCAAATACTTTGTAAATTTTAACCACCTTTGTACTCCAGAACCACCTGCTGGAGGCCAATAATAAGTGATGATTAATACTTTTTTCATTAAACCTTTAATTCCTTAACTGAAACAAAAGCTAAAAGCAATAATAATATAATAGAGGATGTCAATGCTATACGCTCTGAAATATGATACACAGCAGGTTCAAATTTGAATTCCACAATAAGGTTCCCTGCAGGGATTTGCATTCCTCTTAACACATAATTTGCTCTAAAGTGGGGTTTTAACTCTCCATCAACATAGGCATTCCAACCTTTGTCATAATAAATTTCTGAGAAAATTGCTATTCCATTTTTTGATGAATTAGAATTATATTTCAGATAGTTGGGTTTGTACTCAATTAAAGAAATACTAGCTCCTGTATTATCTAAACCATCAATCATTTGCTCACTAAACCTAACATCAATAATTGCTGTGTTTTCAGCATTAAACCCATTTAATGCAGCAATTTCTGCATCAGCATCTGCAACCGTATTTATTTCATTTACAAACCAAGCATTACCCATTGCTGCAGGATTCTGTTGAGCTTGTCCTTTTGGGGTAATAAAATACTTAGTGTTTAACATATTTAATACTGCCATATTTCCTTTTGAAATATGATTTTCAATCAATTCCTGATAACGCTTTAATTTTGCACCATGGTAACCTCCAATTGATTTATGAAAGTAGGAAGTACTTGCATCATTAAAAGTACTTACACTCTGGTTAAATACCCTAAAATTTGGGTCTTTATCTCTTAAAATCTGCTGATCGGCTTGCGTAGGATGATAAGGAATTTCTACCTTAGATTTTCTTACAAAATGATCATCATTCAAGTAACGCTTATTAACTGTCCACATATCAGCTAATATCAATACTCCAGCAATAAGGATAACAAATTTACTACTTAATATATTTTTCAAGAACATCCACATTGTCCCAAAAGTTAGCGTAATAAAGATGAATGAACGCCAAGAATCAGCACTTAAAAGTCCTGCTCTATCTGATTGTAAGGCATCAATAGGCCAACCATTTTTAGCTAAGTTTGCATCTTGCCCTCCTACAAAATCAAAAAATAAAGTTGGCATTAAAGCAAACACTAAAGTTAAACCACCCACAATATAAAAAGCCAATTGTAATGGTTTTTTCTTCTCATTTTCTGATGTTTCAGTAGTTAAGAATTTATTCAAGGCCACAAACCCTAAAAGAGGAATGGTAAATTCTGCAATCACCAATATCATGGATACTGCACGGAACTTATTATAACCTGGAAAATAGTCCAAAAACAAATCAGTAAGTGGCATAAAGTTTTTACCCCAAGCCAGCATAATGGATAAGATTGTAGCTAATAAAATCCAAACCCTCATTTCTGATTTCACAAAGAATAAACCAAAAATAAATAAGAACATTACAATTGCACCCGCATAAGTAGGTCCTGAAGTAAAAGGTTGCGTTCCCCAATAAAGTGGTAATTGTTTAATTAGCTGTTTAGCATTAGGCGCTCTTTTTATTGCATTGTAAGTTTCTGAATCAGTTGTTAAAGCTCCTTGAGAAGCTCCTCCATAAAAATTAGGAATTAAAAGCGTGAATGTTTCAGCAACCCCATAACTCCAAGAAGTTGCATAATCCTTATCTAAACCAGAAGTTTTATTATCCAAATTATTTGTCAATTCTGACTTACCTCTAGTACTATCCTTTCCATATTCCATAGTTGTACTTAGGCGAGTAACAGCAGTACCAGAAGCCAATAAAGCTGCTAAAACTAGAACTCCTGAACGCTTTGCAAAACTGTTAAGGTTATTTGCTTTCAAGTCTTTTACAAACTGAACTATACCAATCAAAATCAGTACTAACACTAAGTAATAAGTAATCTGTAAGTGGTTAGCGTAAAGCTGCAAAGCTACTGTAAGTGCTGTAAGCACACCTCCTAAAAGCATTTTTCCTCTATAAGTATACAGGACAGCAGCAACTACCATTGGCACATAAGCAATTGCAAGTGCCTTGGTCATATGTCCTGCCATTATGATAATAAAAAAGTAAGAAGAAAATGCAAAAGCAATTGCACCTACAGATGAGAGGCGATAATCTACTTTTAGGCTTAGCAATAACAAATAAAATCCTAATAAATACAAGAATAATAGGTTGGCTGGTCTTGGTATCCCTAATTTAATAGCCTTAACAACATATTGAATCAAATTATTATTTGACTTTGTAGAAATCTGATAAGCTGGCATTCCTGAAAACATAGCATTTGTCCAAAGTGCTTCCTCTCCTGTTGCTTCACGAAAATCAGTCACCTCTTTACTCATACCTTTATGATGAGTAATATCTGGCATATCAAGGAGTTTACCTTGTAGTACAGGTGAAAAATAAGCAAAAGAAATACCCACAAATAATAGAATTACTATTAAATGTGGGCTTAGTTTTTTAATTTGTTCCATATGTATTTTTTATTCTTCAACTTCTTCAAAATCAACATAATCACCTACATTATCTGATTTTGTTTTTACTGAAGGTTTAATTTTTTCAAGCGTAACCTTTCCCTCCTGCTGTTGTGGGTTTTGAGGATTTTGATGTTGCTGATTAAATTGCTGCTGAAATCTATCCTGCATTTTATTGGCAAAGCGTTTCATTAAAATTGGCGCAAAAATTCTAGCTAAAATCTTTAAAAGATAAGAAATAACGAAAAACCAAAACAGAAAATTCACTAAACCCATATTATCTACTTAAATATAAGTTTCTTTCAGAATATACTTTTGTAAAGTAATCATCCTGTAAATCATCAATAAAATAAATTGCTTCTCCTGTTGATTTCATTTCTGGACCTAATTCTTTATTAACATTTGGGAATTTATCAAACGAGAATACAGGAACCTTTATTGCATAACCATTCTTTTTAGGATTGAAATTAAAATCTGTAACTTTTTTCTTTCCTAACATTACTTTTGCAGCATAATTTACATAAGGCTCATCATAAGCTTTTGCAATAAATGGAACAGTTCTTGATGCTCTAGGGTTGGCTTCAATTACATAAACTACTTCATCCTTAATTGCAAACTGGATATTAATTAACCCTACTGTTTCTAATGCAACTGCAATCTTATTTGTAATATCAATCATTTGCTGACGAACATTATCGCTCAAATCAAAAGTTGGTAATACAGCATAAGAATCCCCTGAGTGAATACCACAAGGTTCAATATGCTCCATCATTCCAATAATATATACATTTTCTCCATCACAAATTGCATCCGATTCTGCCTCAATTGCTTTATCTAAATAATGATCAAGTAATACTTGATTTCCAGGCATATCTTTTAGAAGATTAACAATATGATGTTCCAATTCTTCTTCATTAATTACAATTTTCATTCCTTGCCCACCCAAAACATAAGAAGGACGAACTAAAATTGGGAAATTTAAAGTTTTAGATATCTCTATTGCCTCTTCAGCTGTTTCAGCTACTGCAAATTCTGGGAATGGAATGTCATTTTCTCTTAATAATTCAGAAAATCTTCCTCTATCTTCTGCTACATCTAACGCATTGTAGGATGTTCCCATAATCTTTATTCCATAGCGCTCTAACTTCTCTGCTAACTTAAGAGCTGTTTGTCCTCCTAATTGAACAATTACTCCAACAGGTTTTTCGTGACGAATAATATCATAGATATGTTCCCAAAAAACAGGTTCAAAATATAATTTATCAGCAGTATCAAAATCAGTAGAAACGGTTTCAGGATTACAGTTAATCATAATGGTTTCATAACCACATTCTTTTGCTGCCAACACTCCATGCACACATGAATAATCAAACTCAATACCTTGTCCTATTCTATTAGGACCAGAACCTAAAACTATAATTTTTTCTCTTTCACTAACTTCACTTTCATTTTCTGTATACACTTTACCTCCAGCCTCTTTTGTCATTTCAAAAGTGGAATAATAATAAGGTGTTTCTGCTTTAAACTCTGCAGCACAAGTATCTACTAATTTATAAACACGCTTAATATTTTCGTTATTTCGCTTATCATAAACTGCACTCTCAAGACAATTGACTAAGTGAGCAATTTGTCTATCAGCATAACCTTTCATTTTTGCTTCTAGTAATAAATCTGTTGGTATAGAATCGATAGTATATTTCTCAATTTCTTTTTCAAGAACAACCATTTCTTCAATTTGGTGTAAGAACCAATAATCAATCTTAGTTATTTCATGAATTTTCTTAGTTGGAATACCTATTCTCATGGCATCATAAACCCTAAAAATCCTATCTCCACTTGCATGTTTTAACTCATACAAAATTTTATCTTGATCTGTTTTCCCTTTTCCATCTGCACCTAATCCATTTCTGCCTATTTCTAATGACTGACATGCTTTTTGTAATGCTTCTTGGAAAGATCTTCCTATTGACATCACCTCTCCTACAGATTTCATTTGTAAGCCAAGTTCAATATCAGAACCTTTAAATTTATCAAAATTCCATCTAGGAATTTTTACAACTACATAATCTAAAGTTGGTTCAAAACAAGCAGATGTTGTTTTTGTGATTTGATTATTCAATTCATCCAAAGTATATCCAATAGCTAACTTACTTGCAATCTTAGCAATAGGATATCCTGTTGCTTTAGATGCCAATGCAGAAGAACGAGAAACCCTAGGATTTATCTCAATAGCAATTATATCTTCAGATTCATCAGGATTTACAGCAAACTGAACATTACAACCTCCAGCAAAATCTCCAATAGAACGCATCATTTTGATTGCCATATCACGCATTCTCTGATAAGTAGTATCAGCTAAAGTCATTGCAGGAGCAATAGTAATAGAATCTCCTGTATGGATTCCCATAGGGTCCAAATTCTCAATATTACAAATGATGATAACATTATCATTATCATCACGCAATAACTCTAATTCGTATTCTTTCCATCCTAATACAGCTTTATCAATCAAAACTTCATGAATTGGTGAAGCGTGTAAACCTTTTGATAACAAATCTTCAAATTCCTCTTTTGTATGCACAAAAGAAGCACCACTTCCTCCAAGCGTAAATGAAGGGCGGATAACTAGTGGAAAACCTAACTCTTGAGCAATAGCCTTTCCTTCAAGAAAAGATCTTGCAATTCGAGCTGGAGCTACAGGAATATCTATTTCTCCCATTAATTTACGGAACTGTTCTCTATCCTCAGTAATATGAATTGCAGCAATATCAACACCAATAATATCAACACCATACTTTTCCCAAATACCTTTTTCATCTACTTCAATACAAAGGTTTAAGGCTGTTTGTCCTCCCATTGTTGGTAATACAGCATCAATATTTCTTTCTTCTAATATCTCAACTATGGATGCAGGAG
>Ga0206677_10005046_pt1 | contig 10558 bp, 11 predicted proteins | sample M130m12015metaG_FD_155475 | JGI IMG/M metagenome (GOLD analysis project Ga0206677, IMG submission 155475) | Ammonia-oxidizing marine archaeal communities from Monterey Bay, California, United States - M1 30m 12015 | ecosystem: Environmental > Aquatic > Marine > Intertidal zone | place: USA... | reverse complement strand
ATAGTACCCTTGGATGCCAAAGAAGATTACACCCGCGTCGCCGATCTAATGTACCGCGCCAGCGACTATGTGGAAATGGAAACGGGCAAAGCCAACAACCCCGGGTTTGTACACGCCACATTAAACGACGCCCCATCCGTTTGCGGGCCAGACGACAGGTTCCTGCGCGGATTGGAACGCCCTGACGGCACACTGGCGGGATTTGCAGGCAGCATTCGCCACTATCCGAAACATGGGCATTGGTACATGGGACTGTTGATTTTGGACCCCGATGCGCGCGGCGATGGTTTGGGACGCAAAGCAGCAAAACACGTTATAGATGAGGCCCGCGCCGATGACGCGCCGTTCATTCGCATTGCGGTGCTGGATGTGAACACCGGCGCGCGCGCCTTTTGGGACAAAATGGGGTTCGAACACGAACGCACAGTGAAGGCCTCCCAAAACGAGGACGGCAACGAACGCCACATTTTAAAACTAGACCTGACAGGGGAATAATATGCGACTGCAAGGCAAAGTAGCGATTGTAACGGGCGGTGCCTCTGGCTTTGGCGCGGGGATTGCGCGCAAGTTTGTGGCTGAGGGTGCGTGTGTAATGATCGCCGACCTGAACATCGACATGGCCAATGAACTTGCGGTTAAACTTGGCGACGCAGTCCAAGCCATTCAGACAAACGTGGCACGTGATGCAGACGTCGCTGCGATGGTGCAATCGACCATAGATGCCTTCGGCCAGATCGACATTTTGATCAACAATGCGGGTGTCACACACCTGCCTGCGCCTATGGAAGAGGTAACTGAGGACGACTTTGACAAAGTTTTCGCCGTAAATTGCAAGTCAGTCTACCTGACAGCCAAGTATATTGTGCCTTTGATGAAGGCCCAAGGCGCAGGCGCGATCCTAAATGTTGCCTCAACAGCAGGCGTCAGCCCACGCCCACGGCTGAATTGGTACAACGCTTCAAAGGGTTGGATGAACAACGCCACCAAAGGGATGGCCGTTGAATTAGCCCCTGATGGCGTGCGCGTTAACGCATTGAACCCTGTTGCCGGTGACACCCCATTGCTCAAAAGTTTTATGGGTGAAGACACCCCCCAGATGCGGGCTAAATTCTTAGCAACAATCCCCTTGGGTCGTTTTTCCACATCCGAAGATATGGGGAACGCGGCCTGTTATTTGTGCTCAGATGAGGCCAGCATGATCACGGGCGTTTGCATGGAAGTCGATGGCGGGCGCTGTATCTAACACAGATCAGCCCGCGCAACCTTGATCCGAAACCCGCATCAGGCCAGCAAGAAAATCTGAAAAACATCGTGAACAGTTACGTTTAATTTGTGCGACAGAAAAGCCAACAATTGACATAAAAACACGGTTTTCCCGATGCTTAACCAACTGCGCATTGGGGAAACCATCATGACAACTCATGCTTTCACAATCGGGATCATTGGCGGCTCGGGCAGCTTGGGCTCTGCGATTGCAACGGCGCTTTTGGCACAGGCCGTTGTCGCCCCTGCCGACTTATGGATTTCCAACACCAGCGGCACCGCCACGCAAGAGCAAGCCAAATCAGGCATCACTGCCACCAACGATAATCAGGCATTGGCTAACGCCTGTGACGTTATCCTGTTTTGTGCACCTCCTGCCCGTTTCGATGGGATGACAGCAGATGCACCAGAGAAATTGATCTTATCCGTCATGGCAGGTGCCAACCTTGAACAGCTGGCGCTCAAAACGCGATCAAAGCGGATTGTCAGGGCCATGAGCAGCCCCGCAGCGGCGAACGGATTGGCCTATCCACCATGGATTGCAAGCCCTTACGTAACACCCCGAGACAAGGCCATCACCACCAAAATCTTTGAAGCCTCTGGAAAAACTGATGAGATATTTGATGAGGCACAGATCGATCATTTCACTGCGATGACAGGGCCTGTACCCGGCTTTGTTGCATATTTCGCCCAGTGCATGGTGGATCACGCCACCGCCCAAGGGATCGCGCCAGATATCGCAGATCGCGCCATTCGTCAGTTGTTTCTCGCCAGCGCTTTGACGTTGAACGATGACCCAACCACGCCTGCGGATCAGGTGCGCGACATGGTCGATTACGCGGGAACAACAGCCACTGAGCTGATCACTATGATGGCCTCCCCGCTGTCACACGCCATCAGTGAAGGGCTATTGGCCGCAGCGGCCAAAGCCCGCACTATTTAGCGCTTCATAAAATCTGCCCATAGCACGCTTTGCCCTGTTGCCGCACTTTCTTGCGCGGCCATACCCATCGCCACAGCCCGCAATCCGTCATCAAGCGTCACATCGGCCACATCGCGTTCCCCGCGCACCAAGGCCAAGAAACCTTCATGTTGATAAAATGTAGACCCGTTGTGATCCCCTGCATCTAGCAAAGCGGGATCGACAGGAATGTCGCGCACCTCAGGCCCGCTTGGATTGCGCGGGCTGACGATCAGTTGCGGGATTGGGGCGTCGCCCAAATGCGAAGGCCAGAAACGGCCGGGCCCTGGCACCAGCGCCTCGATCTTGCCTTTGGGACCAACCACGCTCACCTCTTCTTGATAGCGTGATCCTTCGGCGAACATGCACAGTTCCAGCATCGCGCGAATCCCATTTTCAAAATCCACTATGACATAGCCGTTGTCGATGATGTCGGAAGTTTGACCGTCATACACCTCGTCCAGATGGTTCACGTTCTGGGCCGCACTGGCCATGATCCGCACAGGTTCTGATTTGGTCAGCAAGCGCATCAAATCAAAGAAGTGACAGCATTTTTCAACAAATGTGCCACCCGATTTGGCGTTAAAGCGGTTCCAATCGCCTACCTTCTCAAGGAACGGGAAACGATGTTCGCGGATCGAAAGCATCTTGATCCCGCCAGTGGCCTCTTCCACCTCAGCCCGCAGCGCTGCGATGGGCGGCATATAGCGGTATTCCATCGCGACCCAAACAGGTGATGGATAGGTGTCGCGGAAGGCATTGATCCGGGCAAATGAATTTGGATCGGTGAACAACGGCTTTTCCACCAAGATTGGCAAAGATCGCGTTTGGGCGATCTGTTCCAACTGTTCCAGATGCATAAAGTTAGGACTGATGATCACCAGACAATCCAACGCCTCGATCGCCAACAGGGCATCAATACTGTCACAGAACTTTGCGTTCGGAGCCAAGGTTTTCGCAATTCCTGCCATGCCAGGATCGGGTTCAAAGATGGCAGCAAAATTGGTGTCAGGCAGCAAAGCGATATTGCGCAAGTGCTCTTGTCCCATCATGCCGCACCCAATGATGCCGTAGTTAATTAACTTAGCCATGTTCGTATTCCTATTTCAGTCTTTGCACATAGATTGCGCGTGATGGATCAAACCACGTGCGTGAAAACTCGACCGCTTTGGGGCTGTCTGCCCAACTAAAGCGTTCTATATATCCTGTCAGCGCACCGGCGGGTTTTGTAAAGGTGTCAGGGGTCCAATCTGGTACAACGGCTACGCTAACTCGGTCCTCTGCTGAGGTGATCCAGAACCCCAGATGTTTTTGGTAAAAGTGGTACAGCGAATCCGAAAGCGCATTGGGGGGTACAGTTCCCGCCCCACCATCAAGCCAGATTTCCTCAATCGCGATGATTGTTTCATTCAGATACCGCAGGCGGCGAATTCGCGTGCCGTGATCTGTGGTGCCAAATGCGGGCAAATCGGCATGCTTTTTCAAGGCCTGCACATCCAAAGTATCCGCGCGCGGTAGCCCCCCACCCTGAGGCAGTTCAAGACGGAACATGCTGTATATATTGGCCTCATCCGCGCCGTGGCGGATGTAGTTGCCCGACCCCTGAAGACGATCCAGCATTCCCTTTTTCTCAAGTATAGCAAGGGCTTTGCGCAGAGTGCCCACCGAGGTGTTCAGCCTTTCTGCCATATCCCGCTCTGGCGGCAATCGCTCTCCATCCATCAATCGCCCAGCCGCAATATCGCGGATCAGCAGCTCGCAGATCTGCACATATTTGGGCAGCGCATTGGGATTTTCGGGCTGGTCAGACACGGGGCTCCTCATCGCGCGCAAAAGCTGGAATAAAAGAATTGATACACCATTGATTTACACTAGATCGATTGCTATGCAATATGAAATTGAATAATTTTTACAGGTTTCAATATGACAGTTGTACCAATCACATCGCCCGATCTGACGGCCTCTGAGATCTCGTGGTTTTCAGCACTCTGTTCGGATGATTATCAGTTTCTAGGTGTGCCTGATGGCGACCTGCGATCCAGTTGGGCACATTGCAGTGACATAGTCAAAACCGCAGAGAGACAGGGCTTTCGCAACATCCTTTGCCCCTCCTCATACCAAGTTGGACAGGACACACTGTCTTTCGTGGCAGGCTGTGCGCCGATTACCAAAGAAATTAATCTACTGGCAGCTGTGCGCTGCGGCGAGATGCAACCTATTATGCTCGCGCGCACCATTTCGACGCTAGACCACATGTTAGAAGGGCGTTTGACCGTCAACATCATCAGTTCTGATTTCCCTGGTCAGAAAGAAGACAGCAGTTTTCGCTACCAACGCTCCCGCGAAGTAGTAGAAATTCTTAAACAGGCGTGGACACAGGACGAGATCAATTACACCGGCGACGTTTATGATTTTAAGGGTCTCACTACAGACCCAGTAAAACCATACCAAACGGGCGGACCACTTTTGTATTTTGGTGGCTATTCTCCAGCGGCGCTAGAGCTGTGTGGTCAGCACTGTGATGTTTACCTGATGTGGCCGGAGGTACAGGACGTATTAACGGGACGCATGAAGGCCGTAAACCAAGTGGCCAATAAATATGACCGCACATTGGATTATGGGCTGCGCGTCCACATGATTGTGCGCGATACTGAAAAAGAGGCGCAAGAATACGCTGAATACATCACGTCCAAATTGGACGACGAATATGGCCGTATAATCCGTGAACGTGCATTGGACTCCACGTCCCTTGGTGTTTCACATCAGGCCAATAACCGTGAACTGGCTGATGAATACGGTTACATCGAACCAAATTTATGGACCGGCATTGGCCGTGCACGCTCCGGCTGTGGTGCCGCGCTGGTTGGTTCTGCGGATCAAGTTCTAAGTAAAATCGAAGAGTACAAAAAAATGGGCATTCGCGCCTTCATCTTCTCTGGTTATCCACATATTGAAGAAGCCAAATATTTCGGCAAACTGGTCATGCCACATCTGGAAACCTGTTCACTTCCACATACATATGGTCGAGCACCAGCCGCCACCCCACTCACACCCCTTGCTGCAGGAGTACGTCGTTAATGGAACGCGTTACACTTTCCCCCTCTCTTGAACTTAGCCGTATTGTCTATGGCATGTGGCGCGTTGCGGACGATGCAGACACTTCGGTCAAACACGTTGAAGCGAAAATCAACGCTTGCCTTGATCAAGGCATCACCAGCTTTGACCAAGCCGACATTTACGGCGATTATTCCGCCGAAGCCGTATTGGGCGAAACCCTGCGGGCCGTGCCATCCTTGCGCGCCAAGATGGAGATCGTGACCAAATTCGACATCATCGCGCCATGCGGCAAATATAGCGATGCACCTGTCAAATATTACGACACCTCCACCGGGCACATTAACGCATCGGTTGATGCATCCCTGACCAACATGGGCATCGACCATATCGACCTATTGCTGGTGCACCGTCCCGACCCGTTCATGGATCACGATGAAACCGGCGCGGCCCTTGATGCACTTGTTTCATCGGGCAAGGTTGGCAACATCGGTGTGTCCAACTTTAAACCGTGGGATTGCGACCTGTTGCAATCTGGCATGAAAAACCCGCTGGTCACCAACCAGATCGAAATGTCTGCAACAGCGCATGAATGCCTGACCAACGGCGACCTCACCTATCACCAAAAGAACGGCCAGCACGCGATGGCATGGTCCCCTTTGGGCGGTGGTTCTTTGATGAACGGCACCACAGACGTGATGAAAACCCTTGATGTGATAGCGAACGAAAACGGTGTGGACCGCGCGGCAGTTGCTGTGGCTTGGATCTTGGCACATCCGGCAAAAGTACTACCTGTCATGGGTACCAATAACCTAACCCGCATTGCTGGCCTTTCAGATGCGCTGAAGGTCAACATGGACCGTATCACGTGGTTCAGAATCTACACAGCAGCACTGGGCCGAGAGGTCGCTTGATGAAAGATATGGCATCTGAAATGACAGATCAAACGGCGCAAAACTTCGCCCCTGATGGCGACAACACGCGACTGCTGCGGGACGCCTTTGGGCGTTTCGCAACCGGCATCACCGTGATCAGCACAAAGACGGATGACGGCGTGATCGGGATGACGGCAAACAGCTTTTCCTCCCTCTCGCTGGATCCCGCACTGGTTATGTGGTCGCCAGGGATCAGCTCCAGCCGGTTCAAACATTTCTCACATGCCAAACATTTCGCAATTCATGTGCTTTCAGACCAGCAAAAGAATATCTGTGAAGCCTTCGCTAAAAACGGTTATGCCTTCGAGGATATAGAGCACAGTCTAAACACACACGGCGTCCCATTAATAGAAAGCTGCCTTGCACGTTTTGAATGCAGTCACGTCGCAACCCATCCTGCTGGAGATCACGTAATCGTAATTGGACAAGTCAACAATGCACAAATAGCAACCGGCCGGCCCCTAGTGTTTTCGTCAGGGAATTATGGGATAATTGAAGAGCTCTAAGAAAAATGTGGACAGTTCTCACAAATGTTGCCGATACATCATTTCGCTGGACTGCTCGAAGGCCGTAAAAACGTTCTGTGAAAACTAACAAGCAAATGCCAACGACGCTAGAAAGCAAAGCTGGCTGCAAAAATGGCGAAATCCATCTTTCCTACCGTGTGCTCAACTCACTGTAACTTACGAAAGATCCGGTGCAAGCCCTAGCATCAAGGTATTTGTCGAGACAGTCACGTTTATTGTTTGCAATTCATTTTCTAGCAGGCGCAAGTGTATCGCGAAAAACTAGGCTCGCCTCAAGTTCAACGGCTTCGATTTGCGTCCCTTCGTTTAACAGTTTTATTAGTGCCTCTCCCGCCCTGCGTCCCATCTCACGGTGAGGAACGTGGACAGTCGTAAGTGCGGGATAGGCGATTTCTGCCAATTCAATGTCATCGAAGCCGATGATGGATACATCCTGGGGTACTTTGAAACCCAACTCTCGTGCCCTTCGCAAGGCACCCACAGCCAAAACATCATTACCACAAAAAACAGCAGTCGTCTGCGGTGCTGCTTTCATCACCTGTTCGAACGCAGTTGCGCCTTCCTCGATACCGTACGTCGTTTTCACAACATGTAACGTTTTAGCACAAATGTTGGCTGCAACCATCGCGTCTTCTATTCCCAATTGGCGCGCTTTGGCTCGATCGTTCAGTATAGTTTCTGCTGAAACTAATGCGAGATTTCTGTGGCCCAAATCGATCACTCGTTTAGCCATACTGCACATCGCCTTCTGATTGTCGAAGCCAATTGAAGGACGCGTCAAGTTAGTATCAAAAGCCCAAGTTACAAGTGTAGGCACCGCTTGAGCTTCAAGAAACCGATAGATCTCTGGGCTTCGCGCATGCCCTATGAGCAGTAAGGCATCAGCACCACGCCCAACAAGCGCACGAATTTGTTCTTCCTCGATCTCCCCGCGATAGGAAGTGCTGGCAACCAACATAGTATAACCATGTAGATGCAGCTCGTCTTGAAAAGCCTGCAGACCACGAGCAAAAATAGCATTTTCCATTGTTGGTATAATCGCACCGATTGTATCTGTCCGACGCGACGCCATCGCACGTGCACCAAAATTTGGTGAATAGCTCAGCATTTTGATAGCTTGAAGAACTTTAGTGCGAGTCTTTTCTTTGACCTGATCTGGAAAATTCAGACAGCGCGAAACCGTCGCAGTGGAAACTTTCGCTGCTGTTGCAACATCTTGTAGGGTTGGGGTCGGTTGTTCTTTTGACATCGATATCCACAATCACAGCCCAGCATTAGGCCTTATAATGCTTTACAAATTATATGAAAAAAATGAAATACCCGCAATAGAAATGTAAGCTATTGCATTTTACATTTGTAATGGCTTACATTGCTCAAACTAGAGACCGCGATTAAGAGAGGCGAAAGCATGCCATTACTTATTTCAGTGCTATTATTTGCAATTTTCAGTGCAAATGTAGGCCTTGGTTCTTATTTCAACTCTGCATTTCTAAACGACATAGGCGAAATGTTAGTTTTGTCAGGTACCGCAATATTATTCGTAGTCGCAATCCTAAAAAAAGAAGCTGACGCTAAAAAATAGCGCTGCCGTAACCGTCCAGGGAGGACACTAAATTGTTCAAAGATATCATAAAAATAAAGACCGTTGAGCGCCGTAATTTTTTGAAATTAGCTAGCTCAGGTGCTTTTACAGCAGCCGTAGTAGCCGGTGCTGCGGGATCATTATGGTCAACCGAAGCCACAGCACAAACTGCAAAAGAAGAAAACGATCGTGAAAAAGCCGCTGATCATGTGATGACAATAGCGACCGCTTATGTGTTGGGAGCAACACGCAGCTATCCCATTATGCAGTTAGACCTAAAAGAAAACATTCAAAATGCTACCAACGGAAAAGTCTACGTAAAGTTGGCACCGGGCGGTCAGCTTGGTGCGGGCGGTGCTTTAGCGCAATCTGTGCAAACGGGCACAATTCAGGCCGCACAGCACTCGCTGTCTAATTTCGCACCATTTGCAAGCGTAGTAGACCTCATTAACATGCCCTACCTATGTGGCTCCAATCAACGCTTCACCAATCTCGTGCATTCAGATGTTTGGGCACAAGAGGTGAACCCAAAGGTAGAAGCAGCTGGCTTCAAAGCATTGTTCTACGTAAATATTGATCCTCGAGTTGTTGCTGTTCGTAAAGGTGGAGCAGGTGCTGTGATGACCCCAGGTGATTTAGACGGAGTAAAATTTCGCGTTCCTGGTTCGGCGATGTTGCAGCAATACTACCGCATGGTCGGCGCGAACCCAACACCAGTTGCATGGGGTGAAACACCATCAGCAATTGCGCAGGGTGTTGCAGACGCACTCGACCCATCTGTTGGCGCGTTGCTTGTGTTTGGTTTCAAAGACTTGCTTTCACACGTAACATTCACACAGGCAGTACCAGACTCGCAGGTTTATTCCTGTAACCTCGAATGGTTCAATTCTATGCCTGCCGATGTTCAAGATGGCATCATGGAAGCGGCTGAAATCACTCGTCAACAGAACCTTGCCAAGGTACCGTCTGCGCGTAATTTCGCTATGGCAGAATTGCGCAAGGCTGGCGTGGAGTTCCACTCATTGAGTGATGACCAATTAGCTGAATGGCAAGCGGCTGGTGGATACCAATTGTCCGAATGGGATAGCTTTAAGAAAGATCTTGCAGGTTCCATGGACACTTTCGCCAAGATTGAAGAAGCTGCGGGCACCCAAGGACGCTACTATGTCCATGATGCCTAATTAAATCTATCGGCGCGCATCAAAACTGCTGCGCGCCATATAGAGCCAATAAATACAACTTTAATCCTGACGCGCTCAATCCACCACTAGTGGCAGCGTCCACTAGAGAGGTCTCTCATGAGTTTGCTTCATAAATTAGATACAAACGCCGAACGATGGATGCTTTTAGTCTTCTATGTAATGATTGTGCTAACCATGGCAATCGAGGTCTTACGCCGTGAAATCTTCGCTTACTCTTCGATATGGGGTGAAGAAATTGTACGATACGCGTTCATTTATTTGGCATGGGTTGGAGCGGCTGCGGCAGTCAAAGAACGTGTCCATATCCGAATTGATGTTTTGCTTCATTACGTTGGTCCGCGCGTGAAAGCGCTTATTTACATATTTGGTGACTTGGTGATGTTCAGCGTTGCAGCAATTGCACTCTACTGGTCATGGGAAACGGTTCATGTATCCTGGAAATTTGGTTCGGTCAGTCATGGCCTTCGTATTTCCATGGTGTGGTTCTTCATGGCAGTGCCTTTGGGTTTCGCACTCATGATTGTTCGCCTTATCCAGTCTTTTTTGCGCGATATAAGCTCTCTTCGTAACGGAAGCCCCGTCTACGAAGGCGACAAATTGTTTGATTGAGGACAGAGGCATGCTTTTTGGACCTATAGAAACAATCGTAATCCTTGGATGGGATTTTTATATCCCTGTAATCGTATTTGTTTTGCTTTGCGCATTGGCAGTACCTATATGGGCTTCCATCGGCGTGGCGGCGACGTTGATGTTACTTATGGCCGGGGATTTGCCCTTGGCCCTATTGGGTGAAAGCTTATTTCACGGCATTGACGCTTTCGCACTAACAGCCATTCCACTGTTTATACTCACCGGCGATATCCTTGTACGAACAGGTCTATCTCGTAAGTTTTTGAATGTTGCAGAAGCTTTGACGCAGTTCGCAAAAGGTGGATTCGGTTCCGCAACAGTTTTGGTCTGTGGTATGTTTGCCGCAATTTCAGGTTCCGACGCTGCAGGTGCTGCGGCAGTAGGCCGTATGACCATCGCCCGGT
>Ga0206677_10005045_pt1 | contig 10561 bp, 8 predicted proteins | sample M130m12015metaG_FD_155475 | JGI IMG/M metagenome (GOLD analysis project Ga0206677, IMG submission 155475) | Ammonia-oxidizing marine archaeal communities from Monterey Bay, California, United States - M1 30m 12015 | ecosystem: Environmental > Aquatic > Marine > Intertidal zone | place: USA... | reverse complement strand
TGTTTGCTTGATAAAATTCCTCTATTTTTATTAGGTCATCATTAGAGTATCGATGCTCAGGGTTGGTCATTTCGTAAACATCGTTGAACCTTTGAGCCGCTTGAAAACGATCAAGGTTACTTTGAGCTACTTCCTGATCTGTTCTTATCGAATCTGTTGTAGCTTTGTTTTTACTGATATTTGATTCGTTCAGCTTATACTCAGGAGAAGTAGGATCTGACAATGCTGCCTGCTTATCCGCTGCGATTTGTGCGTTTATCAAAGCAGTTTCAGCAGCCGTCTTTTGATTGCCAGCCGTTATCCGATTTGTCTCTGCCTTGTAGGTATTAAGCTTTTCAGCGCTATCTTGAGCCTTCTCTTTAATGTCCAAGTCTCTTGCCCGATAATCGGCAGTCGCGGCATCAGTCTCGGACCTGTACTTCATGTCCTCCTCTAGCCGTCTTTCTCTTAGCTGTTGATCCTTAACATTGCTCATCAGCCCAAAGCCCGTTCGGAAACCCTCTGTAAAACTCATGATAAATACCTATGAAAATAATTTATTGAGTAGGAATGCTGCGCCTAAACCTATAGCTATGGGTCCAGCCAGTGTTGCTAGTGATGACATCCATCCTGTGGATGCTGCTGCCCCAACCTCTGCTCCAACAGCCGTGACAGTTCCTGCACCCTCTCCAACAGCCGTGACAGTTCCTGCAACCTCACCCGCGCCAGCTAATGCTTCTGTAGCGGCAAGAGCATCCCCGCCAGCTTGACTCAGGGCTGTCACTGATTCGGATACTCCGGCAGCGTTAGACATCAAGGGTGCCTCTGTGGCAACGCCCAGCGCCTTTGCTGACTCAGCTCCTAAGCCTTGCAACTGAGCGGCAGAGCCAATTTCGGGAGCGCCAGCAATAGTACTCATTTGAGGCAGACCACCTGTACCTGCGTTCACCCCTGTCCGCGTGATAGCTAGCCCGTTAGGTCCAGCGATAGACGGTGCGCCTCCAGCGGCTTTCAGCCCAGCCAGTTTGTTAGCCCCGACCATCCCGCCAATACCTGCGCCAGTGCCCATAGTCTGAGATGCTGCGGCAGCTTTCTGCGCCTCTATCGCCAGTCTTTGCTCCTCTTCTCTCGCCTCTGCGGCAGCTACTGCGCCCATACCCTTGTTAGCAATGTTGCGTAGGTTTAGTCCCGTTGTAAGCACTGTCATGATAATGAACCTCTAGCTTTCGCTGTTACGGGTGCCCCGCCCGCTAAAAGCAGGTCGCGACGTTCTGCGTCACGGAGCCTTGTGTCGTTTAATCCGCCAACCAGACCACCAACAGCGGTCGTGCTGTTAGCAAAGTTGCCTGTGCCCTGAAGACCCATGCGACTCATGTCACGGTTTTGTTGACCCTGAACATTTGTAACGGCGCTGCCCATATTTGAGCGTGTGCGTTCTAAATCTCCAGCTAAAGATTGAGTGCCGGTTGCCGTGATTTGTCCCGCCATAAAATTTTCTAGGGGAGCAAAGCGCTGGTTGTAGTCTCTGGTCTGCGCTCGTATCAGGTCTGCATACAGTTGATCGGCAGGCATATGCTTTCTGTCAATGTGACTATATTGCGAGGGGTTTATAGACGCATAAGGATTGTTGGGGTTGTAAAACGAACTAACCTCGCTAGCCGTCTCTGGATTCAGATACGTTAGAAACTGGTTGAAATCCATCATCCTCGACCTCCTAGTCCGTATCCTGCTGTCATACCTGCGCCGGTTCCCGCGATACTAGCTAGACTCTGAGACTTAGCGAAGTCTGCTTGCGCTGCTGCGCCCGCACGATCCAGACTGCTCTGCATCCTGTCGATGTTTCCCTGAACTGCTTGAGTCTGTAGTCCTTGTCCCATTGCGATAACGTTACCTAGACCTTGATAAGCTGCGTCGGTATAACCCAGACCAGCATCGGCTCCAGCCAGACCCATGCCTCTAGCCTGTGCTTGTCGAAGCGCGTTTGACTCACCTTGGGCACGACCAGACATTGGGTCTAGTCCAGCTTGAAACTGAGCGCCACGCATGTCGTTAAAGCCTTGCTCATAGATAGCAGAGGTTTGATTCTGAGCTGCCGCCATTGCTTGATCGGATGCACCGTCTTCAAACATTGCCTTGGTGTCAGAAATAAACATGTTTTCTAAGGGGACAAACACTTCGCCATAACGCTGTAAAGCGTTGGCTGCTTGTTGCGCTAACGCCAATTTGCTTTCTTGCTCTTTCGGATCGTCTCCGCCACCACCACACATAGGCTAAACCTCGTTCTTAAATAAAAGCCCGACTTGCTTGAAGCCTGAGCGCTCTAGTAATCCTTTGTAACCCTTACCCGCTATGCCTGAAGTGATACCGAATGCTACTTCCAAAGCATCCTTTTCTTCAGCCCACTTACAAAAGCTTGATATCATCGTTCTAACAGCACGAACTATGCCGGTCCTCTTATCTGGCTTAAAAACTATTGCCAGTTCTTGGGCTATTTTTTTGTCGGAGAAAAAGTACTCAACGACATTGCCCAAAAAGAAACCGATTATCTCTCCGTCATCTTCCGCAACTAATAAGAAAGTGTCTGACAGTGGGTCTGATCCGCTTTTAAGAAAGCCGTAAGATTTCCCGTCAGACCATCCGCAGTTCTTGTAGTTGCTGTTTTCTTGGAACCAGATGCCCAAGTCATTGAACTGTTTGAAGTCGTCTAACGACGGACTGCGAACGACAATAGCCACTAAGCTTGCCTTTGTTTTGTTGGGTGTTTTTTAGCTATATTCGTTTGATAACGAGGAGCTATATTTCGGGTGAGATGTTCCGGATTCGGAGTCCCGCTTTACCCTTATGATACTGCAAAATCAAGTAAAATACTAAAAAAGCTTAGTTGTTAGGTCGGAAGAACTGGCACTAATTCCTCTACCAAGTAGATCGAAGACACCTTGTCCGGTTCCTGCTCAAAGAGAGCAGCGATCATGGCAGGGAAGTCTCTTAGTTCTTCTCGATACTCCTTCCAGGACAGCTTTGTCTCGACACTTAAAGGACTATCTACGGCTTGAGTCCAGTCAGTATCAGTTAACAGCCCACCGCGTAAATGTCGTGCAGCCGCCACAGGATCAAAGGCAGGAATGTCCTTTGGTGTTACTTGACCATCGATAACTAAAATGTTTTCAAAAGGGATATCTTCGCTAACCGTTAGCAGATGAGCTTCACCTTCCTCTAAATTAGCCTCCGCCATACTTAGCGAGGTCACCATTATTCTTGGTTCGCCTGTCGATACTTTATAAATTATATGCATAGTTTAAGTTGTCTTGTGTATTCTGAAGACCCGAATGTACCCGCCCTGATACCCGAAACCGCTGGTTTGATTTACATTTGATCCGACAAAACCTTTTAGGTGCCCGTAAAGCTTAAACTGATATTGTACGCCTGCACTCAAGGGTAAAACCGCAACTTTTGAATGATCGTTCAAAGGGTGTGAACTATAATATTTAGCAGGAGTGGTGCTAGTTCCATGACTGACCCAAGCGCTGCCGGTATACCTGTTTACTTGTAACATAACCTGACTAGCAGAGACGCTGCTAGTGCTAGGCACTCCGCCAAATGGAGAAGCGCCAAAGTCTATGTAGTAGTCTCCTGACTCCTTCAAAGCATTACTAGCCAAATTTAAAGTCATTAACACGGGCAAAGTAGAAGTTGAGCCTAGAGGGTAATATAAATTGGTCACTGTGTATTCGTAGATGGGAGCCGATTGTGTAAACGAAAAGGGATACGCAGTCTGGTTGGCAGTGAAGTACAGCGGATTGACCATAGAGCCTTGAGCTATAACGCCTACCGCGTCAAAAGATAAATTTTCATACTTAACGCCTTTAGTTTGGCTTCCCGTGGCAAGAATTAACTCGTCATTAGCGTTAGAATCTAAGTATTGGTTGTCAATGTTCAGCTTGTCAGCATTTATATCGTTAGCATTTATTCTTTCCGTGACGTTTATATAGCCACTAGTGATCTGCTCGGCAGTAACCTCTTTAATCTTTGCTGATTCTATTGAAGCGTTTTTGATGAAAGCGGTATCCATGTACACGCCAGCAGGAACAGACACATCACTTCCGCCTACCTCAATGACTTCACTTGTCTGCTGAACCACAAACGGAAGCGCCAACCCGCTTTCCCATTTTGAGCTTGGCGGAGAGTTAACACCCGATTCAGAGTTGTGAGTAGAGTTTGCTATGTAAATTTGACCACCAGAAATAACCTGATCGCCGTTGATGTAAGTTCGCCCTGATGTCCAATTCGGGGTATCAGACGATGCCTGATTAGGCATAATGCCAAAACGATCTGCGTTGACATAAAAGCTACTAGTACTGTTGTCTGCCGCATCAACCGTTGTGGCTAAACCGAAACCCGCAACGTGACCATTGCTATCGATCTTAACTGTATACTGTGCTTCTAAGCCACCAATCTTGCTAGCTTGCGCGTCAAAACTCTGCTGCACAGTTGTCGTTCCTAGATCATCAAGTTGAGCTTCAACGCCCGACGTTCTTGATACTAGGCTACTATCGCCTTCCGTGACAATCGCGTTTAAGGTATCTAGAGCGCCAGCAAACGCCAAAGTCTCAAGCTCCCACCAAGCCGAATTTTCCGCCGCTGTTGGATTTTTATTATAATTGTTGCCTTGTTTAGACTTGTAGATTTTCACGGGACCATACGCTACTCCTCTAGTAAAAACTGTATCGCCTTCGTTATAAGTCACGGTAGGAAGCCAACCAGTCTTTCCTGTGATATCCGCAAATATCACTGCGGTTGCAGCGTCAATTTTATCCAGCGTCGCTATTCCTTCCTCGGTCCTTGTATTGTATTGGCTTAACGTTGAAGCAACGCTCGTTCCTCCGAGGTCACCCACCTTTTCTGTGAACTGCCCACCCACATAACTTGTAGTTGCTGCCTCGGTGTCCACAAACGTGGTTAGCGAATTAACTGCGGTTGCGCTAGCCAGAGTGTCTAGCTCCCAAAAATTGGTATTAACAGACCCGTTCGTATTTGTTGGTGAGTTTGCACTATTATTGTCTGCTTTCGACTTGTATAGCTTTTTCACGCCATTGGCAGTTGTGTGAACAACTCTGGCTCCCGCAGAATAGGTAGTGTTACTATTCCACTCGTCCACACCTACCAAGTTGTTAAACAGATTGCTCTGTAACACTGACACATCGCTGCTTTTTGCGTATTCGGCTTCTACCTCTGCCGCTGTTGTCAAGCTTACCTTTTGCCAATACCCAGTAACAGACGGCGAAAAGAAAACAGTGGTAGATATGCCATCAATAACCACAGTGGCTGCTGTGGTTTGCAAAGCCCTGTAAATCTTGCCATCGTAAGTAACAAGGTCATTAACATCGTAAGTGGTTCCATTAACCCAGCTAGCAGGGTCGGTGACATTGGCATAAATATTTGACTCAAGCGTATTCAAGCTGCTTGTAGTTGCTTTTAAGCCCACCTCAACTGAAAGCTCAGTAAGTGCTGACCCAGTAGCAAATCGAGCGATAGCCCAGAACGTTGCATTCGGTGGTTCTTGGTTTGTTGATGCCGCAACAGCTTTGTACAGAATATCGTGACGAGTAACTCTGGCACCCTCGGCATAACTTGTTGTCGGTGACCAATCAGGCGCTCCTGAAGCACCGCCGAAGATAGATGCATCCAAGGCTGTAACATCCGTCGCTCTTGCATAGTTGTCTTCCACGTCGGTTGTTAAGGCACTCACCGCTGATGCTAGTGAAGCGGCATCTATTACCCAATAATCGTTTCCGCCGACAACGGGTTCTGAAGTGTCAATAGCCCACTTCGGGTTTTCTCCGGATATGTTGTCGTGAGGCGTAGCGTTACTGTTAGCAACAAGACACTTGTAAGGGAGCGTTACACCACCATTGGTATATTTGACGATGGCATCTACTGCATAAGTGGTGCTTGAACTCCAAGACGATAAGCCTTCTAAAGTTGCTTTGCGAGATTTATAAATTCGTTGATCGTGATATACCCTATCACCGAAGGCATAAGCGCTAGTATTTGCCCAAGCATTTAAGCCTACAACATTCTCAAACACCGCCGCGTTCAGAGCTGTAAACTCGCTCGCTTTAGCTGCATTTGTGTCTGTGTAAGTATTCGCTGACACTAACGCTCCAGCAGCAGCGCCAGTATTTTCTTTGCCGCCAAGTGCCGCGTTAGTGACAGCCTGACTTGCTAAAGTATCTTCGTCCCAGTATGCAGAGACCGTGGTGGGTGTCTGCTTATTGCTTGCGCTAGATTCTAGTATTGCTATGTAAATCTTTTTATCAGCGCCTGTGCCATGCGTTACACGACTACCAAGAGTGTAGGTCGTATTTTCATCATATGCAGACAGACCTGTGAGGTTGCCAAATGTTGCTGATTCAAGATTGGTCAGATTAGTAGCAATCGCGTAAGTGGTAGCCGCTGTTGCTTCTGATGAAGCTAAAACCGATGCTGTAGTTATACTATCGGAGACCCATTTGCTAGTGTCTACCCCCCCTGGTATTACATTTTCTGATGCAGCAACAGCGCGGTAAAGTCTCTTTTCATAGATGACTCTATTGCCTTGTGAATACAAAGTGCCTGCATCCCAATTGCTTACGCCCGTCAAGCTGTTAAGCATGGCGGCTTCTATGACCTCGGTCGCGTCAGCAGTGGCGTAGTCACTCGTAAGTGTGTTGGACAGCGCAGTAACCGCTGAAGCCGCAGCAACCGTATCAAGCGCCCAATAACTACTATCTGGTGGCGCTACGTTTGTTGAAGGAGCTATTGCGCGATAAAGTTTTTTATCATGGACAACTCTGGCACCGGCGCCATATGCGACCGCAGTTGTTGGCGGGGTGGCGCTAGAGTCTGTCCCAACCCAATTAGGCACACCCGTCATGTCGTTGAAGACCGCAGTTTGAAGACTAGTAAGCTTGTCCGCTGTTGCTTCCAAACCCGTACCAGTATGGTTAACAGCGTTAGTCAGCGTGTCTAAAGAGTCCGCTGTAGCGATAACACCCTCCGCGCCACCAACGGTTGTCTGCAACGCTTTAATCGCAAGAGCAGCAGCGGACGTACTGGTCGAATCAACAGTGTTAATCGCTAGGATCGCTGCACTGTTCGCTGCTGTAACAGACCCCAAGCTCGTATAGTCGCCAATAAGCGACCAGTTGGAGTTGCTGCTGCTGGGTTCGGAGTCAGTACTGGTTACCAAAGCTGCCCACAATTTGTCATTGTGACGAACTTTTTTGCTGACATAATCTCCGGTAAGTTGCCAGTTGCTGTTAGTGCTTGCCTCTGGATTGCCAGCAGACGTTGGTTCAGAAGCGCTGTTTATAGCTAACGCTTTCCATAATTTGTCACCGTGACGCACTACATCGTCAATCGCGTATGACTGGGAAGTACTCCATAGTGCTTCGACAGTGTAAGTAGTAGTTGCGCTCCACGCAGCTATACCTGCGATGTCGTTTATCTGCGCTTGAAGCGCGTCGCGGGCGGCAGTTACTGCTGCTCCTCTAGCATTAGCCTCAGCGCTAACCGCTGCAACTCTCGCATTAGTTTCGACAGTAATCGCTGCGGATCGATTACTCGCTTCCTCAGCAATCCGATATGCAACAGTATTTGCTGTGGTAGCTGGTCCAGAAATCCTCGAAATTTCTGCTCCAAGATTAGTCGCTAACTGAGACTCACTGATTGAGCCAGCCAGCAAGCTTAGAAGCTTTGTTATATCTGGCGAAGTTTGTCCCTGTGTTCCGCCTGACTGATTGAACGGACCCGCAACGCCATTTTTGTTTACAAGTCTTACCCAATAATAATATGTTTGACCTCCGCCCACGGGGTCCGAAAACAATCCAACAGTAGAGGATGACTGACCTGCAAGTGTTGCGTCAGATATGCTGTCACTTGTATGACGATGAACTTCCGTATAGCTGTGACCTTCATACAAGGGTATGTTCCAAGAAAGAAGCATGTTTTGAAACGCGCCGCTGACCACTAAATTTGTAGCCGCTGGAGGAGTGTCGTATACGATATCGTTTGTCGGTGGTGCCAACCCAGACGATCCGCCAGAAAATGTAACAGACCCGACTGCAAGTTTTGCTATGCCGCTGTCCAGCAAATCTCTTGCCGTAATAGCACGATCCAAGGGGCTTCCAGCGTACCCGCACAACACATCAAGATTGTTCTTGACGGTTTCGCCGAATCTTTTGTCTTGTCCCGACCACTTTGGTGGGACAGGCATGTTGCCTCTATTGGACACCTATTTCCTCCGCAGATTCGTACACGCATACTTCATTGATTGCTACAGAACCAGCAAGCTCGATCTCGAACTCGTTAGCCTTGTAGCCGCTTGGCAGCCTGAAGGTGTTACTATTGGTAACAGTTTGCGTATGCTTTAGTTCTCCGTCAGCGTATAGCTTCATAGTAGGGTTAGGGCTATAACTGTCACACTCTACCTTTGCCACTGCTGGGTTGATTGGTCTGGGGGAGTAAAATTTCTTTCCCCGCCAAACAAAATTTGATGCGCTGCTTCCTTCGGCAAACCTAACTAAGCTGCCACCCACAACAAGGTAAAGCTGATCATTCTCTAGATCGTTAAAACCTGCCGTGGCATGGAAGTCTAATTTAACGAATGAGTTCTTTCCGCCTCTTGGATCGAATATGAAACCCTTGCTCTCCGTTCCGTTGTTGTAGAAAGCGATGTAATGTCCTTCCCACTGGAAGGCAGCTATCGATGACGGTGTGTATTCTTGCCACTGATCTCTGCTTAACATTTGCTCTGTAATCAAATTCAACCCGTTGTCACTCGCCATAACCAATCCGTCTGGAGAGGCATACATTACGAACTCGCCCATATCCACAACAGATCGCTTAGATACACAAGACAAAGAACTGTCTACTTCCATCATAGACATCGATGACGGGTCTAGACCTTGAATGATTGCAGGTTTTTCTTTGGTCAATACTAAAAGACCAGTATTGAGGGGAGCTATTGCAACAATGTCAGACTTGACCGTGAGTTTGTACTCATCAGGAAAAGCGTGAGGCTGAAACGCCTCGCTAAAAGAAACCGTTTGACCCGAGAAACCGGCAAGGATTCCATTAGGCATAGACACAAGTCCAAGCAAAGGTCCGTCTTTGTGGTCTGCCGTCACTTCATCTGGCGGCGCGTCAAACGTTGAGGTCGGAATCTCTTCGCCTAAATTCACCTCCGCTACATTATCAGCAAATGTATCTGTCGCTATAGGAACGTCTGCTACAAACCTATAAGTTCCCCCAGCATCTGTTCGATACACGCGCTTTTTGGCTAATATGTAAGCTCCAGACGGATTAGGGGGAAAGTCTAAGGTTACAGTTTGATCTGAATGAACATCGACCACCTGTGAAGCCTCCGCATCACAGTTAACACCTTCTTCGCCGTAGTAACTAACATATGTAAATATGTACGACCTTGACTGAGGGGTTTCTGTGTCCGCATTAGCGGACTCCGTAGGAGAGATATCTACAGCGGTTAAATCTGCTGGCTTAGGAATTCCTAGCTTGTAGAATGTTCCGTTGCCTATTATGGTGGATGTAGACATTTGCGGAAAGCTAAAACCTGTCAGGTAAATTCTTTCATGCGGGTCTTCAGCTACAGGAGACCTGACAATATCTAGTTCTGAATTGCTTGCTATCCATACGGACGAACTGTACTTAAATATAGTCTTGGTCGATGCGGAGATAGTTCCGGTTGCAAATGATACTGAGCTGCTGGAGTTGCTTTTCCAAGGTTCCAGACGACCAGAATCAAGACGACAGTTGGTTGCTACTTGCGCCATATCATCCGGCAATAAGCGAGCATACACTTTTGGAGCCTGACCGCTAAATGTTTGCAGCTTGAAACCCGTCATTACTTTTTGTCCTTACTATTCATAACACCTTCGAAAGCACCGCCGCCAAAGTAGAACCCGACGATAGTCAGCATGATCCAGTCAATCTTAAAAGCTTCTATAAGATTCTGAACGGGACCAATATTTCTTTCTAAAAAAAACAAAACTAAAACCATAAGGTAAGAACCAACGAAGGTGAAACCGAAGATCAAAGCCAAGTATCTCTGGGCAACCTTAAATGGGGCGTAACTGCTCAGAAGGTCTGTCTTTGCTTTTGTCTTAGCCTCTATCGCTTCTGTTTCTGAAGTGTGCATGCCGTCAATAAGGTCCAAGCCTTTACTTATAACGTCACTGTTCCCCAGTATCGCCGACAAGATTCCCATTACGAATTCCCGAAAGTTGATTTCTTCAATCTAATAAGCACTATTCAATTACGCCCATGCTCATTTTGTTAGCTACGCCCAAAGCAACTTCACCGATACGAACAGCGGTAGCGTCAGCATCATATGCACCGTCAGCATCTAAGCAGACGTTGACGGACCGCTCATGAGTTTTGCTCGTTTCGCTGCATGTAAAACGCACTTTTACATCTATGCAAGCTGACTCTTCAGTTATAGTCTCACCCTCGTTCTCAGGGTCAGGCATTTCACTTGCGCGAGTGCCGGTGAATTCTTCTAAAAGTTCGTGTGTTATTGCCATTA
>Ga0206677_10005043_pt1 | contig 10561 bp, 16 predicted proteins | sample M130m12015metaG_FD_155475 | JGI IMG/M metagenome (GOLD analysis project Ga0206677, IMG submission 155475) | Ammonia-oxidizing marine archaeal communities from Monterey Bay, California, United States - M1 30m 12015 | ecosystem: Environmental > Aquatic > Marine > Intertidal zone | place: USA... | reverse complement strand
CGTTCGCAAAACGCAAAGCCATCTTACCTTTAGATGGGTCAGGGTCGTATACATACTCAGTAATTACAAGTTTTGAATGTTCTGTTAGTCGGACAATAGAGTCGTCCAGAAAGGTAATGCCTACACGCCCGTTAGTTGTACGAACATCATCCATTTGTTGAATGTCAAAGTCTAACTCAGCACCGTAAGGTTGGTCCCTTAATACGCTAGCGTCTCCTTTTAGTTCTGATATACCGCCAATATTAACAGCCGGTACTTGTTCCGCCGTCGTTTTGTATGACACAAACAGTGCCAGAAGAACCAGTAGAAATAATTTTAAGCCAGTCATTATCTAGTGTACTCTGTTGTTGTATGTTAAATGTTCTTGAACTTCCTGTTTGATCTAGGTAAAAATACCCGCCGGCATATCCTGAGCCGTCAAATGTAACATTGTTAGAGTCACCGTCTACATCTACGTAAGATGTACCGCCATCATAATTAATATCAAAATCAAATGTATTATTAGAACCATTAATAATCCAGTCTAAATCTAAAGTAGCAGCGAGTGCTGATGTGCCTACATTTAAAGTAAAGTCATTGCTGTCACCTGTAACGTCTATATTAAAATCACTACCATCAGCTCCGTAAGTATTAGTAGGGTCTACTTGAATAGTGAAGTCATTACTGTCGCCATCAAACTCAAACAAACCGGTAAAGTTATCAGCTAGTATGTCCCCTAAAAAGGTATTAGAACTCCCTATCTGGTTTATATCTAGCGTCATAGTAGCACCGTCAAGGTCGAGCGGGGTCAAAGAACCAGCGGTAGAATTTAACCCACCTATAATATTTCCAGAGCCTAATTGTTCTAGATCTAAGTTTAGTGTGGCACCGGCCTGGTCTACGTATATCTCGTTATCAGCCGCGTATAGCGGTAACACAAGCATCATCGCAATCAATTTTAAATTTCTCATCTATACTCCAATAGCCTGCTTCCGTACCTTCCTTGATTATTTGCAGAACTGCTGTTTCTATGGCGGCTCTTAAAGCCAATCCTCCGGATTCGTTTCTTACAACACCACTCTCTATCTCAACTAACTCTGTATCGTCAGAGATAAATCGAAAAACATCGTTACTCAATGAGGCACTTAGTATCGTTTTTGTTACCAATGTCTCTAATAAAACTTTACCTGATGTAACAGATACTAATCTAAGTTGTACTGTTACTGAATCTCTTCTATAAGCCTTGGTTGCGCCAAGCCCTAAATAACGTGCTCCGGCACCCCCAGATGTAACGTTACTCTCATATCCTATCACACCTCCCTCTATAATTAAACCAGCAAACAATAAAGCCCCTAGTTCTACCTTATCTTCTTTTTGTTCTCTAGTGCTTCGTATGATTTGTCGTTCTTTAGTTAAGTTATCTAAACCTACTCGTTCTACTACTGTAAAAAACCCACCATTGTCAGAGCCAGCTTTATGTAAAGCTCTTATAAGATAAGCACTTGGAAGCTGTGTTATAGCAGTAGAAAAAGAAGCGTAACTGGAATTACTTAATCTTTGGCCTGTTTGATCTGTAAAACTTGTAGGGTATACAGCTACTACGGGCTGTCGTTTTGGTATGCCAACGGAGGCAAGATTAGATACTGCTAGTGTTTCTACTTGTGCGTTTTCTATTCTTTGTATTGGTCCTAGGTTATTTTCTATAGGGTCAAAAATTAAAGAAGCGCAGCTAGAAAGTAAAGCTACCGATAGGAATTTGGATAATTGTTTCATTTCCTTCTGCGTCCACTATGGTTAAAGTTATTATGCCGTCTAATACACTGTAGGTAATAGTATTACCTTCTAACTCAATTGTACCATTATCACTTGGGGTCTCGCCAAATAAGGCTTCTACCAGCTGTCTTGATAACTGGGCATAAATCCTTGACTCTAAGTTACGTATAAACCTAGCAAGTGTTGTGTTTTCTTTATCTCTTTCTATTTGATCTTGTAAAGCTTTAATCTCTGCTTTAATAGACATCTTTCTTGTGTACTCAACATTGTCTATTGTAAGGTAATGACTAGATGTGTTTTCCCCACTAAAAGAAGGGGACTTAAACTTGTGTGTCATTTGGTCTGCTCGCAAGTTTTGCGTAAATATACCTATAATTAAAGCAACTCCTATAGCCATAATAAGCCATAGAATTTTATCTTTTTCAGCTTCTTCTTTTCTACGCTTAAGTTCAGCGTTGCTTGGTCTACCTACTTTTCTTTTAATCTTTTCTTTGGTCATCTCTATCCGCCTTTGCTAACCTATCGGTGTGCATCAATTGTGGTACACCAAGTATAGTCTTTAAAAGCGTATCTTGTCTAATAATCTCATTGTCTACAGAACGCACTCTATCTATAAGAGCTACCAATATACCGTGTTGTGAGTCTAGTTTTGCCCCAAGTCTTGATTCTATTTCTGATATTTGTGCAGATACTTTTTCATCTAAAACATCTACTTTAGTTTCCATCCCATCAATTATTTTGTTGATAAGCTTCCAAATAAACATACCAAGTCCTATAGCTGCTGCTATTGGAAAACCAACTTCATTAATTAATTGAACTACAGCATCCATATACTTTAGTAATCACCCCAAGTTTTAACTTTTTTACCGCCGTGATACTCTACTGCATGCCCTTCGTCTATTAACATTTGACAAATGTCTTTACCATCTTCTGTGTAAGGTATCCCAAGAATACGACCATACTTACCTTTACCCAAAGATTTTATTTTAATTTTTCCTACGCACAGCTCTTTAAGTCTTTCTTTAGCTGCTAACCCTAGTTTCTTTTCTGCAAGGTCCCGGGTTCTAGATTCTGGTGTATCTATCCCATTTAACCTAACTCTTTGCTTATGTAGCTTTACGTCAAAACCAAGGTCAAGCGAACAGTCAAAGGTATCCCCATCAACTATTCGCTCTAAGGTTGCGTTGTAAACAAAAGCATCTGGTGCTTTAGCCATTTACTACTCCTTTGCTTTACCTATGTTCAATGCTGCTATTTCTAGGATCTTATAAAGCTTACCTATTAATGCATCATCTTTTGGTGTTGGTGTAATAGAACATATAATAGATGCTGCACAAACAACGCCTGTTATTATTCCTACCAATTCTCCAATCATTCCCATATTAGTCTCCTATTTGGTTAATTGAGTTTTAATTCTAGCAGATTAATCCTGTTTGTTGTCAACTGTTACCTTTCTATAGTAAACAACTACCTCTTTAAGCTCGTTAATATAACGTTTTAGTTCTTGCATGTTGTACGCCATAAGCTCGTAATCTGGTACGGACATAGCAACAAATACTAATTGACCTTGGTCTTTTTCTACTTGTAAAATAAAATCATCTAGGTTTTTGCTAGACACAACATACCAATAAGGATCTTTTAGATCTATTTCTCTAGGCATAATTGGCTGTACTATAGTTCTTTCTATAGGTTTAGATATAACTTCTACTTGTTTACTTGGTATCAGACTGCAACTGCAGGCCATCATCAAGGCTGTCAATGTTACGGCTGTCTTCTTCAATGCTATCAAATACATCTTTAGTTCCTTTATTTATTCTAGGTTCTATTAATCCAGGTTTAGCTGCTGCTAATCTAGTTAAATCGTGACGTTTAAATATGTCAAGGTACCTTGACATCTCTTGTTGTATTTTTTGGTTACGTGCTTGTATTTCTAATAAGCCTTCTGTTTGTAAGGCAAAATCTGATTGAAGACTTTCTAGAGCTAACTTTTGTTCTGCATCTCTTAGCTCGAATGCTTGATTAAGTGCAGACAAGTTTGTGTTTTGTTTCCATAGAACAGAGCTAAACAAACCTAGAGCTACTATAATACCTATTAATACTTTACTCAAAACTTTAAAGTTATTTACCTTTTTTAGCCATGGCTGCTTTATGTGCAGCTCTCATGGTCGAACCAGTCATCATTTTTCTTTTCATAAATTTCATATGCGCTTCAGAATGATGCTTGCTATGTCGCTTTAAAGAGGCCTCTTGTCTTTTAGTAAGAGACTTTTTCTTTATAGGTTTCTTTCTAGTTGTTTTCTTTTTGTAAGCCATGTTTTATATTACTCTATTCTGGTTCTGTTGGCCATACTATTGGATCAACCGTAGGTAAGTCTCTAAGGGCTTGTCTGTATGTAGCCCATTCTGTTTTTTTAGAAGTTGATAAAGGGGAGTCTGCTGCTTGAGTCCAATCTGACTCTTTAAGTAATGCATTCCTAGCTGGTCTTATATCTTCTTCTATTGTCTGCTCAACAGCTTTACCGTCAACAATTTTATATTTCTGTGTTTCATATACACCTTCTATAATGGATTCACCGCTTTCTAATTTAATATCGCTAACAGTAAGGTTAGTAGTACCACAAGTTGTTATTTCACCCGTTGCTGTTTTGTATATACTGTACTCTTTCATGTTATTGTGTATTGTCTATAAACACATACAAAGATTGATATGTGCTTCTAAGTTTAGTTATCCATCTAACACGCCAGTAAACAGTTGTTGAGCTACTAGATAGTCCTGTTATAGTGCCTGAATATGCAAATACATAAGTCCTAAAAGTACCCGCTGCCATGGTGACGTTTTGTATACCACCTGCTGCCTGTACGTAAGTAGAACCGTTTACACTATATTCTAATACGCCGTTGGTACAGTCTCCGTAAACTCCTGTCCATATAGCTTGATACTTAGCATTGTTTCTAACACTTCCTATAGTAGTAGATAGATAAGTTCCTGTTGACGATGTCTGTACTGTAAAGTTTGTTGATCCTCTTTGGAAGGAACTACCAAAAACTGCTAAAGGAACAAATGCACCTGTGTGGGCTTTTATATCTGTGCTGACATTATCAAAATGTTTTACATTAAGTGTATCTACATTAACCCTGTCTGAATTAATTAAACCAGCATTAATCTTTTCAGCACTCAAATCATTAATCTTTGCGTTGGTTACAGCTAAGTTTGCTATTTTTGCATTAGTTATAGCTGCAGTGCCTATTTTAGCTTCTACTATCTGAGCGTTACCTATTTTTGCGCTTTGTATAGTTGCATCAGCTATACGTGCATTTGTTATAGCCCCGTCTTTTATACGTGCGTCATCTATATAAACAACCCCACCACTTATAATAAAAGGAGCTATAGACGATGACCCACTCCAAACTGCAAACTTGTCAGCTTGAAACTGTACATATGATTGTGCACCACTGCCGCTACTTGCATTAGATCCAATAACCATGCCTGCTGCTGACTTACTGCCATTAGATTCTGTGGCAACTTGTATAACAAACATTGCATCAGCATCACCTTCTAAGTTAGATACAGATGTTTGCAATGTAGATACATTAGCATTGGTCGTTCCAACTGTTGAGCTAAGGTTGCTTATAGCCGTGGCGTTAGCTGTATCAGCGTTTGCCCTAGTAGTCGCCTCTGTAGATATCGCGGCTGTGTTTCCACTGACAGTAGACGTTAAGTTAGTTATCAATGTAGAAAGAGCAGTATCCGCATTTGCTCTTGTTGTTGCTTCAGTTGCGATATCTGCTGTGTTTGTTCCAACTGTAGATGTCAAATTAGTTATATCTGTTGCAAGTGCAGTATCAGCGTTAGCCCTAGTGGTTTGCTCTGTTGCTATATTTGATGTATTTGTTCCAACCGTGGACGTTAGGTTGGTTATGTCGGTTGCCAAAGCTGTGTCTGCTGATGCTCTAGTTGTGGCTTCACTGCTAATAGCTGAAGTATTTGAACTAACTGTAGAGGTTAGGGATGTTATGTCAGATGCCAGTGCTGTATCTGCATTTGCTCTTGTTGTTTGTTCAGTGGTTATTGCTGAATGAGCTGCTGCTAGTCCTGTTGAAGAATTATTAATCGTGCTTTCTAAAGCTGTTATTTCAGAAACTCTACTAGAGTTTGCAGTTGTTAAGGTTACTATATCGCTCGTTGCAGAAGCTATATTTGTAGTGTTGGTTCCTTGCTGAGTATTAATACTGTTTACAAGAGTAACCAAAGTTCCATCTCTAGCTTCTTCCCACCCATTATTAGAAGCATTTCTTATATACATTTGATTATTATCATTTGTATCAATCCATACATCGTTTTGCACTAAAGAGGACCCATCAGCTCTTGTTGTTGGAGCTGATGTTGATCTTATAACCCTTGCGGCGGTGTTTGCAGTGGCGGCAGCGGCTGCGTTTGCTACATCTGCGTTAGTAATTAAAGTTGTTAAGGCTGTATAACCAGGAAGGTTTTGAAGTTCTTCTGATAACTGTTCCATTACAGCTGCAATGTCTTCTAGTGTTGTAGCTTTAACACCATTAGTTTTATTAAATGGCCCCGCAACATCAGATGTACTTACAAACCGTACCCAATAATAATACTCTTGGTTGTAGCCGACTACGTCGGTAATTATAAAAGAATTAGTTGTAGTAACTAAAGTAGCCCCACCTATGTCATCATTTCTAGAACGCCATACTTCAGTGTATGCATGGTTGCCATACTGTGCATCATTCCAACTAACAATTATTTCTGTAAAAGCACCCGACGCTTCTAGTCCTGTAGGGGCTGGTGGTACTGCTAGATTACCACCTGGTACGTTAGGTATAAAATCTAAAGCTCCTACGCCAGCATTAGGGTCAAAAGGATTGTTTCTTAGTTCTATAGCTAAACCACTATCTATTAGTTCTCTTAAAGTTATTGCTCTATCTCTTGGGTCGCCTCTTCTACCGAGTCTAACCTCTTGGGCTTCCTTCATAGAGTTGAGCGTGGCTCGTAGTTCTGGGTCCGTTTTTGCAGGTATATTTTTAAGTGCTGGTACTTTAGTGCCTTTGGTAGCCATTAAATCGCCCTTAGTTCGTCTATAGACTCACCTATACATATTTCATTTACTACTGTTGCTGCTTCTACTTCTATAGCAAAAGACGTATGCACACTAGCAGGCAACCTAAGAGTAGGTTCTGTTATGGCTGTACTACTAAAACTAGGTGTAGTGCCAGTTACTGTATAAGCACTGCCAGATGTAGCAATAACAGCGTTATATATTACCGAACCGTCTCCGTACACTTTTACTCTAACCGGGTATGTTTCTGCTTCTACTTTAACAAACCCCATACTTGTAGGTTTAGGTGGTATAAACTCTTTAGATTTCCAATTATAAGTAATAGCTGTACCCCCACCTTGAAACTTTTTAATCGTGTTACTAATAATTAAATATAACTGACTGTCGTCCGGATCTGTAAAACCCCCACGTACGAGTGCGCTAGAGTCTAAATCTACAAAAGCCCCATCTATGTTCTCTGTAGGGTCAAATATAAAGCCACCATAACCAGAACCAGTATTATAAAAACCTACGTACCTTTCTTCCCATAAAAAACCTGTAATAGTAGATGGGTAGTAGTTACTTTGCCACTGACTAGGGGTTATTATCTCTTGTGTCATGTTACGTACGTCTGTGCCTTGGGCTCCTATTAAACCGTCCGCACCTGCGTATACAGTAAAAGCTCCCATATCTACCATAGATTGTTTGTTTAAACACGGCTGTGAACTTTCTATACGTATAGCTGTCATAGATTGCGGGTCTGAGCCAGTAATAAGATAAGGTACGCCTTTTGTAGTGGCTATAATACCGTTAGATACTACTTTGATTCCTACAATCTCTTCATCAATTGCAATCCTATAAGCAGCAGGCCAAGCATGTGGTAAGAAAGGTTCACTAAAACATACACGTTTACCTGTAAAACCAGCAAAAACACCACCTGGTAGTGCGCAAAGGCCTTTCATTGGGCCGTCAGGATACAAAGTTGTATCATCATCAGGTGGCCCTATCCAGTAAGTAGAAGGTATAAGTTCAGCCAACTCACTACCTTTTGAAGTATCAGAATAAGTTGTAGTAGCCAATGTTACTTCTGCGACAAACTGAAAAGCTGTAGTGTTGGAACCTGTATTAGATCTGTATATACGTTTCTTAGATAAGTTTGAGTTAGATTTACTAGTGCTTGTTTGTAAATTAGAAAGGCTTACGGCTTGGTTATCATCGGTAGTTACAACAGTAGAAGCAGCAGAAGGGGGCCCTTCTTCTCCGTATGCAGAAACAAAAGTATATACGTAAGAGGTTTCAAAGTCTAAATTAGCGTCTGAAGGGCCATTAAAAGAAGCTCCGTCCGCTATACTACTAGAGGTACTAGCAGCTGTTGCAGCACCATTTGTTTCGACTGTTAGTGTAGTAGCAGAGGGTACTGTTACTATTTTAAATGTATTATTAATTTCCTCAGCTGTTATACCACTTACAGCGCCAAACCCAGCTAAAGTAACATAACTATCTACTGCGGCCCCGTGGTTACTTGCTGTAGTAACTGTAAGAACTCCAGAACCGTTAATTGTTGTTACCGTAGCATTTATAGTAGTGGGAGCCGTTACAGCGACCGTAGGTGCAGCAGTTGGAGCAGGTATGCCTAATCTATAAAAACCTGTGGGGTAGGGAGCTCCTGAAAGAATTACAGAACTTCTACCCATTCTTGGGAAAGATTGGCCCGACCAATAAATCGTGTCATTAGTGTCCCCGGCTATAGGTCCACGTACGACGTCTACATCTTCATCAAACTGTAGCCAACGCTCTGGGCTATCCGTGTATTTGTATATGCCGTTTTTAGTAGTGTTAGCTAGGGTACTTACACCGCTTGATGGGTTGGTAGTAGAGTTGTCCGTGATAGGGACTAACCTACCACTTTCTAAATTTACATCTGTTGCTGTAGTAGCAAGTGTGTCTTTTAAAAGTCTAGGAGAGTACCTTGGAGCAATACCGCCGAATCTAATAAGTTTAAAATATGCCATACTTTCATTATACAGTATTACGAACTAATGCTTGTAGTTCCAGACTCCTTCTTCCTACTTGTTTAAACCACCTGCTGTCTTCCATTTCAGTGGCCATTCGTTCCCATTCATGTTTTCTACAGGCATCTAACATATTTCTAAACTTAGAAAGCCTGCTACCACCTAAATTAAAACACATATTAACAAGCACGTGTTGAATATCTTCCGGTAATTTACTAAAGTCGTCTTCCGTACCAAACACATGAATTGCTTCTTCGTAATGTTTGTTAAAGTCATCTTCGTAGTACATGTCTACTACTTCTTGTGATACTTTAGTACCTACTTCCCAGTCGTACTCAGGATCTCCTGGTTGACATAGGTGCCCGATACCTAATGTTTTGTAGCCTAAACTATCTTCGTATATTTCAAGAACTTCGCCTTCATGTCTTTTTATGTCGGCTTTACACTTTTCGATATCCATACTAGCTATCTTCTTCGACTTGCTCTTTCTCAACTTTGACTTGAGGTTTGATTTTATCTTCTTCAATAATTTGTTGTAATTCAGCATTGATTTGAGTTTGTCCTCCTTGAACTATTTTTACCTCTGTTGCAAGGTCATTTAGTTTTTGTTGTGCTTTTATAAGCGTATTAAAACCTTCTACCGCTCTAGGGGTTAAATCTGATATTAGGTATGTTTCGCCGTTAAAGTTTAATTCTGTTACTTGATTATCTGCCATGTAAATACTCCTTATTTAGTTATTGTTTAGTATATAGTTAGGAAAAGATTCTATCAAGGCCACTAGCCGCTATAATTAAAAGATATAAACCAATAATATACCTAGTAAATTTAGTATCCATAGCATCAAATTTAGTGTCCCCTTTGTCTAATCTTTTTTCTATGTTGCCGTACCGTATAGCACACTCGCGCTCATGCGAAGCTATTTTTTCTAATGATTCTTTTGCAGTTGCCATGTTTACATCCCTGCGTTCTCGTTTGCTGTTTTCTTAGCGTTCTTAATTGTTGTTGTCCAAACGGCTGAAGCTATGCCCTGAACCTCTGTAGACTCTCCTGATACATCTGTATCTGTATGAGTCCAACTATCGTCATCATTTTGTACAGAGCTTACACAGTCTAATGCGTGTCTATGAAAAGACCTACTAAGCTCTACACCATCTTCTTTGATGACTGTAGCTGTTCTTACTTGTATAGACTTGTAATCTCCTACAACTTCTATTTTATCTTCTATTATTTCTTTTGTTATTGCCATTCTATTTTCTCCTTTTGTCCGTACCTAGCATCCACTAGGTATATTAGTTATTATGATGTTGTTTGATAAATAATTAAACCTCTTATATTTTTAGAAGACCCACTAGTAGATTGCCACCCAACAAACCATTCATTTGTATTACCGCTTGAATTATTAATGATAAGTCCCGATTCTCTGTTGCCAGTATTATAGTTATTACAAAATCCTATCCATTCAATTGAACTTGTATGTTGAGCAAAAGGACCATAAAGAATAATGTAATTACTTCCTATATTTTGTTCACTTACAAGTACTCTAAAAGATGCATAGACCATATTACCTATTTTTGTATAATTAGCCACTCCCCAAGTAACTGTGGTTGCAGTTGAGTCACTTACTGTTCCAGTCCAAGTACCTTCTTCATAATCGTCAAGTTTGTTTGCTGAACCTGTACCACCTAGATGAACACCACCTGAAAGGTAGAGGTCTTTGAATCTTAATGCAGCTCTTCCCA
>Ga0206677_10005041_pt1 | contig 10562 bp, 7 predicted proteins | sample M130m12015metaG_FD_155475 | JGI IMG/M metagenome (GOLD analysis project Ga0206677, IMG submission 155475) | Ammonia-oxidizing marine archaeal communities from Monterey Bay, California, United States - M1 30m 12015 | ecosystem: Environmental > Aquatic > Marine > Intertidal zone | place: USA... | reverse complement strand
CATTTGGAGGAGTCGTATCTGTAGTAAATACAAAATATTCTTCATCTTGAAAATACAAAATATCAGAAACTATTGGATCAATTAAAGTAACAGAACTGCCATTGGTATTCATTTGATAAATACCATCCTCAGCAGTAAAGTAATATTTAGTGTCATCATCATTAGAAACAAGATTTTGAGCATTATAAATCCCATTAAGATTAGTACTTCCTTCAATATCTAAATCCCAAGGGTCAACTTTAACAAGGGTAGCTGTAGTTTTAGTTGTAAGGTCATTAGGGTCATAAATACCCTTACAAAGAATATTCATGCTGTTAATATTTACAGCTGAATTAGGATTCTCTCCTATAAACAAGCTACCCATAAAATCTGCAATTGGCTCAAGTTCATCTCTATAATCTATAGCTATAATAGTCGAATCTTTTAAAGAATCGGGCTCAGTACCACCATTTAAAACAATTGAACGATACCAACTGCCTAAAATAAATACAGGACTTGTACTGTCTCCTGTTTCTATATCAGAAATGATTTCCATTCTATCAACATCAATAACTTTTACTTTTGAATCTTCTTTATCTACTGCAAAAACTCTTCCTAAAGCAACAAAATCAAAATCAACTAAATTTTTAAAACCAGTTGCTTCACCTTTTAAACCAAAAGTCTCAATATTTACTGAGTAAAAACTATTCTCAGTGGCAATATATGCTTTTGTGCCTTGAAACTTAATTCTATTCACATTCGAAATACTCCTTCCATTTACTTCTCTAAAGATCTGATTTTTTGGAACAAAACTTGTAAGAGAAGAGTCTAAATAACTTACACCATTATCAGTAGCAAAATAATAACCACTTCCATAGTTGTTTGCTAAAACAGGAGTGTCTTCTGTTTCTTCTTTACAAGATGATACAATAGCTAAAAGTGAAAATAAATAAATATAAAATTTCATAGTCTAATTTTCGGTAAAGATAAAAAAAGGGAAGCAAATGCCTCCCTTAACTTCTCTTAATCTTATTTACTCAAGATTTATTCAACAATTAACTTCTTTGTAATAATTCCTGAAGTTGTATTTATTTCAATTAAATAGACTCCTCTATCTTCTTTTCTTAAGTTAATAACATCCGATAAACTTGACACAGAAACTGACTTAACAACTTCTCCTAAAATATTTCTTAACGTAATAGAATTAATCACTTCAGAAGAAGATATGAAGAATCTACCATTAGATGGATTAGGATAAACAGTAACTGAAGCAGTACTTAAGTTTGAAACTCCTAAAACATCTTGACGGAAAGCAAAACTACCTGGAATAATTCCAACTTGGAATGAATCAACTAATGCACCGGTAGCTGCATAACGATAAACCCAACCTTGTTGTGTAAAATCAACAGCATCAGATCCATAAATTTCATTTGAAATAGGGTCATAACCTAAACCATAAAAACTTCTATCAATAATTGGAGTTGTAGATAAATTAACATCATTAATTCCAAACTCATAAACAGCTTTACTCCATGATCCATCAGAGTAATACAACTTATCACCAGCTCCGTTAATAACTAAATCTTCTGGATGATTTCCTATTGGAAAAGTAAAAGAAACATCAATAGTATTGGTAGTAGTATTAATCATTGCTAATACACCTGGAGTTTCTGAAATAACATTCCAATTAGCATCATACTCAGTATAGCCTCCTGTTAAAATCCATACATTACCATTTACATCAACAACAGCTGAATTTGGTTTATCACCGATTGTCAAAGTAATTTCAACAGCATCAGTATTCGTATTAATGACTGTAACAGTAGAATCAAGATCCCACCCACCAACATTACAAATATAAGCAAATCCATTTGAGATTGCTAACCCCTCAGGACCAGTACCGCAATTAATAGTTGAAGAAACTGTGTTAGTAGCTAAATCAATAACCTGTACTCCATTAACTCCCCAATCAGTTACATAAGCTTTTGTAGCATTTACTTGCTTTATGTGCCTTGGAGATACAACTGGAATTGTTGCTATGTAATTTGCATTCTGATCAATAACTTCAATTTTAGCAGAATTATTTACACAGATATATCCTTTGCCATCAAAATATTCCATTGACTGAACAACGTCACCCAAGACAAAAGAATTAATAGTTGAAAAAACATCATTCGTTACTGTGTTTGATGAATTATCATACATTGTTAATGAACCATTTCCTGTTCCAAAATTTCCTTCATTAGTTATATATACTGATGAGTTTTGTGCAAAACCTATAAAAGGAAACAGCATTGCAATTTTAAATATCTTTTTTTTCATTTTTTTTTAGTTAATTGTATAATTTAGTGTTAATAGTAATTTTCTTTTAAATATCTTTTTTTTCATTTTTTTTTAGTTAATTGTATAATTTAGTGTTAATAGTAATTTTCTTTTAAATATATTTTTTTCATTTGTTTTTAGTTAATTGTATAATTTAGTGTTAATAATAATTCTCTTCCTGGATTAGGGTAATTCTGATAAGTAGTATAGCTTTTATCCATTAGGTTTTTAATCTTAATCTCAATGCTTACAGGAACAAAGTCAGGAGAATAGGCAATAGCAATGTCGGTTAAGATAAAGTAAGGTAAAGTCTTGTTCTCCAAAGCACCATGAGAAGTAATAACTTCCCCGGTATAATTTTTATTTACTATAAAGGAAAAGTCACCCTCATTTACTATAAAGGTAACAGCCCCCTTGTGCAAAGGGACATACCTCAACTGTTTACCAACAGAAATATCCAAAGGATCTTGTGCTATTTCATTAGTAGATTTGGTATATGCATAATTACCAATAATGCTTATGTTTTTAGTTTGAATTTTTAAACTTGTTTCTAGCCCTCTACTAAATACTTGCTTAATATTATTGGGCATCCAACTGCCATTATCCATTTGTTGCCAGAGTATCATATCAGATATATCCAAATTATAGGCAGTAGCTTTAAACTTGAAATAGGCAGTGTTAATATCAAAACCAAACTCTTTGTTCCATGCATCTTCAGGAGTTAAATCAGGATTTCCATTTGCCCCTGCTCCTGCCCAAAATCTGTCATTAAAGGTAGGAGAACGGAAATTCCTGTTATATTTAAAACGAATGCTAAGCTGTTTAGTAATGTCAGCAGAGAATCCCAGACTGGGAATAATCGGCACTTCAACAGTAGTTTGCCACTGCTTACGCAATACTATATTCATACTCAGGAAATCATAATTGTACTGCACTGATGAAAAGATAGCACTTTGCTTTTCCAGCTGCCTAGTATCCAAATAATTATTGTTGATTACGGACTGTTTTGTAAAGTTCCCTCCCAAGTTATAAAGGAAACTACCTTTATTAATTTTAACATCCACATCCGTGATTTTGCTATTAGTTAAGTACTTGCTATCAATATTTTTTAGTTGCTCGGTATAGCGGAAATCTTCTTCAAGAAAAGCCCTTTTCAAAGTGATTACTCCATCTGTAAAAAAATGAGTAGCACTAAGCAGTAAGTTGTTTGTTTTGTCGTACTGTATTGCATCCGAAAAAGGAGCTGTCATGTTTTGCGGCACTTCCCTAACATATACTGAACGCCAGTAAGCCACTGCAAATTTTGTTGTGTTATCGTATTTGTAAGCAAGATTTAGTTTCCCTGATTTTGATTCTATCTCTCCATAGTCATTCACCACTGTTGGATGCCCCCTTTGTGTGGTATTTGTATAGGAGAAACTGTTTTCATCTGTGAGGGATGTAAGCGACAGATTAAAGGCCAATTTATCTGTACTGTGCTTTATGCTTATCACTTGGCTTAGTAAACCATAACTACCTTGTTCGTTCGTTAGTTTTATTTCCTTTTGATTCTTAAAATCAGTAATAGAGTTAAGGTGAATACTCCCACCCATAGCACCCGAACCAAACACGGAAGCATCTCCACCATGTACGATAGCTATCTTTTCGAAACCCTGTACGGGAGTAATGGAAAAATCAAGCAAACCATTAGCAATTGAGTTCAAGGGAATCCCATTCCAAAGTACTAAAGTGTGTGAGCTGGATGTACCCCTAAAAGCTGGAGTAGCAAGCGCCCCATACTGCTTTATATAAACGGAGGAATGATTAGCTAAGCAATCGGATAGTTTTTGGCTTGTGGACTCTCCTATAATTTCAGGAGTAAGTATTACTAGGTGTGTACCTATGGAATGCGTTTGCAAACGGTTATGTTCTAGCTTTACTTCAGGTAGCCGAATGGTATCCATAGCCATTTGCCCTTGCAAATTTCCTACAAGCCCCATTAAGAGCAATATGTGTATTAAAGTCTGTTTCATCTGCCTGTCGTCTTATCCAGAAACGATTCGGTTTTGTTTTGCTTAGCAGGTCTTCTGACTTGGTCCTTTTGGAATGGCCTTCCCATTAATTAAAACAGTGGCAATGTAGTTTCCAAAATTTAACGGACTTTACAGCTTCTGGTAAAGTTGAGGATTTACACCTCATTCCCTTTTACACTAAAATAGTGTACTAAACTTGGTGTAAAAATAGCAAAAGAAAATGAAAATAGGTTTATAATTACTAGTTTTTTATTTAAAAACTGAAGTACTTAAATCCAAACTCTTCTCTAGTTCTAATGGATTCAATCCTAAACCCTCAGTAAAATAAGTAATAAGTTTTTCAGTAGGCATATTACCAACCAAATCATCATTTGCCATAGGGCAACCGCCGTAACCTTTAAGGGCAGCATCAAATCTTCTGCAACCATTCTGGTAGGCCGACTCTACTTTTTCCTCCCATTTATTAGGGGAAGTATGGAAATGTGCTCCAAATTCAATAGTTGGATATTCTTGTATTAATGTACTAAAAAGTGGTGCAATATTTGTAGGATTAGAAACCCCAATCGTATCAGATAATGCCACTATTCCTATTTCTAGTTGATGTAGTTTTTCAGTAAGTTCCGCTACTATATCAGGATGATAATTCTCTCCATAAGGATTCCCAAATGCCATAGACAAGTACACCACTAATCCCTTATTATTCTTAATAGCTAAATTCTGAATATCTTCCACATCACTAAGCGCTTGAGCTATGCTTTTATTCGTATTTCTTTTTTGAAATTGCTCAGAAACGGAAAACGGGAAACCTAAATAATTGATTTTTTCAAAGTTGCAAGCATCAGTCGCACCCCTAGCGTTTGCTATAATAGAAAGTAATTTGCTGTTTGTGTTTTCTAAATCCAACTTTTCCAATACTTCAGCTGTATCCTTTAATTGTGGAATGGCTTTTGGCGAAACGAATGAACCAAAATCAATAGTATCAAAACCTACCTTTAACAACTGATTGATGTATGCAGCCTTAACATCAGTAGGAATAAACTCACTAATACCCTGCATTGCATCTCTTGGACATTCTATTATTTTCATCTCTTTAATATTTCCTTATTAATCCTTTTCACTAGTGATGGACCCTCATAAATGAAGCCCGTATAAACTTGCAATAATGTTGCTCCTGCATCTAGTTTTTCTAGTGCATCTTCAGCACTATGTATACCTCCCACTCCAATAATTGGGAATGCTCTGTCGGATTTATCCGCTAAGTACTTAATCACCTCTGTGGATCTGACTCTAACAGGCTTACCACTCAAGCCACCATTACCGATAGCCTCAACCTTAGTTTTATCTGTTTTAAGCCCACTTCTATCAATTGTTGTGTTAGTTGCTACCACACCATCTATTTTAGTGTCTGCTACAATTTCTATAATATCATCCAATTGCTCGTTAGTTAAATCAGGAGCAATCTTTAATAAGATAGGTTTTCTGCTCTCTTTAGAACTATTCAATTCCTGCAATCTGTTAAGCAAAGCAGTAAGGGGTACTTTCTCCTGCAAATCCCTCAAACCTGGGGTATTTGGCGAGCTTACATTCACCACAAAATAATCCACATAAGGAAACAATTTCTCAAAACAAATTTCATAATCGTTAACCGCTTCATCATTAAGAGTAACCTTGTTTTTCCCAATATTACCTCCAATAATAATGTTAGTTTTCCTTCTTCTCAATCTAGCAACAGCAGCTTCAATCCCTTGATTATTAAAACCCATTCTGTTGATAAGGCCACTATCATCCTTTACACGAAACAACCTAGGCTTAGGATTTCCATCTTGTGGTAAAGGAGTAACCGTACCAATTTCTACAAAACCAAAACCAAAAGAGGCTAATTCATCAAAGAGCTTTGCATCTTTATCAAAGCCTGCTGCTAAGCCCACAGGGTTATCAAATTTTAATCCGAATACTTCTCGTTCTAATCTAGCATCCTTTACTTTAAATAGCAGTCGAAAAGTCCATAATTTACCAGGAATCATCCCAGCAATTTTTATCATCTTAAAGGTGATATGGTGTATCGCTTCAGGATTAAAAAGGAATAAAAAAAAACGGACGATTCTGTACATAGATATATTTTTCGCAAATGTAAAAAATATAGATACAAGATATGAGATAATAGATATTAGATTACAAACAGGAAACTAACAACTACTCACCTACTTCTTCAAAGGAATTATCATCATAAAACACAACTACTTTACCTATTTTCTTGGAAACTTTTACATCTTGAGTTTCATTTTTAGTGCTCATATAGCCAATTCCTGTTATTAGCCAATTTGAATTTAAATCTGGGTATGTACTTAATAGCTTTTGAAAAAAGTCAATACTTGGTTTATTACGGCCAGAAAGTATGTGAGAAATTGTTGCACGATTCACGCCAATACTATCCGCCAGAGCTGAGGATTTTAAGCCTTCTATTCCCATCCAATTTTTAAGCCTTTCGTGCATTTAATTTACTATTTACAATTGTTAACAGCAAAACTACAAATTAGTTTTTACATTTTAAATTATTATTCTGATTTCTTTATTAAAGAGCACAATAAACACTAAATATAGAGTCTGTAAATTTCTGAAAACAAATAGAATACATTTAATTTACTAAAAAATCTGTAAATTACAAAACACTCACCTTAAATTACCTCTAATTTTGTTTACAAAAGTTAATTTACACATAAAAAAAACCACTTATTAAGTTGCTTTTAAATTTATATTTAAGTAACTAATTAAAGAGATTTTAGCACTAACCCAAAGTAGACTGTTATTGGCAAATTAGGACCGTAAACAAAGTTACTATCTCTGTCTTTTAAAGTATCAAGATTTTGCTGATAATTATTAGTTAAATTCTTAACCCCAACACTGTATGCTAATTTAGCTCCTACTCTACTTAATTGCTGTATGTAAGTTGCTTTTAGTCCAATTACATTAAATTTAGGTGACTTTATGAATTCATCCTCAGTTTGCTCAGGAGCGCCAGCTAAATGCAGTATATCCATAACGCCTGTATGAATTAAATTAGCAGAAAAAATTAATTTACTAGAAGGATTATAAGAAAGAGTTGCGTACCCATAATGATTTGGAGTTCTTAAAAATTCTTTTCTACTCTCAAGCTCATCAGAATAACTTACCGCCTCATCATACAATGATTTTTGCAAAGTTAAACCAGATTCAATCTGCAGTTTTTGCTCTAAATTTGCTCTAAACTCAAAAGTAAGACCTTTTACAGTAGCTCCAGCCCCATTTCTTTTTGTAAAAACCTCTCCAAATTCATCTTCTCCAGATGGATCTTGATAAAATGCATCATTCAAATGCGTGTAAAAACCCTCAAAAGTAAAACCATAAACATAATACTCAGTTGCTTTATCATAATTAACAGATGCGCTTAAACTTTTTGAACGTTCTTCTTTCAAATCATCAGCCAAAATAATACGAGAAATTCCACCACCAGCAAATGCCATATGCAAATCAGTATCAAAAGCTTGTGGCGCCCTGAATCCTTTACTGTATGACATTCTAAATTGAGTTTCTTTCCTTAATTTATAAAGCAATGACAACCTAGGACTAACCACCATATTATCTAATAACGAATGCTTATCAAATCTTGCTCCACTTAGTAGATTGAAGTTTTCTGTCAAATCCCAGTCGGACTGAACAAAAGCACCAAGAGTTATTACTTTTTGGTCAATTAAATAATTATAAGCTGAGATTTCATCCATTACATCATCAGAAACATACTCAGAACCGATTGTAAATACATTAGGCCCAAACAACTTATTTATCTTATGATTCAGCTGAAAACCACCTTGCTTAGTTGTATTTAATGAAGTTCCATAAGGAGGATTAGCCAAATGTTCTTCATCAGTCCCAACCTCTGGTCTGATACCAGTATAATGCTCACGCTTAGTTTGTTGCGCTGCTAAATAAGTAATAAGAGATAAGTTTCCATCATTAAAATTAAGCTGATAATCTAAATTCCCTAGCAAAACATCATGCACTCTTTCTTCTGATTGCATTGCAAAATGTGGCGCACCTGTAATCATTTCTCCACCAAAACGATACTCATGCAAACTACCCATATTTACTTCTATTTTTTGATTTTTAGATGGTAAGAAAAAGAAGTTAGCCCCAAAAGTATTGTCTTTTAAAACAGGTAATTCTGAGTAATTATCTCCATTATGATCGTACCACATTCTAACACGATTATTTACAAAAAATGTAGCTCCTGAATTTTTATTATCAGATACAACAGTTGCATTTCCATGAAAAACCTTATCATCAGCCGAGCTATTGATTCTACTATAATCATATCCAAAACTAAAATTATTAGTAGTAGGCAATTTAGTTATTACATTTACCACCCCTCCAATTGCTGATGAGCCGTAAAGCGAACTACCTCCTCCTCTTACAATTTCAATCCTATCAATCATATTAGTAGGTAATTGCTCCATCCCATACAGACCTGTTAAAGGGCTAAAAATTGGCCTTCCGTTTATAAGGATTTGAGAATAACCACCAGCCAATCCATTCATTCTCAATTGGGTATAATTACAAGTTTGACAATCAGTCTCCACCCTTAATCCTGGCAGGAAATTAAGACCTTCTGCCAAATTACATGCTTGAACACTCTCTAATTGTCTACTATCCATCACATTTACAATTACTGGAGATTGCGTTCTTCTCTTAAATGTTTTAGTTCCTGTAACTACCACTTGATTCAAATTATATACTGATGCTACTAACTCAATATTAATAGTATTTATTCCTTTATTAACATTAATATGAGACTTCTTAGTTATCATTCCAACTGCTGATGCAATTAAATGATGATGACCTAATGGTGCATTTTCAATAACATAATTTCCATTTTCATCAGCCGAAACACCCAATTTTGTTCCCTCAATAATGATGTTTGCAAAAGGTATAACTTCATTTTTTGATGTTATTTTTCCTTTTACTGTTTGCGAATTTGCTGTTAAAGAAATCATGAAAAATACAATTATTGCTAGGTTAATTATTCTATTCATTTTTTGGTTTTTTTTGATTTTAGTTAAGCTGGGTAAATATCTAAATTTTTAGACATGTCTAAACTTTTTTTTATATTAATTTAATTATTACTTTTGCCAAATGATTACTTTAGCAGAAGAAAATTATTTAAAAGCTATTTTATCCATTAGTTTAAATTCTGATGGGAAAGTTTCTACCAATGCTATTGCAGGAGAAATTGGAACATCTGCAGCATCAGTATCAGATATGCTAAAAAAATTGCAAGACAAAAAACTTGTAAAATACAAGAAATACAAAGGTGTGTCATTAACAAAAAAAGGAAACTCTTTTGCAACATCAGTAATAAGAAAACACAGGCTTTGGGAAACTTTTTTAGTGAATAACTTAAACTTTGACTGGGGAGAAGTACATTATGTAGCCGAACAACTAGAGCACATAAAATCAGAAGAACTTGTAGACAGATTAGATGCCTTTTTAAATTTCCCAAAATTTGACCCTCATGGAGAGCCTATCCCTACAAAAGATGGAAAAATCCCAACAACAAATACTATACCTTTAAATAAATTATCAGAAGGGACAAATGGAAAGGTTATGGGAGTAACATTAGATGAAAAGCCATTTTTAGATTACTTAACAAAGTTAAATATCAGCATAGGGACAGAAATTAATCTTTTAGAAAAGATATCTTTTGATCAATCAATCAGTATCAAAATAGGAAATACCAAACAACACATCAGTAATGATGTAGCAAAACACCTTTTAATTAAAACAAATTAAACATGGAAAATTACGAATTATACAAATGGTTTGTTCAACAAGGACCTGTAATGCAAGCCCTTTATGCAGGACTTTTTACTTGGGCGCTAACTGCATTAGGTGCATCTTTAGTATTCCTATTCAAAACATCAAACAGAAAGGCACTTGACATATCATTAGGATTTACTGGAGGAGTTATGATTGCTGCTAGTTTTTGGTCACTTTTAGCACCATCAATTGCTTATGTTGAAATGCAAAATGAAATGGGGATATCAGATTCACCCGTATGGCTTGCTCCAGCTATTGGTTTCTTTTTAGGAGCTGCTTTCTTGTTTGGGTTAGATAAAATTATACCTCACTTACACATATTTGCAAAAAGAGAAGAAGCAGAGGGAGTTCAAACAAACTGGCGTAAAACTATTCTTTTAGTACTAGCAATTGCTTTAC
>Ga0206677_10005040_pt1 | contig 10563 bp, 8 predicted proteins | sample M130m12015metaG_FD_155475 | JGI IMG/M metagenome (GOLD analysis project Ga0206677, IMG submission 155475) | Ammonia-oxidizing marine archaeal communities from Monterey Bay, California, United States - M1 30m 12015 | ecosystem: Environmental > Aquatic > Marine > Intertidal zone | place: USA... | reverse complement strand
TGGCAGCAACATCGAAGCTGCTGCCCTAGGCAGCACACGCGCCGCCAGCGCCACAGGGTGGCTAGCGCCAGCGTAGAAGCCAGCGCTGCCCGCGTCGAGCGAGCATGGCAGCGTCCTTGCAGCCGCCGCCCTAAGCAGCAATTGCGTTGACCCGTGCCACAGGGAGGCTCGCGCCAGCGTAGAGGCCAGCGTCGCCTGCGTTGAGCGAGCACAGCAGCGACCTCGAAGCCGCCGCCCTAGGCAGCACGCACGCCGCCTCGCGCCACAGGGTGGCTAGCGCCAGCGTAGAGGCTAGCGCTGCCCGCGTCGAGCGAGCACGGCAACGACATTGACGCTGCCGCCCTAGGCAGCACATGCGCCGCCTCGCGCCACAGGGTGGCTCGCGCCAGCGTAGAAGCCAGCGCTGCCCGCGTTAAGCGAGCACGGCAGCGACCTTGCAGCCGCCGTCCTAAGCAGCAATCGCGTCGACCCGCGCCACAGTGTGGGTAGCGCCAGCGTGATAAGAAGCCAGCGCTTTGTAGCCGCCTCCCCAAGCAGCAGTCGCGTCGGCCCGGGCCACAGGGTGGCTCGCGCCAGCGTAGAAGCCAGCGTTGCCTGCAACAAGCGAGCACAGCAGCGACCTCGAAGCCGCCGCCCTAGGCGGCTCACATCCCGCTTTGCGCCACAGGGTGGCTCGCGCCAGCGTAGAGGCCAGCGCTGCCCGCGTCGAGCGAGCACAGCAGCGACCTCGAAGCCATCGCCCTAGGCAGCACACGCGCCGCCTTGCGCCACAGGGTGGCTCGCGCCAGCGTAGAAGCCAGCGCTGCCCGCGTCAAGCGAGCACGGCAGCGACCTTGCAGCCGCCGTCCTAAGCAGCAATCGCGTCGACCTGCGCCATAGGGTGGCTCGCGCCAGCGTAGGAGCCAGCGTTGCCCGCGTTGAGCGAGCACAGCAGCGACCTTGAAGCCGCCGCCCTAGGCAGCACACGCGCCGCCTCGCGCCACTTGGTGGCTCGCGCCAGCGTAGAGGCCAGCGTCGCCCGCGTCGAGCGAGCACAGCAACGACCTTGAAGCCATCGCCCTAGGCAGCACACGCGCGGCCTTGTGCCACAGGGTGGCGCGCGCCAGCGTAGAGGCCAGCGCTGAAGCTGCCGCCCCAGGCAGCACACGCGCTGCCTCGCGCCACAGGGTGGCTAGCGCCAGCGTAGAAGCCAGCGCTGCCCGCGTCGAGCGAGCATGGCAGCGACTTTGGAGCCACCTTCAGGCAGCACACTTGATGTGCCTGGCGCCAAAGGTGGCTCGCGCTGCCGATTGAGACATGCGCCTCGCGCCAAAGGTGGCTCGCGCCAGCCTAGAAGCCAGCGCTACCTGCGTCAAGCGAGCATGGCCGCGACCTTGCAGTTGCCGCCCTAAGCAGCAATCGCGTCGACCCGCGCCACAGGGTGGCTTGCACCAGCGTAGAAGCCAGCGTTGCCTGCGTTGAGCGAGCACAGCAGCGATCTTGAAGCCGCCGCCCTAGGCAGCACACGCGCCGCCTTGCGCCACAGGGTGGCTCGCGCCAGCGTAGAAAGCCAGCGTTGCCCGTGTCGAGCGAGCACGGCATCGATCTCGAAGCCATTGCCCTAGGTAGCACACGCGCCGCCTCGGGCCACCGGGTGGCTAGCGCCAGCGTAGAAGCCAGCGCTGCCCGCGTCGAGCGAGCACGGCAGGGACCTTGCAGCCACTTCTAGCTAGGCAGCAATCGCAACGACCCGCGCCACAGGGTAGCTCGCGCCAGCGTAGAAGCCAGCGTTGCCTGCGTTGAGCGAGCACAGCAGCGACCTGAAGCCGCCGCCCTAAGCAGCACCCGCGCCGCCTTGCGCCACAGGGTGGCTCGCGCCAGCGTAGAGGCCAGCACAGTCCGCGTCGAGCAAGCACAGCAGCGTCCTCGAAGCCGCCGCCCTAGACAGCACACGCTCGGCCTTGCACCACAGAGGGTGGCGCGCGCCAGCGTAGAAGCCAGCGCTGCCCGCGTCAAGCGAGCACGGCAGCAACATTGAAGCTGCCTCCTAGGCAGCACACGCGCCGCCCGCGCCACAGGGTGGCTAGCGCCAGCGTAGAAGCCAGCGCTGCCCGCGTCGAGCGAGCATGGCAGCGACCTTGCAGCCGCCGCCCTAAGCAGCACCCGCGCCGCCTTGCGCCACAGGGTGGCTCGCGTCAGCGTAGAGGCCAGCACAGTCCGCGTCGAGCAAGCACAGCAGCGTCCTCGAAGCCGCCGCCCTAGACAGCACACGCTCGGCCTTGCACCACAGAGGGTGGCGCGCGCCAGCGTAGAAGCCAGCGCTGCCCGCGTCAAGCGAGCACGGCAGCAACATTGAAGCTGCCTCCTAGGCAGCACACGCGCCGCCCGCGCCACAGGGTGGCTAGCGCCAGCGTAGAAGCCAGCGCTGCCCGCGTTAAGCGAGCACGGCAGCGACCTTGCAGCCGCCGCCCTAAGCAGCCATTGCGTCAACCCGCGCCACAGGGAGGCTTGCGCCAGCATAGAAGCCAGCGTTGCCTGCATTGAGCGAGCACACCAGCGACCTTGAGGCTGCCGCCCTAGGCAGCACATGCGCCGCCTCGCGCCACAGGGTGGCTCGCGCCAGCGTAGAGGCCAGCGCTGCCCGCGTTGAGCGAGCACAACGGCAACATTGAAGCTGCCGCCCTAGGCAGCACACGCGCCGCCTCGCGCCACAGGGTGGCTAGCGCCAGCGTAGAAGCCAGCGCTACCCGCGTCGAGCGAGCATGGCAGCGACCTTGAAGCCATTTCTAGGCAGCACACTTGGTGCCTGGCGCCACAGGATGGCTCGCGCCGCCGCCCAAGACATGTGCGCCTCGCGCCACAGGATGGCTCGCGCCAGCGTAGAAGCCCGCGCTACCTGCGTCGAGCGAGCACAGCAGCGACCTTGCAGCCGCCGCCTTGAGCAGCAATCGCGTTGGCCAGCGTCACAGGGTGGCTCGCGCCAGCGTAGAGGCCAGCGCTGCCCGCGCCGAGCGAGCACGGCAGCGACCTTGAAGCCATCGCCCTAGGCAGCACACGCGCCGCCTCGCGCCACAGGGTGGCTAGCGCCAGCGCAGAAGCCAGCGCTGCCCGCGTCGAGCGAGCATGGCAGCGACCTTGAAGCCTCCTCTAGGCAGCACACTTGATGTGCCTGGCGCCACAGGGTGGCCCGCGCCGCCGATTGAGACATGCGCCTCGCGTCAAAGGATGGCTCGCGCCAGCCTAGAAGCCAGCGCTACCTGCGTCAAGCAAGCATGGCAGCGACTTTGCAACCGCCGCCCAAAGCAGCAATCGCGTCGACCCGCGCCACAGGGTGGCTCGCGCCAGCGTAGAAGCCAGCGTCGCCTGCGTTGAGCGAGCACAGCTGCGACCTTGAAGCCGCCGCCCTAGGCAGCACACGCGCTGCCTTGCGCCACAGGGTGGCTCGCGCCAGCATACAAAGCCAGCGTTGCCCGCGTCGAGCGAGCACGGCAGCGACCTCGAAGCCATCGTCTAGGCAGCACATGCGCCGCCTTGCGCCACAGGGTGGCTAGCGCCAGCGTAGAAGCCAGCGCTGCCCGCGTCGAGCGAGCACGGCAGCGTCCTTGAAGCTACGCCCTAGGCAGCACATGCGCCGTCCGCGCCACAGGGTGGCTAGCGCCAGCGTAGAAGCCAGCGCTGCCCGCGTTAAGCGAGCACGGCAGCGACCTTGCAGCCGCCGCCTTAAGCAGCAATCGCGTCGGCCAAAGATGGCTCGCGCCAGCCTAGAAGCCAGCGCTACCTGCGTCAAGCGAGCATGGCAGCGACTTTGCAACCGCCGCCCAAAGCAGCAATTGCGCCGACCCGCGCCATAGGGTGGCTCGCGCCAGCGTAGAAGCCGGCGTCGCCTGCGTTGAGCGAGCACAGCAGCGACCTTGAAGCCGCCGCCCTAGGCAGCACACGCGCCGCCTTGCGCCACAGGGTGGCTCGCGCCAGCATACAAAGCCAGCGTTGCCCGCGTCGAGCGAGCACGGCAGCGACCTCGAAGCCATCGTCTAGGCAGCACATGCGCCGCCTTGCGCCACAGGGTGGCTAGCGCCAGCGTAGAAGCCAGCGCTGCCCGCGTCGAGCGAGCACGGCAGCGTCCTTGAAGCTACGCCCTAGGCAGCACATGCGCCGTCCGCGCCACAGGGTGGCTAGCGCCAGCGTAGAAGCCAGCGCTGCCCGCGTTAAGCGAGCACGGCAGCGAGCTTGCAGCCGCCGCCCTAAGCAGCAATCGCGTCGGCCTGCGCCACAGGGTGGCTCGCGCCAGCGTAGAAGCCAGCGTTGCCTGCGTTGGGCCAGCACAGCAGCGACTTGAAGCCACCGCCCTAGGCAGCACATGCGCCGCCTCGCGCCACAGGGTGGCTCGCGCCAGCGTAGAAAGCCAGCGTTGCCCGCGTCGAGCGAGCACAGCGGCGGCCCTGAAGCCGCCGCCCTAGGCAGCTACACGCGCTGCCTCGCGCCACAGGGTGGCCTCGCGCCACAGGGTGGCTTGCGCTAGTGTAGAAGCCAGCGCTGCCCGCGTTGAGCGAGCACGGCAGTGACCTCGAAGCCACCGCCCTAGGCAGCAAACGCGCCGCCTTGCGCCCCAACAGCGACCTTGAAGCCGCCGCCCTAAGCAGTACACGCGCCGCCTCGCGCCACAGGGTGGCGTGCGCCAGCATAGAGGCCAGCGCTGCCCGCGTCAAGCGAGCACGGCAACGACCTTGAAGCTGCCGCCCTAGGCAGCACACATGCGCCGTCCGCGCCACAGGTTGGCTCGCGCCAGCGTAGAAGCCAGCGTTGCCAATGTCGAGCGAGCACAGCGGCGGCCCTGAAGCCGCCGCCCTAGGCAGCAACACGCGCCGCCTTGCGCCACACAGGGTAGCCTCGCGCCACAGGGCGGCTTGCGCTTGCGTAGAAGCCAGCGCTGCCCGTGTCGAGCGAGCACAGCAGCGTTTCGAAGCCACATCGCTCCAGGCAGCCCACGCGTCGCTTCGCGCCACAGGGTGGCTCGCGCCAGCGTAGAAGCCAGCGCTGCCCGCGTCGAGCGAGCATGGCAGCGACCTTGAAGCCATCTTCTGCCGCCTCGCGCCACAGGTTGGCTCGCGCCAGCGTAGAAAGCCAGCGTTGCCCGCGTCGAGCGAGCACAGCCGCGGCCCTGAAGCCGCCGCCCTAGGCAGCTACACGCGCCGCCTCGCGCCACTGGGTGGCCTCGCGCCACAGGGTGGCTTGCGCTAGTGTAGAAGCCAGCGCTGCCCGCGTTGAGCGAGCACAGCAGCGACCTCGAATCCACCGCCCGAGGCAGCACATGCGCCGCCGCCCGACACCAATGCGAGTGCAAGCCACAAGCATAGGCGTGTCTGGTCGTGAGGCACTGTGGTGCGCGGAATAGGAGGGCCGTAGGAGTGGTGCAGAGCACCACGTGCGGGATAGGAGAGCCGCAGTGGGGGGTGCAAGGCACCGACGCAAGCGCAAGTGCGAACTGCAATACATGCAGAGCCCAGGCGTAAGCGTGTACAGGCGAGTGGCGCTCGAGCCCGCTTCCCTTGTGTAAGGGGTGAGAGGTGCAAGGCACCGACGCGTGCACCAGCGCAAACTGCAGGTTTGCAGCGCCCAGGTGCAGGGGCGTTCAGGCGAGTGGCGCTCGAGCCCGCTTCCCTTGTGTGAAGGGGAATCCGACGCGTGCACCAGCGCTAACTGCAGGTTTGCAGCGCCCAGGTGCAGGGGCGTTCAGGCGAGTGGCGCTCGAGCCCGCTTCCCTTGTGTGAAGGGGAATGAGAGGTGCAGGGCACCGACGCGAGCACAAGTGCAGAATGCGAGATATGCAGCGCACAGGCGCAAGCGTGTACAGGCGAGTGGCGCTCGAGCCCGCTTCTCTTATGCGAACTACATCATGTGCAGGGCACAGGCGCAGGCGTGTACAGCACCACTCGCGGATAGGCGCCGCGGTGTGCGGAATAGGAGAGCCGCGAGGTGCAGGGGTGGTGCAGGGTACCACATGCGGGATAGGCGCGGGCACGCTGCAAAGACATGCGGCACGCACGCGCAAGCGTGTACAGGCGAGTGGCGCTTGAGCCCGCTTCCCGACGCGAGCGCAGGCGCGAGCTGCGTAGAGCAGAGTGCGGGCGCAAGCGTGCACAAGCGAGTGACGCGCGAGCCCATTCCCACGCGGTGCAAGGGCACAGGCGCAGGCGTGTACAGCACCACTCGCGGATAGGCGCCGCGGTACGCGGAATAGGAGAGTCGCGAGGGGCAGGGGTGATGCAGGGCACCACATGCGGGGAGAGCCGCGAGGTGCAGGGGTGGCGCAAGGCACCACATGCGGTATAGGCGCCGCAATGCGTGGATAGGAGAGCCGCGAGGAGGGGGGCCGGGGGGGGGGGGGGGGGGGGGGGGTGCAAGGCACCCCATGCGGGATAGGCGCCGCAATGCGCGGATAGGAGAGCCGCGGTGAGGTGCAGGGAGGGCGCAAGGCGCGCGACTGTGTAGGTGCAATGCAGTGCAAGGCACCATGTGCGGAATAGGAGAGCCGCAGTGCAAGGATAGGCGAGCCGTGATCTATTAACTGCAGGGAAAGCGCCTCACCAAGCGCCGCACAGTGCAAGTGGTGCAAGGCACCGCACTCGGATAGATGCGCCGCAGTGTGCGGTTAGGAGAGCCGCGGTGTGCGAGGCAAGGCGAGCGCGAGAGGCCCGTGTCCAGCTGCCCGAAGGGGAAGCGCGCACTATGAAGAATGTGAAGGTCCGGCCCCCAGTCTTCGCTCACGGGCCCTACCCACAATTGGGGGGATAGCCGCTCGCTAAACCGGGGTTGCCTCACGCCCTTCCGGACGCAGAAGTAGTTCACGATCCCTGCTCTAGGCGCCGCCCCCACGAGGCCCTACCCACAATTGGGGGGATAGCTCGGTGGGTCCACGGTACGCCGTCAAGGGCACCCGCGGCTGTTAAGCGCTGACCGGGGGAGTGGCAGAAGATGCGCAGCGCGTGGATGTGCCTGTGCCCCTCGGCGACAAAATCCACATCCACCGCACCAACCAAGGGCGGCGTCGCACGGATCGAATTTTCCCGGAAGCGATCATGGTCGCACACGTTGGCCCAAGCGCGTGGCGACAGCCACGCTGCCGTCAGCCAAAACAGTACCACGTGCGCGAGTGTGCGAGCTCAGGTACGGCCGAAGTCACCTCGTCTTACCACTGCCTCGAAAAGAGTATTCTGCCATCCGATTCTCCAGTTGGTTCGACTCCAATCGGAGACCTCAGTGTTGTGCGTGTGTTGCGTGTCTGTGGATGGTTGTATGGTCGACGGCGCCCGGTTCACGATACTCCTGGCCGGGCTCGAGGTCGAAGGCGATGGAAGCTCGCCGAGTGCGATGCCATTGCCTCGAAAAGAGTATCCCACCATCCGATTCTCCAGTTGGTTCGACTCCAATCGGAGATCCAGCGTTGTGCGTGTGTTGCGTGTCTGTGGATGGTTGCATGGTCGACGGCGCCCGGTTCATGCTACTCCTGGCCGGGCTCGAGGCCGAAGGCGATGGAAGCTCGCCGAGTGCGATGCCAAGGAGCGCCGCCGAAGCAATTGTCCAGCCCTCTTGTGTTTGTTTGGCGTCATAGCGTTTGCGTCAAAACTTGTGGGTGTCTGGATGTCGACGCTTGACGAGAGCCAGCCGCCAGGCGCCGCACGGCACGCGTCGATCTCATGTAGTCTCTGGGAACTCAATTACATGCGAAAGAGAGAGAGAGAGAGAGAGAGAGACGAGAGAGAGCGCTCGTGCGCGGCGATCGAGCGGTCGATGGATCGGACGAACAAACTTCGGCTGTCTGTCATCTGTCATCGCGGGGGCAATAACCAGCCATCGCTCCTGTGTTCTCATTTTCTTCGCGGTGACTCTCTCGCTTCCTTCAGACCAAAACAACATCATTCCACCACTCGTACCTCGGGTGGAAGCAAGCAGTTTTGCCCATTCTCAGTCTTCTCCCACTGTTGGTTTGTTGATTGATTGAGGGCTTTATCTTTATTGTCGTATGCGAGCCGGAGCGAGACAAAATCCCCTTTGAGGCTGCGCATCCGACAATTTGATGAGCCCCTTCCAGGATGTGTTAAGCGTCGATAGCAACCTGTGAAGTCATTCTGATCAGGTCTGGCAGAATGATTTGTTTTGATCGTTGTACGCCACTGGATCGATCCTGGGCAAGCTGTTTGTGTTCCTGCCCCTGAAAGAGACCTTCTCGCGAGCGTTTGCCTGGCATATTTTGTCCATGCGGCCGTAGATTCTGGTGGAGTCCTCTCGGAGCGCCCGTGAACTAGCGCCTGCATCTGGCTCTTGAGTATTTGAGATGTTTGAAGGAGTTGCCAGCCACAACCGCTTGCAGTGAAATGTGCGGTGCTCGCGCTTGCCGCCCGCGAGACAGGCCTTCATCACCCGCTCAAGCGTTTGGTCTATTTCAAGCCAGCGTAGAAGCCAGCAAAGCCCGCGTCGGGCGAGCACGGCGGTAGCCAGGCGGCGGCCTTGCAGCCGCCGCCCCAGGCAGCACACGCGCCGTGCCAGCGTAGAAGCCAGCGCTGCCCGGCTGCCCCAGGCAGCACACGCGCCGCGCCAGCATAGAAGCCAGCGCTGCCCGCGTCGAGCGAGCACGGCAGCGACCTCGCAGCCGCCGCCCAAGGCAGCACATGTGCCTTTTCGCGCCACAGAGGGTGGCTTGCGCCAGCGTATGAGCCATTGTTGCCTCACGCCACCAGGTGGCTAGCGCCAGCGTAGAAGCCAGCGCTGCCCGCGTCGAGCGAGCACAGCAGCGACTTTGAAGCCACCTTCTAGGCAGCAATCGCGTCCACTCGCGCCACAGGGTGGCTCGGGCCAGCGTAGAAGCTAGTGCTGCCCGCGTCGAGCGAGTAGGCAGCAACATTGAAGCTGCCGCCCTAGGCAGCACACGCGCCGCCCGCGCCACAGGGTGGCTAGCGCTAGCATAGAAGCCAGCGCTGCCCGCGATCGAGCATGGCAGCGACCTTGCAGCTGCCGCCCTAGGCAGCATTGCGTCGACCTGCGCCACAGGGAGGCTCGCGCCAGCGTAGAGGCCAGCGTTGTCGCGTTGAGCGAGCACAGCAGCGACCTTGAAGCCGCCGCCCTAGGCAGCACACGCGCCGCCTCGCGCCACAGGGTGGCTCGCGCCAGCGTAGAGGCCAGCGCTGCCCGCGTCGAGCGAGCATGGGAACGACATTGAAGCTGCCGCCCTAAGCAGCACATGCGCCGCCTAGCGCCACAGGGTGGCTAGCGCCAGCGTAGAAGCCAGCGCTGCCCGCGTTGAGCGAGCATGGCAGCGACCTTGAAGCGACCTTCTTGGCAGCACACTTGATGCCTGGCGCCACAGGGTGGCTCGCGCCGCCGTCCGAGGCATGCGCCTCGCGCCACAGGATGGCTCGCGCCAGCGTATAGAAGCCAGCGCTACCCGCGTTGAGCGAGCACGGCAGCGGCCTTGTAGCCGCCGCTCTAAGCAGCAGTCGCGTCTGCTCGCGCCACAGGGTGGCTCGCGCCACAGCGTAAAAGCCAGCGTTGCCTGCGTCGAGCGAGCACAGCAGTGACCTTGAAGTCGCCGCCCTAGGCAGCACACGCGCCGCCTTGCGCCATAGGGTGGCTCGCGCCAACGTAGAGGCCAGCGCAGCCCGCGCCGAGCGAGCACGGCAGCGACCTCGAAGCCACCGCCCTAGGCAGCACACGCGCCGCCTCGCGCCACAGGGTGGCTAGCGCCAGCGTAGAAGCCAGCGCTGCCCGCGTCGAGCGAGCATGGCAGCGACTTTGGAGCCACCTTCAGGCAGCACACTTGATGTGCCTGGCGCTACAGGGTGGCTCGCGCCGCCGATTGAGACATGCGCCTTGCGCCAAAGGATGGCTCGCGCCAGCCTAGAAGCCAGCGCTACCTGCGTCACGCGAGCATGGCAGCAACCTTGCAGTTTCCGCCCTAAGCAGCAATCGCGTCGACCCGCGCCACAGGGTGGCTCGCGCCAGCGTAGAAGCCAGCATTGCCTGCGTTGAGCGAGCACAGCAGCGACCTTAAAGCCGCCGCCCTAGGCAGCACACGCGCCGCCTCGCGCCACAGGGTGGCTCTCGCCAGCGTAGAAGCCAGCGCTGCCCGCGTCGAGCGAGCATGGCAGGGATCTTGCAGCCGCCGTTCAAGCAGCAATCGCGTCGACCCGCGCCACAGGGAGGCTCGCGCCAGCGTAGAAGCCAGCGTTGCCTGCGTTGAGCGAGCACAGCAGCGACCTTGAAACCGCCACCCTAGGCAGCACACGCGCCGTTTTGCGCCACAGGGTGGCTCGCGCCAGCGTAGAAGCCAGCGCTGCCCGCGCGTCAAGCGAGCATGGCAGCGCCCTCGAAGTCGCCGCCCTAGACAGCACAAGCGCGGCCTTGTGCCACACAGTGTGGCGCGCGCCAGCGTAGAAGCCAGCGCTGCCCGCGTCGAGCAAGCGTGGCAGCAACATCGAAGCTGCTGCCCTAGGCAGCACACGCGCCGCCAGCGCCACAGGGTGGCTAGCGCCAGCGTAGAAGCCAGCGCTGCCCGCGTCGAGCGAGCATGGCAGCGTCCTTGCAGCCGCC
>Ga0206677_10005035_pt1 | contig 10574 bp, 6 predicted proteins | sample M130m12015metaG_FD_155475 | JGI IMG/M metagenome (GOLD analysis project Ga0206677, IMG submission 155475) | Ammonia-oxidizing marine archaeal communities from Monterey Bay, California, United States - M1 30m 12015 | ecosystem: Environmental > Aquatic > Marine > Intertidal zone | place: USA... | reverse complement strand
TAGTGGAGGCAAGTGCGACAGAATACCTCGCTTAGCTCAGTTGGTAGAGCACCTGACTGTAGTTGTGTAAAAACAAACGTCTCAGCAGACATCAGGGTGTCCCCAGTTCAAGTCTGGGAGCGGGGACTCAATTTGCAGCGCATTGGATTGTCCACGCTCTATCGAGAGGTTGATCGTATCTTGCTGTATCCTCTCTCATGGGAGCGGGGACCACTTTCGTAGGCATCAGATTGTATCGTGCTCCCCGCAAAGTCGAGAGTTTGCTCGCATCGCTCACAGTCCTCTCTTCTGGGAGCGGGGACTCTAATTCCGTAGGTTGATTACACTCATACTATTAATCGCTCTTTGCTTCTCTTCAATTGCATAACTCTCAGTACTAGCCATCTTGGAACTCGGTCCCCTGGATATAAGAACGGGCTGTTTGATTTTTGTCGATTACAGTCCTCGCATAGAGCCAATTTATTGGTCTCTATCGTAGGGCCTCCCAAACTAAAGGGCCACAAATGGTCTGCTTGGCAACGTACTTCTCTTCGTTGGTAAGGGCATTGAATGGCATCTGCTAATAGTTTGGACAATTGACATCTTTCTGTAGTGTATTTTTTAGAGAATGTTTTTCTAGATGTCGAGTAGTCTCTATCTCTGTCAGGATGACCATGTCGATTGTAAGTGAAATTCGGATGAATCAATGACAAAAGGATTGGTAATTGCTCTACAGACCATTGTGGGCCTCCTGCAGGTACGGTTTCAATCCATAAAGAGTTGAATGCCTCAGGTCCGTAAGGTAATTTTTGCTGAAGTTTTTTGTAGGTAGAGAAATAGACGGATAATTGATTTAAATCCATATTGAACACTTCAGGAAAGCACAGTGTATGTGTTCACTTCTTGAGAGCTGTCCGTATAGCAAAGGGTAGTGACTTTAATCATATCAGTGGCAGCTGCTCCCGGTGATAGGGTTATTGCGTTCCTGGTAGGTACTTGAGTCCAAGTATTATTGATCTTATGTTCGATTTTTACGATACTCGCTTGACTATTTGGGGGTGCCGAAAATCGAATCATTTTATGACCGTTCGGCCGAGGCGTATTTACTCTGCCAGCACCGCCTCCAGCAAGATGGGTTGAACCTATTGCCTGATTAGAATTAAAACGCGGGCCAAGAGGGCAATGTTCGATGTAGATTTCGCCGGGACCCTGGAGCCATGCAGCAGGGTCAAATCCACTCAAACCACCAGGATTGCAAAAGAAATTTTCAAAGGTTAATTGAGATGCCTTTCTAGAGGCTGCTCGAGCAGCATTCGTTTCATTTCCACCAACAACCACATTTGGCAAACTCCAGTCAGCAGTATGAAATAATCTGGCAGGATCTGTCAAAAAATCAACCCAGTCCTGCACTGTATTACTAACAATTAGCGGACGGTTTGTATCTGTGCCAAGGAATTTGAAAAATTCGGACATAAATGTGTCTGCTAGTAATTCATAACCATCATTTGGACCAAATAGTTTTGAAGTGGTCGAGGCCAAACTGTCTGTTTGAATACAAGCTCTGTAAAACCGGACAATGGCTGTTGCAAGTTGACTGGATGTGGGCCAATTCTGTGGATCAACTGCAGGATTAGGGTCATTGGGGCCATCGTATTGTTTGTAAAAACCATCTTCAATCATTTCTCGTAACTTCTTTGCAGTCAACTTTCGGAATGCCGATACAGGAGTAATAGGATGATGGGGGTTAAATTTGATAGAGTCATAAAATTGGTTGGGTAAGTTATCTATATCTTGAGTTGAAGCAAGTTCTATGACTGTTTTCATCGCCAATAGTGCTTCTTGACTTTCGTTGTAATCACCCAATTCAAAAGCATACTGCATCCAATCTCCATGAAGTCCATCCATTTTTCTAGATTCAGTAGTAACTTCGGTGAATATTTTGGCTAAAAATTTCGGTTGATAGCCGACATCAATTATGAAAACTACAGGTATTAATTCATTTTCAGCATGAGACCCGTTGTACATTTGATTTCCATTAACATCTATAACATGTGGGGAATTGCCCATACCGTGGATTCTGTGTTGACCATCAAGAATCCATAGAGGCTTTCTTCCATTTGATTCTGTAAATTCTAATGACCACATATTTGGGACTGGAACGTTTGTAGCCCCTGAAAGAATCGTTTTTTGATTAATGGCCATACTTACTCCTGGTTGAGCGAGTTGATCCGATCTTCCAATGAGCACAGGGTTTGCCATGAGACTGTCTTTGCTGTTGTTCTGAGGAATTGCTCTATCTATTGATTCAGCTATGTCCTGTAAACGATTTATATCGAGGGGCCTTTGCCAATTATCAATCGGAGCCTGTTTTAGTCCATTGGCAATGGATACATGAGATTGACTGCGGGAATAACTGGGAACATCACAAAATTGAATCAGTTGGTTTGGGGTCATGTATCCAGTATACATCGTATACGGTCTTCCACGGATATTTGTGATACCTTTCAAAGAATCAACAACTATAGTTGGCATGTATAATCGAATACACATCGATTTAAGAACCTAGTGCATATTTATAAATCCAAAACCTACCGCCATTATTACTTACATTTTTTAAATACTTCACCGGACTTAATGAAAACCTGAAGCAATTCTTCAACGGCTGCATTTTTGTCTCGCTTCATCTCAAGCTTGGCGTTCTTTGCTAGTTCGCAGAGGATGGAGCGCAGATCGTTGAGACTCCCAGATTGCAGTTCAAGTCTGGGAGCGGGGACTCAATTTGCAGCGCATTAGATTGTCCACGCTCTATCGAGAGGTTGTCCACCAATTCATACAATCCCTCTTTCAATGTTTAGAAGCTATAACCTCAACCTTGATTGTTCATCAGAATCACGTCTAAAATGTGAGCAATGGTTGCTGTCGCAGGCAGCGGGACTTGAACCGTAAGTGTACCCCCCATTGCAGGGTTTGGCGATAATTTCAGACCTGTTGCCATCGCTTTGTCCACCAAATGCCAGTTTACATTTTCAACATCAAGCCCTAAGACATAGTCTAATTTTCCCTGTTCAAAGTGTTTAATCTTGCCTTTTTTAAGGTCCATATATCCGTTCGAGACCCAAGTACCCCTGTGGTCTGCAAAAATATCGATTTTTATCGGATCACGCCCTTCATGGATAATTTGGATGTCTGCTATTGCTCTGATATTAAGCGAAAGTAATTCTCGTTCTGAATCAATTCCGATTCTCTGCACCTCTAAATTTTGCGATGAACAGTCATTAATTTGATTGATGACAAGTTCTTCAGTCAGCCAGCCAAGTATAATATCGAATACATACTCCTCAGGGTGGCGTCGGTCGGTTAGGTAGGCTAATCTTCGTAGCTTTTTTCTGAGAAACCTCCAAGACTTGACAGATAATTTATCAACAAGTATTTGTGTAACGAAATCAACCTTTTTCACATCAGATTCGCTAAAATATTGGTCTTCAAAAACCTCATGAACAAATGAGGTTAAGTCTTGACCTTGTTGCTCGATTAAATCTTGGAAGAACCGGTGTTTCTCAAAATATGCTTCCCCGATTTCTGACCGCATTATCCCCCAACATTCTTGTTCGCCAGACTGCATGTACATTACTTCAAGCCCGAGTTAATGAAGCCTCCTCTGTAAGATCCAAGTCTCAGAAAATTAAGTATACTATTATGTTGAAGAACGATTAATGACGGTGCAGAGTGATTTGAGAAACTTATGGGAAAAGAACCTCAACGATGCTGGAGTAACATGGCCTACTGGCAATGCCCGAAAACTTGCACTCTTGGCTCTGTATGCAAACTTTAACAGTCCAATGTCTCAGGACGAAATCGCTACATGGATTGCAAATCATGGTGGTCGGTATGATCGGCAAGCACGTCATCTGGCTGCAGATGGGTGGTACATCGTATCAGGGAATCGACGCTCAACTCGAATGCAATGCGCACCCGATTTGGACCGAGACCAGTTGATGCTTGTGAGTGTAACTGAACCCAACCCAATATGGGTAAGGGAACTTCAAACCTCTCGCGACTGGGAAATGAGTGAAGATGATTGGGAAGCTAAGCTACGCGTCTTTGAAGAAGCAGGGCGAGGTTGTGCGATATGCGGGCGCCATTTTGCATTTTACGACAAAGGTCATCTTGACATTCAACTTCCCTACACCATCGATAATATTGTACCCAATTGTGTGGAGTGTAACAATTGGGCGCAGGCAAGAAAACTATCGTTTGAGTTTGATCCTTCGACACTTGTCGCGAGGCCAATCATTCATCGGCCTGAGGCAGAGGAGTTTCGATTTTAATTGAAGATTTCATCCAAGAATTTCTGTGTTGACATTCCTTTGGTTTTGCTCGGGCCTTCGATTCGATTATCCAAGTCCATCAGCCGTCCTACGATGCGGTTCATGGCGAGTGGGGGGATGGATTCTCCGATAACTTGTCGAACAAGTTTTGGAGTAAAGTCTCCTTTGTAGAACAATTCGCCCTTCTGATTGATGCTTCTGAATTGGTATTTACGATCCCATTCATACTCGACACCGGGGTGTGCTTCGAGTGAACTAAGCAGCAGTATTTCACGTACTGATAACACTCGGTTTTGTTCAGGATGCCCTTTCATGTCGCTCGAAATGACTCCGCTGTTCATTGTCAAAGTGCTTGCAGGTGCATCCCACTTCAATCGTCGATAACTTGTTTTGAACCCGCGAACAACTCTACGGTTTCTTGTAACGGCCATGCCCTTTGGTCGAATAAAGCCGCATTGACAAGAGGTGCGAGACTTCCTCAATGTGAAGTTACAATCAGGGCATTCCCATTCTTCTACCTCAATTTGAGGTTTAGCAAGCCGTTCTCCACACTTATTGCAGTCTACATCTTGGCTCAAGTTCCCAGTATGTCCACAAGAAATACAGGTGTTGTTGTCAAACGCAGTAGAACCTTCAGGTGTATGTTCCATACAGAAATAGTGTTGTTCATTCCATGACGGAATTTGGTGATATGGATCATCTTCATCCACCGTTTTGGTGAGTGCATCTAACTTTGGCATATGACCAATTGATTCTCGCATTGTAATGTGGCCCGGTTGTCCATCAGATCCGTGTGTTCGGATTGGGTGAAGCGGGCTTGGATGTTTGGAGAAGATTTCGTTTGTAGGTGGCAATTTCTCAACAATTTCAGGAATTCTGCAACCAACTGTGATCAGTCGTTGTCGGTGATGAGGTACACCAAGGTCTCGGAAGTCAATGATAGAGCTACGAATGGTATACCCGAGAGGGTGTAATCGCCTTCCTAGCATAGACAAGATGTTCTCTAACTCTCCATTTTCATTGGTAATGATTGTGTTTTCCATTCTTCGGACATTCTCCAACAAAAACCAGCTTGGTTTCAATTCTTCAACAATCTCAACACCGGGTAGTACGAGTCTATTCCGTTCGTCTTCTTTTGGTCGCTTTCCTGCAGCCATGGAAGCACGAATTCTCCCAGCGCCATTCGAGGACATTCCCTGGCACGGAGGTGACATGACGAATAGCCATGGGGCTTTGCCATCCAGTTTTCTCTGCGCATGCTCAATGATTCCTTGTTTGAGTTCCCAAATATCTCCCTGGAAAACATGTGTACTGGGATAGTTGTGGCGAATCAGTCCTGCTCGATCAGGAACTAATTCACAAGCAGAAATGACTGGAACCTTGCACCCCCATTCAATTCCAGCATCTCCTATGCCTCCTCCGGAAAAAGTGGAAATGGAACAAAACATAGTATCCTCATCGAGGGACTTGAGTTCCATAGGGCTCTACTATTGGCGAGGGTATATGACTTCATCCATATCTTAAGTTCAGCGATTCCAACGCTGCTCACCTTCACCATCCACCCAGGTGTGATGGTGATGGTTGACGACATTGCCTGAAATGATCTATTTACGAAACCGTTGTTCATTCGGGGTCAACGTAGAATCGTTCCCCCCTCCGTTCAAGGTTCACTACGACCCAGTGAAGGTGCAACACGCCATCCTTCAAGTCTGGGAGCGTGGACTCTAATTCTATCAGTTCGGATAGTCCACGCTCTATCGAAAGGGTGAGCGAAACTTAACAACTCTCTCTACTCCATTGTGAAGATTTTTTACGGCTGTAGGCGGAATTATATGTCTTGAATAGTTGGGGCATTTGTGTCTGATGCGAAACACGAATCTGGTTTGGATACCATCGTGAACAGTCTTCCGAAGTTCATCGAAAGTCAAGCATCTCAGAGGAGGAGCGGTAATATTGTCTCTACTCAGTTGGTTAAATCAAGCAGTTTTGCATTTGATGTGTGTAACCAAATTAATTCTGCTTTTGATAGAATTACCATCAAATTTGAACTCAATATGCTAAAATATGGTAATTCGAGTGATTTGGAAGTAATGGAAAAATTAAAACAAAATATAGACCAGGTAGATGGCGATATAGACAATAAGACATGGGAGGGCTTGTTGAAAAATACCGATGACCCTGGGCTAGCATTATTAGCTGTAATGCACATTGGGGATAATACAACCCCTATACCTGATTTTTTTGCTGAAAACAGATACGGTTTCGAAACCTTCGTACAATGGATTACGGCAATTAGATGGTATGCCAATCATGCCCGGCACGAAACAGATGCGAATTACATGTTGAAACCAGAGAATGAACACTCTATCCTTGAATTTCTCAATCAGGATGACTTTTCAAGCATGTTAAAGTCAATCGCTGTTGTTGCATTTTGCTCATCCTATTACATGATTCCTGGTAACAATAAGTTATCATTAGACCGTCTTACAGAGCAATTTAAATTAATTAAACATCGAATCGAATCCGCCTGTGAGAATGCTAAAGGTAGTTCTCTGGAGGTCTATGAACGAAGGTTGAACAACCTTGTGTGGGGGCCTAAGCAGTATCAAAGGGATCAAGACACAATTAAGGTAGCGCACTCTGCTCTCGAAGATAACAAAATCGTTGCTTTCTTCGGGTTAGGGGGCGTTGGAAAAACAGCATTGGCTCAGAAGTTAATGTTCGATATTATCAACAATCGTGAACCTTATTCACACATAGTAACCCACTCAAGCAAGGTTGGCAGCGATCAAAAAGAGATTAACACGTTATCTCCTCATGAACATGGGATATATTCTGAAACTGATGAAAAAGTATCAGTCATGGATTCTTCGTTAATAGACGACGACTCAGCAAGAGTAATCGGGGGACTTATTACTCTTCTTAAGAAAATTTACAAAGAAATTACTCTCAAACCAGCACCAGACATAGGAATTAGTCGCCTCAAAAGAAAGGTGTTCGATTTACTGAAAAAACCAGAACACCAAGTTTTGATCGTCCTTGACAATTTCGAGGACATCGAGGATAACCTCGAAGATCAGGATGTGTTTACAATTCGCTCGGAAATGAAGAAATTCCTGACGGAATTTTCTGAATTACAAGGAATGAAATCACGAATTATTATCACGACCCGATCGACACCACTCCCACAAGCGTATGGTATTGCAATTCACCATTTAACAAATAACGAGGCGATGAAGCTCTTTCTAGAAAAAATTAGATTCCGAGGCCAAAGAGCATCACAAACTCACCAACAATTACAAAATACCCTTATTCAAACACACCAACTCATAACTACAAATCCAGGCCTAGAAGAGAAGGTCGTCAAGGCCTTTGATGTCTGGGATTCAGTTGATCATCACATAGCACACCCATTACTTGTTTTGTTGGCAGCAGAAGAGGTCAATGAAAATGATATTTCACATATTGAAAGCGTAATTGGTTCCTGGTCTACGGGCCCGAAGGCAAAGAATGTTATCGAATATTGCGTCAGCAAAACTTTTGGCGCACTTGAACAAGTGGACTTAGATGTCTTGGAGATCTTAGTGGCTCGTGGCACAGTTTCGATGGAAATTACCACATCTAAAGTTCGTAAATTCATTGAATCTAGTAATGGCTTAATCGATTCGATAGACGATGACAGGTTGAACGACCTTTTGTTGAGTCTATCGGATCGTACGTTTATCCATTCGGCTCCATCGACGGCTTTAGGAAATCAAGTGTGTTATTTTTGGAACCGTATCGTGTTTGAGCACCTAGTGTCCAGATTTGAACAGAATGAACAACCCCGTGTCACAAAAAACGAGGCAGTGATTAGCGAAGAGCATATATCTCAAGATTTGAACGATTCTCTCAAAGAGTTTCCGATTGAAGTTAAATTCCTTCGAGATTGGGTTAAATCAGATGTTCTGTTGCCAATCAAAGTTTCTGATATACTGGATCCTTTGCAAAAATCGATAGCCACAACACATAATCAACTACTGAGCATCACTTCCTCGCAAAAAGCGCAATACACTACAAAATCACTCCTCGAGAACCTAGATCATCAATCATTCGCACTGGTGAAGATGATCGGAACACTTGTCGATTTTAGAACATCATCTCCTGATTTGAAGGGTATTCAGCCTGGTACTACAAGGCCTGTCGGCGATGTTATTGACACATTATTGAAATGCCTTGGGAGGCAATCCCGGTGTTGGAGAATTGCCTCTTTACTGGAGAATACACAAATTGAACCCATGATTTGCATGCGATGGTCGATTCATCTCCTGGAAAGGGTCCACCAATGGTCTAACTTGTTTCATAAGGCAGGACTACTAGACCAAGATAAATACGACAATTTGATTAGAAAAACGGGTACTGAATTGATTACAATTTCAAACACGGAGGTCATATTAAACGAAACTCAACTTGAGCATCTTAAACTCGTTAAACTTGATTGGTTGGAGCACATGGCCTCGATTCGCAAACCACAAGATCGGAAATTGAGTGAAGGATTACATTTCTCCGAACAAGAATATGAAGATTTCAAAATTTGGATAGAGGTATTTGAACAAATTGGTATAGTCGAGCCAAACAATCAAGTTGTGTTGGTCGAGGGGTATGCCTTTTGGATTCTTCTTCGCTTGTTTGCAACTCATGCAGAATATTCGAACGAAGGCCGTTCAACGACCCTTTTAGATAAGTTTTCGACTTATGGCTTGAGAATTAGGAAAATACCGAACATGCATCAATATATATCTTCTGTTCAATCCACGTGCGATCAGTACGTAGTTGATCCCGCGGTATATGTAAATCAGGTACTTATGTATCAATCCCAAGCACGAAATGGAACTCTTTTCTTAACGAAATTACACTATGATAGCCACCATTCAAGATGGAGCATGGACATCCCAAAACACAGTTTCACCATAATAGTCCAAGAAACTAATAAACAGCATGATGCCCAATACTATGACAAGGTCTTACTGAAACAGCAATCATTTAACAGAACAGAGAAGCGAATAATTGCCTCATTTTATCGAGATGAAAATGAGGATGTTATTGAATCTCTTCAAGATAATATGTTGCTAAAGGAAAAGGTAGAGAATGGCTGGCGTGAAGAAATCTTCCATTTAATCGTCTTAAACGAAACGGCCAACAGGAATACTATTTCTTTGACAGAAATAGCTACCATACTTACACGACTTTCGGGATATTTGACTTTGAACGACATAAAGAAATTTATTTCTACCAATTTTGATTTCATGAAACTAGTAGGCAACTACTATGTTATCGACCCAAACAAAGCCCACACAAGGCCACCCTTTGAGTATGAAAAAATTAATGGTTCAGATGATGCTTTTAGTGAAACTGGTGATCGTTCACGGCTCGAGCTCCCGAAGGATCCTGTTCAATTTGCAGGAATGTTAAGGTATGCTATGAATGAAAAGAACTTAACAATGAAGGAGTACGCAAAAGTTGCGAGGAAACAGTTTGGGCACTATCATTGCAATGGGGCATTCTTCATCTTCCTATCAATAAAAAAATTCGAGGCTAATTGGTTTGAGCATCCGATAGAAATTCCTCAAAATTGGAATCGATTGGTGAAAGGAGTCGAGAAGAGAATTGAAAATCATAGGTTTCGGAAGTGCGATAAAATAGATCCAGAAATTGTCCGACTCTACTTCAAGGAAGTCCTTGAACACGGCTCTCGGGAAGACAATGTATGAAGCAAGAGAATAACTATAATTTTAATTTAGCTGTTACATTCCAGATAGTGTTGTTTGCAAGTTCGTAGAGGTTACCAGTTTAATCTAGGTCGCCTGAAATTGCTCCGGACCAACTCGGCAAGAATACATCGGATGCAGGGGCTTGTGTACTTCCGTCAGCGGATACCACTGGCGTAAAAGGTATGAGCGTGAGTGTCTAAACGAGAAACAAAACGGTGCGGTGGGACTGGTAACCACAATTCCCCTGCCTTGTATTTTTTGTTAAGCCCTCTCCCGTTCTGAATAGAGTCTGGAAATGGAAAACTATTGTGCTAATTAAACAAGTAAGATTTGTTAGGCAAAGGTATTTCTTGTATAATACAAATTTATATGCCTGATGGTCTACGACTAGACATGGCCCTGACCCCAAACCAGATCGCCGAGTTGCTCAAACTACGTGCCCTCGGATGGAGTCAATCCGAGATTGCTGAGAAACTGAATACATCTCAGCAGGTCATCGGTTATCAACTAAAAAAGC
>Ga0206677_10005031_pt1 | contig 10579 bp, 10 predicted proteins | sample M130m12015metaG_FD_155475 | JGI IMG/M metagenome (GOLD analysis project Ga0206677, IMG submission 155475) | Ammonia-oxidizing marine archaeal communities from Monterey Bay, California, United States - M1 30m 12015 | ecosystem: Environmental > Aquatic > Marine > Intertidal zone | place: USA... | reverse complement strand
GTTAAAATGGAGTTTTTTATTAGACTCAGAGGAAATCCAACCAATAGATTATGAGGCTTTTAAATTTGATAATAAAATTTTCTTTAGGGAGGGTAATTATCTAAAAAGTTTAAATTTAGATTCTTTTGAATTAAGTAATAATAATTTAACAAATGCTCTTTTAAAGGTTAGTAAAAGATTTAAGATTCATTATTTTGATGGAAGTTTTCATTTTGTTGTAGATAGAAATAATGGAGAAAGAGTTTTAATCTCAAGAACAAAAAAAGAATTATTAGGAACACCTAAGTTTTTAAAATCTCTTGAAAATAAAAATCTCCTCTCGTTTAATAATTTGATTATTACAGGACTGCTATTGTTTGTAATAATTACAATCTTTTTTTTAAGGAGATACTTTAATTCGGTAATATTGAAAACAAATAAAATTAAATACAGAAATAAAACTGTATTTATTTCCGAAGAAGAGTATCTTGTTTTAAAAGAGTTTTTTAGAAACCAGAATTCTCTTGAAAATAACATACTTCAGAATCTTGTAAATAAAGACCAATACGAAAGATCTCATAACGTAAGAAGGAAAAATAATTTGATAAATACCTTAAATTCAAAATTTCAAATTCTCTTTAATAATAATAGTTTTAATTATATTGATACTAAAAATAGTGACTTTGATAAAAGATACAAGAGATATTTTTTAAATTTAATTAACTTAAAAACTATTGTTGCAAATAAGTAATGTAATAACCATTTTATATACACGTTAAGAATTAAATTTAACTCTCGCTTCAAAGGAGTAATCAGAAACGATTACTCTTTTTTTTTGCAGTAAACTGAAATTTACAAATGTTAAGGGGGTGTATGTATAAATTAGAGCAGAAACTTAAATTAGTTGTTTTTTGCAATTATTAATAAAAAATATTAAATTTGATTTTAATAAAAACTAAATAATTTATAAAATGAAAAAACTAATAACATTATTTTCAATTGCTATACTTTTTAGCAATTGTAATACAAATCCTAATTATTCTAAAAATTTAGCAACGGCACAAAAACTTTTTGAGTTACATGGTGAAGAAGATATTGAGGGGCAGCTTGCTTTAGTGAGTAAAGACATTGAGTCTAACACATCTATGTACGGTTCTGAACCTGTTGGTTATGACCAATATGTTGGAATGCTAAAGGGCTATCACGCTGCGTTTGATAACATTAAATATACTGCTGATAATTGGCTTCCTGGAACTGGGGAAGATGGCTCTCTAGATGGTAGTGTTAGAACTTACGGAACTTGGACAGGAACAAATGTAACAACGGGAAAAGAACTAAATCTCAAAGGATACTGGTATATGAATTTCGATGATGAAGGAAAGATCATTGCACAGGGAGATTTCTTTGATTTTGGAGGAATGGTTGACGCGGTATATCCTAAAAACTTAGTATTTGTTGAGGTTCAAGTCAAAAAAGGAAAAAAACAAGAGATGTTAGATTTATTGAATAGCGAACAAGGCCTTCCAACTACGGCTGCATATGATGGGTGTTATAGTTTAGAAATGGCATTTAATGATGAAACCAACACATTTCATTTAGTTGGAAACTGGGAAAGCTATGAAAAGTACGCAGCGTATCTTAATTGGAGACAAACTGAAGACGATTTTATTCCTAAGATGGTTCCTTTAATGAAAGGTGGTGTAAATGGACTTAAAGTAATACAGTCTAAATCTAGCTATCATTCTTATTAGATCGATATCAACTAACCAAATAATTTAATAACAAAAAAGGAATAATATTTATATTATTCCTTTTTTTACAGATGATAAAATATAGTCGTTTTTGTATGTTTATAACATGATAAAAAGAAGTATTTACATTTTTTAACTCATTCAATTATATTTATAAATCAAACCTATTTTCAAGGGTAATTCTAACATTATCTAGATGTATTTCATATTCTTCATTAGTGAAAAGCCAATCTGGAAATCCAGTTGCCCCAGGAACAGCGATGACTTCTTGACTTAAATCATTATTATATTTTAAGTAAATCGCCTTTTCATCCTCATCTTTTAAATTGGCCATCTTATTTATAAGATGATTCATCATTGAGTTGCTTTTAGGAGTATGCAAAAAGCCTAAAACATGAAGAAATTCGTGTTTGATTAATAAATCATCGTATCTCTCAACCCAAAAACTACCTTCAACAATCTTACAGATATCAGGATTAACAATATTATATTCATCAGCAAGTTCTTCTTCATTTCTCAAAAATGCCTGACCTTCAAAGTCATAATTGGGTTCAGAGTCATAAATTGTCTTATGAGTATCAGCTCCTAATACAATCGTTATATCGGCATCGTTAATACTATTTACTACATTAAATTTAATATTTTCGTCTTCAATGATGTTGTCAATTACAGAAAAGAAGGAAATTAACTCATTTTTAGCGTTAACATCATCAAAAGATTCGTGAAAAAATACATCGATTTTATCCGAGCCCTTAAATCCACCATTTTTCCATCTAGCTGGTTTTAGATAATAAATTTCTCCGTCATTCCATCCAAACTTTCCTGCCGCTATTGAAGAATAATGTTCAATATATTCTTCAATTAAAGAAGTAGATGGTTCATCTGAGGTAATTAATACCTCATCTTTTTCACAAGAAAATAAGCAAATAAGTGAACTTATTAAAAGAATTTTTTTCATATAACAATTATTTTTATCTAATGTATAGATATTTAATAGAATTTTTTTTAAATGTAATACTTAATTAAGAATTAATAAAATGTTTTGAATTCTAATAAGTAAAGTAATGAGGCAAGAATTAATTTCTTTTCTACTAAAAAAACAAAAAGGGAATACTATGTAGCATACCCTTTTATCATATATTCTTTAATTAAAAATTTATTCCAATAACCCAAGCTGCATTAAAAACGAATGATTATCAAAATAGTCTTGTTCTTGTAAAACCCTTCCGTCTTTCATTAAAACAAGTGTAGTTCCACTAATATCTACTTTTTTATTAGTAGCAGGAATTCCAAACATGACGCCGTCATGTGTCCCTTTAAAATTCCAGTGTTTAACTAATTTATCTCCTTGTGCTATAATATCTATAAAATTAAATTCCGCATCAGAAAAACCCGTTAAGTAGTTGTTGTAATACTCTCTAAAACCATCTATACCTGTTATGTTTCCAGTAGCTGTAACTACTGTTACTTGCTCATCAAAACTATCAGTATTTATTGCATTACTGTCTCTGGTTTCAAAAAAAACATCCCAAGCAGTTTTGTAGGTTTTGATATTTTTTGCAACTTTTTCATTATTTTTTATTGCAGTATCACATTTTTCATTTGGTGTTTGATTACAACTTATACATATTAAGATAGTAAATGATATTAAAATAATTTTTTTCATGGTTTGTGTTTTATTTAAGTTTTTTTATAAAAATTCTAAGTTACTATTTTTTAATAAAAAAATCAACAATTAGTTGTTTTTTGCAATTTATAATAAAAAATTTATATTTGTTATTATTAATTAAAATCTTACAATATGAAAAAAATAGTTTATTTATTATTTCTTGTTACTTCTTTAGCTTTTTCTCAAGATATTAAATGGGATCCAGCTACAACATTTGAGGCTGTATTTGACATAGATGCAGTTCATACAAGAGATGGAGTTAATTACGAACTTTCTGCTTCTGGAGATGCAGGACCTTATGGTAAAGCGTATCTATCGTATGTTTTTACAAATCATAACAATAGTACAACTAGTGGAGAATTTACAGGTTTTGCATGGACGCAGATGGGTGAAGATATAGTGAAAGCTACGTTACAAGGTGTTTATAAAAAAGAAGGTAAAATTTTTAAAATGTATTCCTATGACAACGTCACAGATGGAAATACGATGATAGTTAGTGGAGTGGTAGATTTTGTTGCACAAACAATGAAATTTAAAGTAGCTCCTTTGAAGTAAATTACTATTCTTATTTGAATTATTAAGCCCCCCTAATTAGGGGGCTTTTTTTTAAAAGATATTTTAGAGGTGCCATAATTTTTATAAAATGATTAAATAAGATTGAGAGTTTTGTTGCCAATTTATAAGTTGAAAATCATTAAATTTAGTTTATGAAATCAATTCTTTTAATAATTTTATTCATGAGTTCGTTTTTTTGTTACTCCCAAAAAATATATTCTGTAAATTATTCAAACCAAGCAGACGTCAAAGTTTTTGTTGTAAAATACGCCAATCAAGCAGATTTGAATGTATATAAAGTGAAATATGCCAATCAGGCAAACGAAAATAAAGGATTGTGGTATTTTGTTAATTATTCTAATCAAGCTGATAAAAAAATTTATTTTGTAGATTACTCAAATCAAAGTGATTTAAAAATATTTTTTGTTGATTACCCCAATCAAGCTGGCTGGAGAAGTAAGGTTAAAAAACATCTATTGTTTTAAAGGAGTTTATTTTACCTCTTAAACTAGGGAGTGCTTAATTGATATTTGAGTACCCCATAAAATTAATTTTAGAAGATTATAAGAGATGATGAATAAAACAGTTAAAAAATATTTTATTAGATATACGTTAGAGTTTCTTGTTATTGTATTAGGGATTTCTTTATCAATATTAATTCAAAACACAAGAGAGGAGACAGAATTAGATTCTAAGAGAGAATTAATTTTTAAAAGTCTTCTGAGTGAACTTGAATCAAATCAAAGTTATATAATATCAAAACAAAAAGCTTTTGCTAGAGAAATGGACTATGTGAATGATTTCTTAAACGATTCTTTAACTACAAATAAAATAAAAGATTATCCAGAAAATTTATCTCCGTTAAACCCGTTCTTATCATCAATAACTTTTACTCCATCTACATCAATTTACAATTCTCTTATAAATGACGGGAGCTTCAATTTAATAGAGTCTTCAACTCTTAAATCACTTATAGATGAAGTCTACGCAACAAATTATAAATCTATAGTGGATAAAATTCAATTAGAATTAGAAATTGCGAACGAAGCTGATCGATTTTTTGCAACAAATTATTCAAAAATTTATTCTAAAAATTTCTGGTTTAATATAAAAGATGAAAAATTAACTAGTAGTGTTTTTGAGATCATGAGAAATAACTACCTATTTAAAGCATTAATGGTTCAAAAAATAAGTTATATGGAAGTTAAAATTGTTTCTATGGAAAATTATATTAGAAAAAGAAATTCTTTAATTAAATTACTTAAAAAGTATATTACAGATGAAAACTAAATCAATTAATTATATCAGTTACCCTATCATAGTAATAAGTATAACACTCTGTATTTCTGGGATAAGGTGGTTAATTAGCTCTGAACCTTGGATGTTAGACCAGGTTGCCAATGAAGAAAGATTACAAATGACTTTTGAGAATCTTTTTGCTATGGACGGAAATACAACATTAAGTGCGTACCTAACTCAGATTTATCGATTTTTAGGACTATATGTATTAGGAATTGGATTTTTATTACTTTCTTTTACACCTAAAAAATTCATGGAAATTCGTATAGTTAGACAACGTGTTTTAATTGTGCTATTTATTATGCTAGTATCAAATCTTATTATAGGTTATGTTTGGATTCCTTCATCACATTTTATTTATGTAATGTGGGCAGCAATTATTTTATGTTCTGTAAGTTTATTTTATCATTTCAAATCTTAAGATTTTATGCTTTTCAAAAGTATGCTTTAAAAGCAATTGATTTCTTTTTCAATGATTCTTTCTATGATTTTTGGATTTATTTTTCCTTTACTATTTGGGATTAAATTTTTTATAAGCTTTTTTAATTCTAATTTGCAATCAATTTATTATATTAGATAAATTAAAAACATATCATTATGAATCTTAAACAAATTTTAGTATTATTTTTATTTTCTTCTGTATTTATTAGCTGTGAAAAAAAATCAGAGGAAGTTAAACCAAATGTGAATTATATTTATGAGGCTACTTATTTAGATACTTTTAAAATGGGTAATTCAGATTTGGTATTAAAAGTTCAGCAAATGCATGAGAGCATTATTAAAAAGGATTATGAATCAGCAGGTAGCTACCTTGCAGATAATGTAGAATTTCGCCTAGAGGATGGTTCTACAATTGAAGGAAAAGAGAATTGCATGAAGTTTATGGTAGAAGCGTATTCTGCTGTAGAGATAGAAGATTATAATGTTGCTGTGAATTTAGCTGTTACTGGAGATAATGGTGATGAATGGGTTTTGCTTTGGGATAATGGTTCTGTGGTAACTGAAGACGGTGCCTCTAGTTCCTTTAATTGGATGGAGTCTTTTCAGTTTGAGAATGGTAAAATTATTATGATGAATCAGTTTTCGAAACCTAGAAATTAAAAAATCATTATTTCATAAAACTAAAAGAACTCTCTAATTAGAGGGTTCTTTTAGTTTTTATCAAAAATTAACTTTGTTTTAATCATAAGTTTTCTTCACATGGTTTACCTTTATTGAAAGTTCTATTTTAATTCATTAAATGGTTTTATTTTGAGTAAACGAGTTTGTATAATAGGAGCCGGTCCATCTGGATTACCAGCAATTAAAAACATTAGCCATGCTGGAATTCAAGTAGTGGCTTATGATTATAATCATGATGTAGGTGGAAATTGGATTTATAATGAAAATGAAAGTCATTCAAGTGTTTTTGAAACCACTCACATTATTAGTTCAAAAACCTTATCTCAATATGAAGATTTTCCTTTTAAGCCCGAGGTGTCTGACTATCCATCTCACCAAGAACTTAGAAATTATTTTCAATCGTATGCTAGGCATTTTAATTTGTATGATTTTATACAATTTAATACACTTGTAAAAAGCTGCGTTAGACTTCCTTCAAATGATTGGGAGGTTACCACCATAAAAAATGAAAAAGAACATGTAGAAATTTTTACAGATTTAGTTGTTTGTAATGGTCATCATTGGGAGCCAAAGTATCCAAACTATCCAGGGAGTTTTACGGGTGAATTTTTACATTCACATCAATATAAGAAAGCAGCACCTTTTGTAAATAAAAAAGTATTGGTAATTGGTGGTGGTAATTCTGCATGCGATGTAGCTGTAGAAACAAGTCGTATAAGTGCTAAAACTTCAATTAGTTGGAGGAGAGGATATCGAATTATACCAAAGTTTTTAATGGGGAAGCCTACCGATGTTTTTGCAACAAAAATGACTTTTTTACCTATTTACCTTCGTAATTTATTGGCAGGTTTTATAGCTCATATTAATAATGGTTCTAATAAAATATACGGCTTACCAGAGCCAGATCATAAATTTGGAGCTACTCACCCAACTATCAATAGTGAATTATTATATAAAATAAGACACGGTAAAATACAACCCAAGCCAGAAATTGAAAGGTTTGAAGGTAAAACAATTTATTTTAAAGACAATAGCTGTGAAGAATTTGATTCCGTTATAGCTTGTACAGGTTTTGAGTTGGCGCATCCTTTTTTCGATAAAAATTTTTTAAATTATACTGAGGGCCCCGTACCTCTTTATCTTAAGATGTTTCATGCAGAATATGATAACCTATACTTTATAGGAATGTTTCAGCCTTTAGGATGTATTTGGCCGGGTGCAGAACAACAAAGCAAACTAGCTACATTAGCATTAAAAGGTCTATGGAAAAGACCTTCTAATATTAAAGTTTTGTGTGAGAGAGAGGTTACAAATCCGCATATGAAACAAATTAATACTAGCAGACACAGAATAACTGTAGATTTTCATAAATTTTTAAAAGATTTAAAAAAACAGATAAAAAAAGGGGAATCTTTAATTAAGCTAGCTAGTTAATTTATTTTTTAATTTATTAAAAGGCTCTTCAATAAATACCAACATAAGACCTGCAACAAGGATTGTTACCATTATAGAAATTACACCATTAGTAAATACAATTTGAATAGTTGTTAAGCTATTTTTACTGTATTCTGTGAATATTGGAAAAAACCATTCCATAAACATTACATGAAATAAATATGCTGAATAAGATATTTTTGCTATTGGATAAAAGAAACTTGCAGATAAGAAAGTGTTTAATGGTTGTATAATTCTTGATTTTGAATAAAGACATGCCATCATTAAAAATACTACAACATATGAAAAAAGTTCTCGATGAATAATTTCATAATAAACCCCTACGTTCCTTGGTAATTCATAAAATATAGATTCTTCAACTGGTGCTGCTTGGCCCAGAGATAAACTTGAGATTAATAAAAAACTAACAATGCTAAATAGGATTAAAAAGTTAGATAAATTCTTTTTATTTTGAAAGAAATTTAAAACCTGTTCTGAGTGATTAATATGAATATACGCCGCTATTACACCACTTAATAAACCACCATATCTTAGGTGAGTTAACATATAATAACCCCAGAACCATTCTTGCCATATATCTCCAAAGATTTCTCTATTGTAAGGGATTTCAAAGTTGAAAATATGAACGGAGTAATAGTAGGTAAGTACAATAGGTATAATTGCTAGTATTGTAAACAACACTCTTTTTTTACGAAATTTAGGAAATAGAAAAACAATTAAAAAAGGAATAACAATGTAAAACTGTTCTTCGATAGCTAAAGACCAAGTCCATCCCATATACGACTTAAAAACATAATTATTTACATAAATAAGGTTAGACCAAGCAGTTGTCCATCTCTCTGCACCATTTCCGTCGAGAAAATATAAAGCAATAATCATTGAAAAGAAATACACGGGGAATAATCTTAAAAATCTTCTGAGATAAAAAGATTTGAAGTTCAAAGTTTTAGTTCTCTTGTATTCCTTAAATAATATACTCCCAATTAAAAATCCACTAATAACAAAAAATAAGTCTACGCCTAAATCTCCTTTTGTTATCCAAACTAACAGCGGGTTTTGAGCAACCTCACCTAATATATTGGGAAAAGTATTGTGTTGAAAGATCCAAATATGAAAAATAATAACCCATAAAACTGCGATAGCCCTTATTCCGTCGATAGCTTTGAAATTATTTTTAGGTCTACTAAGAAATATTTTTTTTAAATTCATTTTAAAATTTTAAGTAATTTATTAATACTTGAATATTTTTAAAATGATAAAATAACCAAGCAATTTTTTTTCAAATGTATATAAATTACTTTTATTAAAAAACTAATAAATGAATAAAATTAATGCATATATTATAACTAATTTTTCTATATCATTCTATAATTTTTTAAGTATGATAATGAAGTAAGTAGTGCGGTATTTTAATTATTACAGAAGACTTCCATATACTGCTCTGTTGAGCCGTATTATTTTATACCTTTTATCGAAACTAGATTTTGAAACTATTAAAAAATCTTCTTTTCTTCCGGTAAGAACACTTAATTGAAGATTAATTTGGTCTATGTATTGATTTTTTATTCGTTCATTTTGAATCTTACTTAAATGATCTTTTTTAACGAGGTTAAATACTTTTGAAAGCTCTATGTCTTGAGGTTCTACCATTTTAATAATAGAGATTGATAAGTTGTCTAACTCTATAAATTTGTTTTTATATCTAACACCGTTATCTAATAGCTTTAAAGTTTTTGAGTTAGCATACCTTTTTGCTATGAAAAGTAGTACAATTAATAGTATAATAAAACCTGAAGCTAGCATAATTTTTTCAGTAATATTTTGTGTGTCATAAAATTTACTAACTATGATTGGTTCTTTAGTAATCTCACTTATTGCAACTTTGTTTACGTTTTTAGATTCGTCAACAAAGTATACAAAATTTCTAAAATAAATAGGTTTAATGCCTCTAATAAACCCATATAGAATAGGTGCTAATTTATATTTTATAAGAGTGTTCTTTAAAATATCAATTTCATACAATATTTTTTGATCGTCAAGTAATAATATATTAGATTTTTTTTTGAAAGTTGTAAGAGTTTTAATAGAAGAATTTCTTAATAAAGTACCTAAAAATTTCCATTTTTTAGTATTAAAATTAAATCTCCAAACCCCATCATTTTCTTTCGTTATAGTTCTTGTTCCGGTTTCGTTCATGGAGTTTCCGCCAAAAAAATAATAAGAATCATTTGTGTAAAAACCTGTATGATTTATTACCCCCGGTGGTATGCTAGTACTTGCAGAGATTGGATAAATCTGCCATTCATTACTTAGATCTTCAAAGTATGTTAAAAAGTTAGACAAAGTCCAATATCCATATCCCCCATGTTTAAAAATAGTGTCTTTTCTAACAAAGCTATTAGTTCCTATGAAAAAATTAACAATATTAGAATTGTCTTTTTTCTTTAAGCTATCATTAGAGTTTAAAATCAATATATCTCCACCTCTTTTTTCTAGGAATAATAATTCATTTTTATTTAGTGTTATTCTATAATCTGAGGGACTAGGATGCTTTATTTTAATAGAACTTATAGTTTTTAAACTAGAGATGTCAATTCTATGTATCGAGGTATTGGTTTGATATATTATTTGATTATTGATAGAATCTAATAGGATATCAATTGGTATTTGATTTGATTTATCATTTTGAGATAATGAAATAAGTGGTAAAAAAAGTAAAACCCTTAAAAATAATTTCATTGACATGATA
>Ga0206677_10005023_pt1 | contig 10584 bp, 11 predicted proteins | sample M130m12015metaG_FD_155475 | JGI IMG/M metagenome (GOLD analysis project Ga0206677, IMG submission 155475) | Ammonia-oxidizing marine archaeal communities from Monterey Bay, California, United States - M1 30m 12015 | ecosystem: Environmental > Aquatic > Marine > Intertidal zone | place: USA... | reverse complement strand
GGGAATCCTCCTTTTGTAAGGCGTACATTCTTAATAGCATCTGCATTAAAAACTGAAAAAAGACCACCTATATGTGATGCATTATATACGGGCACTCCATCAAGTAAAATTAAATTTTGATCAGGACCACCACCTCTGACATAAAAACCTGAGCTCCCCTCGCTAGACTGTACTCCGGGTAATAATTGGATGGCTTTTAAAATATCCACCTCTCCTAAAAGAGCAGGAATAGTTCTTATCTGTTCAATGGGAACTTCAATCATTGATGTTTGTGTTGTCTCAACAATATTTTTCTCTCCAGTGACTACAACTTCCTGAATATTAACTGAGGAAAGTTCAAATTCAACATCATGGGTTATAGCAGAATTTAAATTAAAGTTTTTTACTTGGTTTTGATAGCCAATAAAGGTAAAGGACACGTCATATATTCCTTCTGGAAGCGTTAAACTATAAAAGCCATAAGTATTTGATGTAACGCCAAGACTCAGGTCTGCACAATAAATGTTTACACCTACTATACTCTCTCCATTATTCTTATCGGTAATATATCCGCTTATAGTGTGTTTTTTTTGCGCATAACTATTTGTTGCTATTAGTAAGATTAGAATGGTAAATATTTTTTTCATATTGTTAAGAGAAGCCGCAAATATAAGAATATAGTATCTCAGGTAAATAGTTTTTTAAAAAAGTTCGAAATAAGGACCGAGAGGCCCACAAAAATAAAACCCACTAATTTGAGTGGGTTTTTATTTAATATATAAGATGTAATCCTGCTTGATTAACTATATGGGTTGCTTTCTTTCATCCTTATTAATATTATATAAAATATTCAAAACTCACATTATCTTTACCAATATAACTTACTAAAATCTTCTCAAATATCACCCTATCATCCTCTTCTTCCAATTCAAAAAAATAGACTTCAAGGCTATCAATATTACTTTGATCTGAAAAAAATCTACGCCATCGTTTCGTTTTCGTATCGCCTGGAACATCTTCAAAGCTCTCTCTATAATGACTATATATCCTAGAGCTTATTGGCTTTCCCTTACCAACATAAATGATAATTTCTTCCGTCTTATATAAATAAAGACCATTAATATTACTCAGCTGGTTCTTAATACTCTTTCTAGTTTCTTTTTTACAATTTTCTTTTCCATGTGTTATTTTAATATTTTTCCATTTTGTCATAGAATGTTTTGGAAGAGGCAGGATTCCTACTTGAGTTAATATCTTTTGATAATTTAACTTGTAACTAGTCATGCTATTTATTCGAATCATCTTTAAAGGCCTTCGAAAAAGAAGATGCAATTAAACCAGTGGGGACAGCTACAAGGCCAAGCCCTAAGAAAACTACTAAAGAGGAAAACATCTTACCTCCAATAGTAATAGGATAGATATCTCCATATCCAACAGTAGTTAATGTTGCAACTGACCACCACATTGAATGAAAAATAGAAGAAAATGCCTCTGGCTGCACTTTGTTTTCAAAATAATAGATGCCAACTGCAGAAAAATATAACAAAAAGACTGTAGCAACACTAAAAATAATTAACTCGCTTTTTACATCTACAAATGCTTTCCTGAGATTTGAAATCGCATTATTATATTTTAAAAGTTTAAAAAGTCTAAAGAGCCTAAAGAGCCTAAATGCTCTAACTGAACGTAAATCAATACCTATTGATAAGTAAAATGGTAATACTGCTATTAAATCAATCAAACCGAAAAAACTGAAAATGAATTTTATCCTATTTGATGAGAAGATAACTCGAAATATGTATTCTAATGAAAATATTATAACAGAAAACAACTCAATTCCATTAAGAATCCATTTTTGATTCTTAGAAAGATTAGGTATAGTCTGTATTGAAAAATTAATAATTGAAACAATAATAAGAAACTGAATAAATAGATCAAATCTTCTACCATGCTTCGTGCTACTATCAAACAGTAATTCTTTTACTATTCTCATTATTTATACATATCCTTCCATTTTCCACTAATAAGATTCTGATATCTTGTAATACTTTTTTTACAACTTTCGATACCATTAACACATTGCTGTCTCCTTTTTTTCCAATTCTGATATGCTTTATCATTAGAAGGTGATTTTTTTCTAGCTCTGTTTTTTGCAATAGATTGATCAATCTGAGCAAGTGTTTTTAATTTTCTTTGCAAAACTCCTTGGGAGTGTTGAAGGGCCTCTTGATATGTTGGCATTTTATTTTATTTTTAATTATGACACAATTTTACAAAAATATAAATCATATAATATATATTTTCAAATGTATTTAAAAAAGTTCGAAATAAGGACCGAGAGGTCCACCAAAAATAAACCCACTCAAATGAGTGGGTTTTTCTATAAATAACATCTATATAATAGTTTTGTTTATATTTTAGCAAACTGACATTAAGTTTGAACAAAATAAAAGATAGAGCACTCAAGTTCTCATGCAAAAGATTAAAGAATAGAAATTTATGAAAAATTATAATGACTATGTGAAGCATTCAAAGAAAATTACTGATGTAAACATGTCAATGGCAGTTCTTGGTTGGGATCAAGAAACTAAAATGCCAAAAAACGGCAGTAGATTTAGAGCACAACAATTATCAACATTAGCAGAAATATCACACGAATTTTCAATAAATAAAGATTATGGTAATCTTCTTAATAATCTTAATTCTAATGATTCATTAAATGCTGATCAAAAGAGAAACATAAGCTTGTCTCTAAAGACCTTTAATAAATCCAAAAAATACAAATCTGAATTTATTATTGAAGAATCTAAATTAGTATCAAATGCTTTTCAAAAATGGAGATTAGCAAAGGCGAAAAATGACTTTTCAATTTTTGAAAACTCTTTAACAAAACTTGTAGATTTAAGAATTAAAGAGTGTGAAATTTTAGGATATGATAATCATCCATACGATGCATTATTAAATCAATATGAACCTGGACTTACTACAAATGAGGTTGATGAAATTTTTTCAAATGTTAAAGACTTTTTAATTCCATTTATAAATAAAATTTCAAAATCTAATAAGATTGATGATTCATTTTATTATCAAAAATATTCACATAACAAACAATGGAAATTTGGTGTTGAATTACTTAAAAAAATGGAATATGATTTTGATTCTGGTCGTCAAGATTTATCCGCTCACCCCTTCTCTACTCATTTTTCACCTGAAGACACAAGAGTAACTACTAGAATTGATGAAGATAACCTTTCTGAAATGATATGGTCATGTATTCATGAAGGAGGTCATGCTTTATATGAACAAGGTATTTTATCTGAAAATTATGGTTTACCTTTAGGCGAAACTATTTCTTTAGGAATTCATGAATCTCAATCTAGATTATGGGAAAATAATGTTGGTCGTAGTTTAGAGTTTTGGAAATATAATTACAAGTCTTTAAAGTTAGTATTCCCTAATCAGCTATCAGATGTTACAGTGGATGATTTTTATAAAGCCGCAAATAATGTAAAACCAAGTTTAATTAGAACAAATGCTGACGAGTTAACTTATCATCTTCACGTACTTATAAGATATGAGATTGAGAAAGAATTAATAGAGGGCAAAATAATGGCTAAAGATTTACCTGACATATGGAATTTAAAATATCATGAGTATTTAGGAGTGGAAGTACCTTCTGATGCTTTAGGTGTATTACAAGATATACATTGGTCACATGGTAGTTTTGGTTATTTCCCAACATATACAATAGGTAGTTTTTATGCAGCACAATTTTTTAATCAAGCTAAAATTGAAAACCCTAATTTGTTAAAAGAAATTGAAGATGGAAATAATAAAAATCTTTTAAATTGGTTAAGGAAAAACATACACAAAAATGGCAAAAGATTGGATGCACATCAGCTTTGTGAGAAAATAAGTGGTGAAAAAATTAATTTTAAATATTTTAAGGAATATGTGATTGAAAAATATTCTAAGATATATTCATTATAAATTGAATCGCAACAAGATTACAACCTTATACTAAATAATTTTCTAAAAAAGTTCGAACTTAGGACCGTAAGGCCCACCAAAAAGAAACGTTTATTCATTATTTTATGAGTATCCTTTAAAAGGACTTCTTTTTGCCCACTTTTTAATAGTTAACCTTTTTAGAATTGGGTTAAGTATAATACTAAGATATCTATTTCTCACTTTAATATATACATAAGACTTAATTGGTTTAGCTCCAAAATTACTCTTAAATTCATTGGCAGTTCTTCCAAAGACAACTTTATCCATTTTAAGTACTATTGCATTGTTAATACTTTCGAGTAAGATCCTAGGATATATAGAAGACGTTTTATTTAATGACTTTTCAAAACCTACATAGTAAGAATAAAGAATCTTATCTTGATGTATTTCAGATGAGAAAGCAATTAAATCATTATTGATAAAATAACCATATACTTTAAAAATATCTTTTTTAATCAATGATAAAAAAGAATCTGTATTAAATAAAGGCCCACTAAATTTCGATTCATTTATTACCTGAGAGAATAGATCTTTTATATTATCAGAATAGAATACTAGATCATTAGCATTCATAGGCCTAATTTCTATTTCACTGCTTGAATTCAAAAATTTCTTAATCTTCTTTCTATACTTTTTTCTAAAATCTGAGATATAGCTATCTAAGTCACACCACTTATTATGTATTTCAAGAATCATATCTCCCTCAACCTCAATTTTGCAGAACTCATTTTTTTCAGTAGTAATATTATTAAAAACAAAATCAGGAAGAACTAATAGTGTGTAATTATATTGAAGAACGGAAAGAAATTTATCAAGATTAATCTTATTCTTTGAAGCAAACGCAGGTATATTGGTAATGAATGAATTTGTAAGATAAAGAACATCAAACTTTAAAAATTTTACAAATAACCCTAATCTCTTATTTCTCAAATAGCGTGCTATTTTATCAAAACGTAATTCAAAAATATGGGCGTATAACCTCATATCTTGATTAATTACAAAGAGATGTTTTATTTTTGGGTGATTAATATAAAAGACTTCTAAGAAAGAACTATGAATAAAATCACTGACATTAAATTTATCCCATTCCGCTTTTACCTTAGCTATATCAGTATATACTTTCAATGTGCCTAAACCTTTGATTTAATGTTCAACACTGATATATCTGGCATTATTCCTACCCTGCCAGCATAGCCCAGATGACCGAGCCCTCTATTTACATATATTTGCTTTCCTTCATGTTCATATAATCCAGCCCATTCTTTATACCTGTATTTTACTGGACTCCATTTAAAACCTGGTATTTCAACACCAAATTGCATTCCATGTGTATGACCAGATAATTGAAGGTCAATTTTATAATCACTTTTCAAAACTACTTCACTAAAATGGGAAGGATCGTGAGACAATAAGATAGTAGGAATGCTATCATCAACACCCCTCATTGCAACATCTAAATCACCATCTTTGTTAAACCTCCCAGCACCCCAATTTTCAACACCAACAATATTAAACTTCTTCTTATTATTTGAAACAACTCTAGATTCATTCAATAAAAGATCAAAGCCTGCCTCTTTTTCTAACTTTAATAATTTTCTAAAATTAGTTTTCCATTCAGCAGAATCTCTTTTCATTCCTGTATAGTCACCATAATCATGATTTCCTAGAATTGATAACTTACCATCTTTCGATTTTATTTTTTTTAAAGCGTCAATATAAGGTACCGCTTCATCATAATAATTATTAACTAAATCACCAGTAAACACTACCAAATCAGGACTCTCACTATTAATCATTTCTATAGCTTCCTCTAATTTACCAACACTATTAAATCCGCCTAGGTGAAGATCAGATATATGAATAATCTTATAATTATTAAGCGCCAAAGGCCAATCACTTATAAAAATATCTTGATAATTCTTTTTAAAATTATACCTACCCCATATCATACCATATAATAATGTAGAAAACAAAGTTCCTGAAATAACAAGTGCAGACTTTTTAAGAAAATTTAAACGACCAATATCTGACTCCTGGCTACTAGAGAAAAAAAACCTAGTTAAATATTTAAATATCCTAATTAAATCATCAATAATAAGAGGAAGTATTCCAATAAATTTGGCAATAAAAACAATAAAAACTAAACTAGAATATACAATATTATCATTAAATCTAATAGAGGGAGTTCTTTTTTCATAATTTAAAAAAACGTAAAATATCGCAGCGTATATTAAAGCTGAAATAAGCCAATAACAAATTGGGTAAATAGAATTATTAACGAAGGTTTTAATTGTTGATATAGCACCTAGATAGAAATAAATATCTATAACAAAAAGGAAAAGGATAATAGGCAATATCTTCATTTTGCAAAATTAAGCTTAATATATAATATAATTAGTAAATCATTTAAAAAAAAGTTTGAACTTAGGGCCGTGAGTTGCACACAAAAAAACCACTTATTACAGTAGGGTATTTATTCAAGAATTATTTTCTTCTCAACTGTTCCATCATCATAAAGCTTGAATACTAAGCCAGATTTTTTTTTCAGAACATCCCTCCCTAAAATATCTAACAACTTAAAAGCTCTTTTTTCTATACCTACTTTTTCTGGAATATAGCTTAAAGTACCAAAATCAAGTTTTAAACCAATTGGCCTATGATCAGAAATATTATTCTCATAATTACTCCAAGTACCCATATAATCATCAATTCTAATTACAGAAACAAGCGAATTAAAATTTTGAAAATCAGCAAATAGTTCATTAGTAATAAGAATGTGATCAAGGTGAGAAGGCCAAGTAGGATAAGACCAATCTATACTATTACCTTGAGCGATTAAAATGTCAGTAAACAAATAGTTAATATTATCATTTATAAAATCCTGAAACACATTATTGGCAGTGTTGTCAATTATTTCATCATTTAGATCTCCTAATAATATTACTCTTTTACCTAAAAGAGTATTATCTATATATTGTTTTAGATAAGTAACAGCTTGTAATCTTCTATTTTCTTCATCATTAGTATTATTTGCATTTAGTATTCCATCTCCACAGCATTTGAAATGATTATTAATAATAATATAGTTGTTCCCCATAAAATTACAATCTAGTACTTGAGGAGATCTTGGAAAAGCATTCCAGTATGGTTGAGAAGTAAATATCTCATATTTTGAATTAATCTGTATAGTATTCGTATTATATACATAGGCTAAACCTCCATAATAGCTACTTTTAAAATAGCACTCATATCCAGGTATATTGGATACAACTTGTTTTAAAAGTGTAGTATCTTCAATTTCTTGTAATGCGTATACATCAGCTTCTAATCTAGCAAGAATTTCTTGCACTTGAATTGCAGTGTTATTATTCTTTGGAAACCATTCAATATTCCAACTAATTATATCAAAAGTTGTATCAGTTCCAAAGTACAGATCATTAAGAGTTTGTGCTGATAATATTTGACTACTAATTAAAAATATAAATATGATTTTATTCATAAGACAAAATTACTCAATAATTTTCTAAAAAAGTTCGAAATAAGGAGCTAGAAATCCGCTAAAAATAACCTCACTCATTTGAGTGGGGTTTATTATTTTAGCTTTATGAAAACAATTATTAGAAAAGGAGTTAAAGAAGACTTACCATCAGTACTAGAACTAATCAAAGAATTAGCTAATTATGAAAAGTCTCTAGATGAAGTAACCATTACATTAGAGGATTTAGAAAATGACGGATTTGGAGACCGTCCATGGTTTTGGTTTTTAGTTGCTGAAGATAATAATAGAATTATTGGATTATCCTTTTATTGGATACGCTATTCTACATGGAAAGGGAAATTCTTATTCCTTGAAGACTTTGTAATTAAAAAAGAATTTAGAAGAGTCGGTATTGGGTCTAAATTATTTGAAGCAACAATCAAAATATGTCAAAAATTAGAACTTAATGGAATGATATGGCAAGTATTAAATTGGAATACTCCTGCAATAGATTTCTATAAAAAGTACAATGCTGAAATTAGCTCCGATTGGCTGAATGGGAAACTTACAAAGAAACAAATTGAGAAGATGAATGAACTTCTTTAAAGAAGTTCGAAATTAGGAACGAGAGGTCTACCAAAAATAAACCCACTCAAATGAGTGGGTTTTTATTTATCTAAAACTTACTAATCTAACTCTTTTTCCATTAACAAATTTAAAGTTTCCTATAAAACCAATTTTATTATTTGTCTTTTTCCTAAAATATTCTAGAAACTTGTGAGGTATTTCAATCTCAACTTTATGCATATAAAGATAAGTACTATAATTTAACTGACTTAAAGTGTAATTAGAAATACCATCTTCTTCTAATTTATGATAATACCTTAAAGGATCTATAAACATTCTAAATATTGCCGTATCAGATACCTTTTCTTTAGAAATGACTTTTAACAAAGAATACTCATAACGGGTTCCTTCTGACAACTCCCCTATATCAAGTTCTTTAACTCTTAAAGTATAATAATACCCCCATTCAAAATTAAATCCATCAATAAACTCTGCTTCAGAATCAGGAGAATCAAGTACTAGCCTTTTAAAATGCTCATAATTCTGTGTATACATATAAGGCTTAATTTTTATTTCTTTAACTACCGCTTGCTGACCAAATATGAATATAGGCATGCAGAAAAATATAATGTATAATTTTTTCATTGTACAAACTTACAAAACAACACCAGAATAAATCTATTCAATTAGTTTTTCAGAAAATAATTATTAAGGAAATCCATCCCCTTTTCTAAGCCAGCATGATAATCTTTTGTTAAGTCATCTACACTTGTTCCCACTACACTTGATTTCAAAAAATCATCAGGGCAAACCTGAAGGATTTCTAAATTCTTATGCTTTGCTGTTAAGAAATCTACCGCCTTATTATATCTATTATCTTCCTTAAAAAAGTTGTCCCTTACTTTCGGATTATTTTTCCACCAGTATCCGGCAGCTAAACCTAAATAACTTAGCCCATTTAATTTAAACCCCAAAGGGTTTGGTCTGATAACAATGATTTTATTTGCTCCAAAATCGGCAGCAGCTTTTGCAGGTATAGAATCGGACCATGCCCCATCCATAAAATTTACACCATTAATTTTGCAAGAACCTTTTGTAAAAAAAGGCAATGATGAAGTAGCTTGTAAACACTTGTAATAATTTTTTTTATTTGGCTCTAAATAAACAGCCTCTCCATTTTCTAAATTAGTGGCAACTATGTAAAGCTCTTTGTTTTCAGTAGACTCTTTAATGTTTTGTAAATCTAAAGGATTGTGCTCTTTAGCATATTTTGATAAAAAATTTAAATCCATATAGCCTTGTTCCGAAAGAGCATGTTTATAACTTAAAAACTTTTTATTAATTGACACTTCTTTGGATAACGAGAAATAGGCTTTGTATTGATTAGCTACATAATAAGACAAGCACATTGCTCCACTTGAAACGCCAATATAAATATCAAAGGGTTTAAATTTATTAATGAGAAATGCATCTAAGACTCCAGCTGAAAAAACGGACTTAAAACCCCCGCCCTCAATTACTAATGCTATCTTCTCTTGTTTTTTCATATTGCGAATATAAGATTAAACATAAATAGATTTAGAGTCTTTACCTGACTTTTCAAAAAGCAATTCTACAGCCTTTCTCCCTTGTTCCCCCAAAGAAATAGAATAGTCATTTACATACAAAGCAATGTGCGCATCCAACACTTGTTTTTCCATTTCTTGAGCATGAAAATTTACATAATCAGCAGAGCTTTTAGAATTTTCAAAAGCATATTCAACTGATTTTCTCAGCACTATTTCAATTTTTTGTTGAGTTGCTAAAGGCAGTTCTCTTTTTACTACTATGCCACCTAATGGAATAGGAAGCCCTGTTTCCTCTTCCCAAAACTCACCTAAATCTTTTACTTTTTCCAAGCCTTTTTCTTGGTAGGTAAATCGGTTTTCATGAATAATGATTCCTGCATCTACTCTACAATCAAGCACCTTATTCTCAATTTCAGAAAAAAGCATTTCTACTTTATTTTGATGATTGGGAAAAGCAATATTCAATAACATATTAGCAGTTGTGTATTTCCCTGGAATAGCAAGTTTACTTTCCTTAGTTAAAATGGTATTTGGTTTTTTAATTAGCAATGGGCCGCAATTATTTCCTAAAGCCGAGCCACTATCTAATAACGCATAATTATTTACACAATGTGTAAACGCATTGTAACTAATTTTTGTAATATCCAATTTTCCTTGAAATGCCCATTTATTTAACTGTTCTACATCTGCAAAAATAACTTCAAACTCCAATCCTTCTGTATCAATCTTATGATGCACTAGTGCATCAAAAATAAAAGTATCGTTTGGGCAAGGCGAAAAACCTAAGGTCAATTTCATAATTTATTTAATATTTTTTCAACCTCAATATTCAAGTTTTTTATTGCCAAATTAACATCCCAATTTTCTTTATTCCTTCTTTCAACTTTGTTAGAAATTGACCTAATTTGCATACAAGGAATATCAAATTCCTTACAAATTTTAAAAATAACAGCCCCTTCCATACTTTCAATATCAGGCTTT
>Ga0206677_10005020_pt1 | contig 10585 bp, 15 predicted proteins | sample M130m12015metaG_FD_155475 | JGI IMG/M metagenome (GOLD analysis project Ga0206677, IMG submission 155475) | Ammonia-oxidizing marine archaeal communities from Monterey Bay, California, United States - M1 30m 12015 | ecosystem: Environmental > Aquatic > Marine > Intertidal zone | place: USA... | reverse complement strand
CTGCTTTTAATAATGGTGTTGATATTCATTCTGCTACTGCTGCAAAAGTTTTTAAAGTTGATGTTAAGGATGTGGATAGAAACATGCGTTCGCAAGCTAAATCTGTAAATTTTGGAATTATTTATGGCATCTCAGCTTATGGTCTTTCTCAGAATATTGGTGTTAGCCGTTCTGAAGCAAAGGAGATAATTGATAATTATTTTGAGCAATTTCCAAAAGTAAAAGAGTATATGGATTGGTCAATTGAACAAGCTCGTGAGAAAGGATATGTGGAAACTATTATGGGAAGAAGAAGATATCTGAAAGATATAAATGCTAGTAATGGAATGATAAGAGCTATGGCTGAACGAAATGCTATAAATGCGCCTATTCAAGGTTCAGCTGCTGATATTATAAAAATCGCAATGATTAATGTTCAGCAAGCAATGGAGCAAAGAGAGATGAAATCAAAAATGTTGTTGCAAGTACATGATGAACTGGTGTTTGATATGCATAATTCTGAATCTTCAGAATTAAAAACCCTTGTAAAAGAGAAGATGGTACAAGCAGTTAGTTTGCAAGTTCCTTTAATTGTTGATATTGGAGAAGGATTAAATTGGTTAGAAGCTCACTAAATCTACTTCTTTTTAAAAAGTAAGTATAAAGCCACTATTGCAATCACCCCAATAAAAGCAGAACCCGCCTCTTGAATGTTGCCAACAGGATCCCATCCTACTAAGCTCTCGCCTAATAATAATTGAACTATCACACCAATACACAGAATGGACAATGCTAAAGATATAGCTCCAATTATTTTTTCTTGTAGTGATTTAAAAAATTCAGTCATAATGATTTTTGAGTTTAATAAAATAGCCCCACTAATGTAGGGCTATTTTTATTAGTTTATCAAAGGTATATTATTTACCTGAGATTAAGCTCCAAACGATCAAGATACCGATCAATCCTACAAATCCTTCAGCAGCTAATCCATTAATAACACCTACAATGTTACCAATAACATCTAATCCCATGAAGCCATCTGCTCCAAAAAGGAAAGTTACTGTAATTGCAAGACCTAATACGGTCATAATTAATCCCATTAGTCCTTTAAAGAACCCGTTCATGTACTTAAATACTGCATCCATAATATAAAATAATTTGGTTAATACTGATGCCAAACTTAGAACTTAAATTGCTTCAAACTAAAAATTTGCAATTAAATCTTTCATTTTAATGATTTTTCTAAACACATCTATTTTGGATAAATATTATGTTTTTAACTATCTATAAGTCAAGTAGTTATATTTATTAAATTGATAATCAATAATATAAAAACAACACTTTTATAAACACGAAAATGTTAAGAATTGATTAAGCGTGTAAGTGGTTGATATTCATTGATAAAGGATGAAATATAACTAATATGGATGCTAAAATGACTAATTTATACTAACATCTCTAATTGATAGTATATTTTGCTTAAATTTATTACTATTTTGGATAATATGTAACAACTTTTGGGCTACTATTTTGGTGCTTTCTAGCTCATTTTTGATGTAATAGTCTGTAAATTTGCTTAAAAGTGGGAAGTTTTTGGTATCAGAATTCCTTATTTCTGACTGCATATTGGTATCTACTACTCCTGGATGAACAGAGAAAACGGTCAGATTTTTATAATTTTCCTCTGCAATTACCCCTGTTAGCATATCAAGTGCAGCCTTAGTGGTACAATAAGTACTCCAAGAATGAATAGGGCGGTTGCCTGCCCCTGAACCAATATTTATCAATAGCTTTTTATCCTCAGGATAAGTAGTAATGAATTTCTTACATAGTATAGTAGGGGCAACTAAGTTAAGGTAATACTCCTGTATGATATCGCTCGTTTCTTTTTTATCAAAAGGGACAATGGTACCAATGGTAGCTGCATTATTTATAAGTAAAATATCTTGCTGACTCTCCTTTGGAAATTGTAATTGCTTAACAGCATCCAAATTACTCAAGTCAATTTTTGTAAAGGTAAAGTTAGGATGCTGAATTTTATTGGTACGGGAATATCCATATACAAGATAACCCTCCTTTAATAGTAATTCAGCTGTAGCCTTACCTATACCACCACCTGTACCTGTTATGAGTGCAACTTTTTGCACTTATAGTTTTGCTAGGGCTTGTTCCAAGTCAGCAACTAAATCTTCAATATCTTCAATACCAACTGATAAACGGATTAAAGAATCCACCACACCTGTTTTTTCTCTTTCTTCTTTCGGAATTGCAGCATGTGTCATACTTGCAGGATGTCCGCATAAGGATTCTACTCCTCCTAAACTTTCAGCTAAAGTAAAGTAGTGTGTGTTAGAAACGACAGTTACGGCATCTGCTAATTTATTACCTACTATATTAAATGATACCATGCCTCCAAAATCATCCATTTGAGTTTTTGCAATTTCATGGTTAGGGTGTGACTCAAACCCTGGCCAGTAAACATCACCAACTTTCGGATGATATTTTAAGAAATTAGCAATAACTTTCCCGTTTTCACAATGCCTTTGAATTCTTAAGTGTAGGGTTTTTATACCTCTTAATACTAAAAAAGAATCCATAGGTCCAGGAACGGCACCACATGAATTTTGTATGAAATATAATCTTTCAGCTAAAGCTTCATCTTTACAAATTGCAGCACCCATCACCACATCAGAATGTCCGCCCATATATTTTGTAAGTGAGTGCATTACAATATCAGCACCTAAATCTAAAGGTCTTTGCAGGTAAGGAGTTGCAAAAGTATTATCAACTACAAAAGTTAGGTTATGCTTTTTAGAAATTTTACCTAAACTCTCAATATCAATAATATTCAGCATTGGGTTAGTTGGAGTTTCAGCCCACAACATTTTTGTATTTTTATTAATGTATGATTCAATATTATCAGCATTTTCCATTCCTATAAAATGAAACTTGATACCATAATTTTCAAATACTTTTGTAAAAATTCTGTAAGTACCACCATATAAATCATTAGTTGAAATTACTTCATCACCTGGAGACAGAAGTTTTATAATTGCATCAATAGCACCTAATCCACTTCCAAAACATAACCCATGCGATCCGTTCTCTAAAGCTGCTAAGTTTTTTTCTAAAGCACTTCTTGTTGGGTTTCCTGTTCGGGAGTATTCATATCCTTTAAAATCACCAGGGCTTGCTTGTTTGTATGTAGATGTTTGATAAATAGGCGTCATTATTGCTCCTGTTGTTGGGTCAGCCTCTTGCCCTGCATGTATAGTTTTAGTTCCGAATTTCATTCTTCTTGTTTTTGATATTATTTACTTTCAGCAAAAGTATTAAAAGTTGGAGTAATTAATTTTACTTTTGCTAAAAATTAATTTCTTGAATAAAATACTATTAGCCCATATTTCTTTGTTTGTAGCCAACTTAATTTATGCTATCAATTATACTTTTGCAAAGGATGTAATGCCTGATTTTATTCAGCCTTCAGGATTTATTCTATTGAGGGTTGCAGGAGCGGTTACTTTGTTTTTAATCTTCTATTTTTCATTTGTGAATGAGCGTGTAGAGAAGAAAGATATCATCCGTTTGGCAATATGCGGAATATTTGGAGTTGCTATTAATCAATTATTATTTTTTGAAGGGCTGAACTTAACCACCCCAATTAATGCAGCAATTATTATGACGATTAATCCAGTATTGGTTATAATAATGTCAGCCCTTATTTTGTTTGAAAAAATAAATATCAGAAAAGGAATTGGGATAGCATTGGGTTTGATTGGAGCTTCCACCTTAATACTAAACGGAGGGGATGTAAGTGGTAACACTAATTTTATGTTGGGTAATATGTTTGTTTTTATTAATGCAGCAAGTTATGGTTTGTACTTGGTATTGGTAAAGCCATTGATGCAGAAATACCACCCGATAACGGTTATGTTTTATGTCTTTGGTTTTGGGCTATTTTATGTATTGCCCTTTGGTTATACTGAACTGTTGGCTGTTGATTGGGTGAGTTTTCCGACAATAATTATTTGGGAGGTGCTATTTGTAGTGGTGTGTACTACTGTTATTGCTTACTTATTAAACTCATCAGCATTAAAATTACTTAACCCTTCTACAGTAAGTATTTATATTTATTTGCAACCGGTATTGGCTACACTATTTGCGATATTTAGGGGCTCTGACAGCTTAGATGAAATGAAAATTATTGCAGCAGTTATTATTTTTGTTGGCGTGTATTTGGTAAGTGTTCGTTCTGTAAAGACAAGATAGGATAAAATTCATAAATTTGCAAAAAATATTTTCTGATGATTCAATCAATGACAGGCTATGGCAAAGCCGAATTAAACTTAACAAATGCTAACTTTACTATTGAAGTAAGGTCGCTTAATTCTAAACAAATTGATGCCAATGTTAAAATGTCATCTATTTATAGAGATAAAGAAATTGGGCTTAGGAAATTGCTTTCTGAAAAATTACAAAGAGGGAAAATTGAACTTTCTATTTGGAGAGAATCTTCAGAATCGAATACAAACTATAAAGTAAATACTGAAGTAATTAAAGATTACCACAATCAGGTTCTGCAATTAAAAAAGGATTTAGGATTGAAATGGAATATGTGGACAATGACTCCTTTTTCAGCTAAATCATCTGATATACTTCCAACACTTTTAAAAATGCCAGAGGCATTGATAAAAGGAGAGGAAAAAGCAAATGATAATGAGTGGGATGAAATTGCAAAAGGGGTTGATATTGCGATTGAAAACATTTTGCAATTCCGACTGCAAGAAGGTAAAAAATTAGAGGAAGATATTACTACTAGAGTTAATACTTTATCAAGATTATTAACTGAAATTCTTCCTTTTGGAAAGGGTAGAATTGAGAAGGTAAAGAAAAGCCTAGCAGATAAATTAGCAGAAATAGATACTAAGAATATTGATGAAAACAGGTTTGAAGAAGAGCTTATCTATTACTTAGAAAAACAAGATATAACGGAAGAGCAAGTAAGGTTAGATGCACATTTGAGTTACTTTTTAGAAACTATGAAAACAGATTCTCCTAATGGAAAGAAACTTGGTTTTATAGGACAAGAAATAGGTAGAGAGATAAATACTATCGGATCAAAATCATCGGATGCAGAAATGCAGAAGATTGTGGTGCAAATGAAAGATGAATTAGAGAAAATTAAGGAGCAATTATTAAACATATTGTAGGTGGGAAAACTTATTGTTATATCAGCTCCATCAGGAGCAGGAAAAACTAGTATTGTTCATCATTTACTTAAAAATATGCCTGAACTTTCTTTCTCAGTTTCTGCTTGTAGCCGTGAAAAAAGAGATAATGAAACACATGGAAAAGATTATTATTTTTTAGATGTTGAGGGTTTTCAAAATAAGATAAAAGAAGCTGCGTTCTTAGAATGGGAAGAGGTTTATGAAAATCAGTATTATGGAACTTTAAAATCAGAGATTGAAAGAATTTGGAGTGAACGAAAAATTGTAATTTTTGATGTTGATGTGATAGGGGGATTGAATATAAAAAAGCAATATCCTAAAGAATGTTTATCACTTTTCATTATGCCTCCATCAGTTGATGTTTTGAGGCAAAGATTGAGTGGTAGAGGATCAGAATCAGAAGCAAAATTAGAGATGCGTTTAGCAAAGGCAGAACAGGAAATTTCAAAAAACCAGGAGTTTGATAAGGTAATTTTGAATGATGATTTTGGGATAGCTTGTGAAGAAACTATGCAAGTAATTACTAATTTTATAAACTCATAAAATGAAGATTGGTCTGTTTTTTGGAAGCTTTAATCCCATGCATGTGGGGCATAAAGTTGTCGCTTCTTACTTGGTAGAATTTTCAGATTTAGAAAAGGTAATGTTTGTGGTTTCTCCTCAAAATCCCTTTAAAGAAAAAAAGAGTTTACTGGACCAAAATCACAGACTGCAGATTATTAGGGCTGAAGTGTATGATAACAATAAACTTGATGTTACCGATATTGAATTTAGTATGCCAAAACCTTCTTATACCATTGATACTTTGGTGCGCTTGCAAGAAGATTATCCAGAAAATGAGTATTCGCTTATTATAGGGGCTGATAACTTACAGAACTTTCATAAGTGGAAAAATTATGAGCAAATTTTGGAGGATTACTCAATTTATGTGTATCCAAGGCCAGGTTTTGAAATTAATGGTTCTCATAAAAACATACATATTGTAAATGGTGTCCCTCAAATGCAAATTTCAGCTTCTTTTATTAGAAATTCTATAAAAGACAGAAAGGATGTATCGTATTTAATGCCGGAGAAAGCTTGGAAATATACAGATGAAATGAATTTTTATAAATAAAGATAGTTGACGGTTGCTAGTTTGGACTCATTAGAGAAAAACATGAAAAAAAATAGTATAGATAAAAAAAGATACTCTCTTATAAAAATAGGGGGTGCGTTACTGATGTTTATTTTTATTCTTTCATCTTGCACTATTCAAATGAAGGTGGATGTTTCTTCTGATGAAAAGGAGAAAAGTGGCATGAAAATTGTGGTTGAAAACACAGAGCAAAAAGAATACATAGGTTGGTGGGTGTATGGAGAGGGGCAACATATTTTTAAAGATGAACAAACTCTTGAAGAGTATGATATGGAATTCCCAAATGAGAATATGGAAGAATTAGTTGAGCTTTACTTGGCAGTTTGTGAAATGGAATATTTCCCTATGGAGTGCAAAATGACCGGCCATCTAAAAAAAGAATTAGTAGAAAAACAAACGACCTTAATAGTTTCGGACTTTGTAATACTATACATACAAGGCTGTGGGGAGTAGAGAACAACAACCAAATAACCCTTTGCATGCAAAAAGATTAGTTGATATCCTTGAATTTCTGGTAGCAGAATATGGCTGGCAAGAACTAGGAAACGAGATAAGAATTAATTGCTTTATCTCTAATCCATCTATCAAATCAAGCCTAAAGTTTTTAAGAAGAACTGAGTGGGCAAGAAAAAAAGTAGAGCGCCTTTATTTGAATACTACCAGAGAATAGTTTTCCCCATCAATTTCCTTATAAGCATTATCAGTCCTAATAATAGTAATAATGGTATTGAAACTAAGATTCCAAGTGAAGACAGGAATGTTGGTAAGGAAATTAATAATAACAAAGGTAATAGTTTCCTTACCCACCATTTTCTTTTCCCCCATGCACGTCATATGGTTCTAAGTACCAAGTAAAAACCACTAATCAAAATAATAGCATTAAGTATGTAGATGAATACCATCCATGAAGGCTCTTCTTCTTCCTCATCCTTTGGGTCTAAAATAAAAAGATTTTGATCAGTTAATACAGTATTATTTTCCGTAATTGGAAAAGAAGAATAACTCACATTAGTAAGTGTTGTTAGTGTAATAAAAACGAGTAGTAGTTTTTGCATGTTGAAAAATTATAGATTATTATTTAATATTACTCATAAATCTGCTTGATTGCCCCTCCATAATCTGCCCACTCCCAAATCCCTGATATTTTACCATTTTTGAAATTAACTGTACGATAAGCCGAGAGTTCAACTGTATTTTCTCTACTTATAGTTGCTTTAGAATAAACCCTTACACTACCATCAATTTCATAAGTATTCTCATCAATACCTGGCAAATAAATAGAATGTCCAATTTTTATGCAGAAACCATTTTTTTTTAATTGTGAAAGTATTCCATCTTGATATTCTGTTAAAGATGCAGGAACCCCTTTTGGAGAACCAGCAGTAAAAGAAAAGAAAGTAAAATCTGATGTAAAATATTGGCTAATATCTAAAGCTGAACTATCGCTACTTTCATAATAATTATTGATATTATCAACTAGTAGTTTAAGAGTTTCTAAATTTTGCTCATAGCGCTTGATTTTATTTTTACCACAAGAGAATAAGAAAATTAAAGCTGAAAGAATGAGGGTATTTTTTAGTTTACTCATGATAAATAACATCCAATATAGTTTGCCCAACAGCATTAAGAGTTTCTTTATCGATATTCTTCATATCATCTCTGTGAGTGTGCCAATGCTTGTTGAAATTACTTTCAGTAGCTGGATCATACTCAATAATATCAATAGTAGGAATTCCAGTAATTTGGTTTACATATAAATGGTCATCAACTATTTGTTGGGCATTTTCAAATACAAAATACTTGCCAAAACCCAATCGATTGGCTTTACGCCATACCTTTTGTAAGATACTTGAAGCATAATAAAATGAGATTTGCTCATGCCTAAAAGTGGCATCCTTTGCCCCTACCATATCTAGCAAAATACCATATCTAGCAAAGTAATTCGCTTTATGAGGGTTCTTGCTCCAATACTGTGAACCTAAGCACCAAGAATCTTGCATAAGTGGGTAGCTGGAATTTTCAGGTTGACCATAATCTTCAGCATCAAAAAGTATAATATCAATTCCTATTTTAGGATTTTTTTTACTGAATTGTCTTGCTAGTTCTATTAAAACTCCAACTCCACTTCCTCCATCATTTGCTCCAAGTATTGGGCTGCTTTGGTTTTCAGTATCATGGTCGGCAATATGTCTGCTGTCCCAATGGGCAAATAGAGCAACTCTATTATTTTTTTCAGGAGAGAAACTCGCAATGATGTTTTTTAAAGTGTGATTTTTCCCATCATAAGTAGTAATGGGAGCTTCTTGTACAATTACATTTGGCGTATAAGTTTTAAACTTTTGCTCTAACCAAACTGCACAATTTTTCCAGCCTTTACTGGAAATAACTCTAGGACCGAAGCTCACTTGTTTTTCTACAAAAACATAAGCTGAATCTGCATTAAAAGTTGGGACTTCAATTTTTGCTTTTGGTTTTTTTGGAGTAGTTTTTGTTTTTTGTTGAGGCTCAGTTGAGCAAGAAGAAAGAATAAGTATTGCTAAAAGCAACACACCCCCAACCCCTTTTTTTAGTAATGAGGTATTATCTAATATCTTATGTCTAATATCTATCATCTATTTTATCTCCCAACTACTTCCTTCTCTGCTATCTTTTATCTGAATTCCAACTTTGTCTAATTCATCACGAATCAAATCGGCAGTACTAAAATCTTTGTTCTTTTTTGCATTCCCTCTAAGTTTTACAACTAGTTCCATCACTTCTTCAGTAAGGTCATCCCCTCCACTTTCTTTTGCAGAAATAAGTCCTAAAATATCAGTAACAAAATCAGAAAACAGTTTTTTCATTTTTGATAAATCGGAAGCAGTTAAACTTTCTTTACCATCTTTTACTGAGTTAATAATTCTTACTCCATCAAATAAATGTGCAATTAAAATAGGAGTATTAAAATCATCATTCATTGCAGCATAACAATTCTTTTCTAGATCATTTATATCATAAGTTGAGCTGTCAGAATTCTTTAGATTTTCTAAAGTCTCCATTGCATTCATCAGTTTTGTAAATCCTTTTTCAGCAGCTTGCAAGGCTTCGTTACCAAAATCAACAGTGCTTCTGTATTGCGCTTGAAGTATGAAAAAACGGATTGTCATTGGGCTATAAGCTCTATCTAATTTTGCATGAGTTCCATTAAAAAATTCCTCTAAGTTGATGAAGTTTCCAAGAGATTTACCCATCTTTTTCCCATCAATTGTAATCATATTATTGTGCATCCAATAGTTTACAGGATTACAATTATTACAAGCGTTTGATTGTGCGATTTCTGCTTCATGATGAGGGAAAACCAAGTCCATTCCACCTCCATGAATATCAAAAGTTTTACCTAAATATTTTTCACTCATTGCAGAGCACTCCATATGCCAACCAGGGAACCCTTCACCCCAAGGAGAATCCCACCTCATAATATGCTCAGGATTTGCTTTTTTCCAAATTGCAAAATCGACTGAACTTTTCTTTTCTGATTGCCCGTCCAAAGCACGAGTTCCCTCTAAAGTATCCTCTATATTTCTTCCTGATAAAGTTCCGTAAGGGTAAGATTCATTGTATTTATTTACATCCAAATAAACAGAACTATTTACCTCATAAGCAAATCCATTTTTTAGAATTTTTTGCACCATTTTAATCTGCTCAATAATATGTCCAGTTGCTCTCGGTTCAATTGAAGGAGGTAAACAATTTAAAGCATCCATTGCTTTATGATAACTAATCGTGTAGAATTGAACAACTTCCATAGGTTCCAATTGTTCTAATCTTGCTTTTTTAGCAATTTTATCTTCTCCTTCATCTGTATCATTTTCAAGGTGTCCTGCATCTGTTATATTCCTAACATATCTTACTTTATAATCAGAGTGTTTTAAGTACCTAAAAACCACATCAAAAGTAATTGCGGGGCGTGCATGACCTAAGTGGGGATCACCATAAACAGTAGGCCCACAAACATACATCCCTACATGATTTTCCACTATAGGATTAAAAATTTCTTTCTTTCTTGTAAGGGTATTGTATATCTGTATTTTTCTGCTCATTATGCAATTTTTTTATATTTTTCTTTCAGATTTCTCATCATATCTGAAGTCATTTTTTCTAGGTTATATTTAAGTTCCCAACCCCAATCATTTTGCGCGTGCGTATCATCAATTGATGATGGCCATGAGTCCGCAATTTCTTGTCTGAAATCAGGTTTGTA
>Ga0206677_10005013_pt1 | contig 10595 bp, 8 predicted proteins | sample M130m12015metaG_FD_155475 | JGI IMG/M metagenome (GOLD analysis project Ga0206677, IMG submission 155475) | Ammonia-oxidizing marine archaeal communities from Monterey Bay, California, United States - M1 30m 12015 | ecosystem: Environmental > Aquatic > Marine > Intertidal zone | place: USA... | reverse complement strand
ATGCACGCCCTTTCAACACGAAATAACTCACCAGAAACAGCCTCTCGTCCTTTTGATAAAGAGAGAGATGGGTTTGTTTTAGGAGAAGGAGCAGGAGCAATAATTTTAGAGGAGTACGAACACGCTAAAGCTAGAGGTGCTAAAATCTATGCTGAGGTCGTAGGTGGTGCAATGACCGCTGACGCACACCACATTACTGCCCCTCACCCTGAAGGGATAGGCGCTATGAATGTTATGCGATTAGCTATTGAGGATGCTGGCATGCAACCACAAGATGTAGACTACATAAATGTTCACGGAACATCTACACCACTAGGAGACGTTGCTGAGGTAAAAGCCATAAATGGTGTCTTTGGCGAGCATGCTCAAAACCTAAACATTAGTTCAACGAAATCAATGACTGGACACCTTTTAGGTGCTGCCGGAGCTGTTGAAACAATAGCCTCAATTTTAGCTGTAAAAAACAACGTTGTTCCCCCAACAATTAACCACTCAACAGATGACCCAGATGTTGACTCATCTTTAAACCTCACCTTCAATAAAGCAGAAGAAAGAGAGGTAAATGTGGCGATTTCAAATACATTTGGCTTTGGTGGTCACAACGCCTGTGTAATGGTTAAAAAAGTTTGATGAAGTTTATTGACTACATCAAAAACCAATTAAAACCCAAAACCACATACGAAAAGAAACTATTTAATATCATCGGATACTATCCGAACGATGTTAGTCTATTTAATGAAGCCCTTACACATAGGTCTATAAAGAAACGCCAAAAGCATAATGAGCGATTGGAATATCTTGGAGACGCTATTTTTGGATCGGTCATAGCAGAAATGCTTTACACCACATTTCCTAAGCAAGACGAGGGGTTTTTAACGCAAACACGCGCCAAAATAGTCAGTAGAAAAACACTGAATAAATTAGCTCTTGACATAGGGTTAAACAAATTACTAAAACACCAAGTAAGCTCTAACCGTTCTATTTATGGTAATGCTCTTGAAGCATTAATTGGGGCAATATTTCTGGACAAAGGCTATGACTTTACCGCCAAATTCATAGAAGAAAGACTTATAGAGCCATTTATTAGTTTACAAGAATTGGTAAAAAAAGTAGTCAGTTACAAAGGAAAAATACTAGAGTGGGGTCAGGCAAATAAAAAACAAATTGAGTTCAAATTAGTAGGCTCTTATGGTAAAGACCATGAAAAAACCTATGAAGTAATGATTTTAGTTGAAAACGAAAACAAAGGACAAGCCATAGGAACATCCATTAAAAGAGCAGAAGAGCTGGCTTCAACCGAAGCGTTCAAAGATTTAATACATTCATAAAATTAAATCCAAGATAAAGGGCTATTTTAGCAACTATTATGGGAAAACAATTGTTAAAGATAGAGTTGGATGTAAGTTTTTCTTTACTAGGGGTTAGTTGTCACCTCAAGGATTATCGCTTTGCTTGGACGCTTAACCACAGCCTAAGAACAAACTTCTTCAAAACCACACCTTATATTTCCCATAATACAAATGCAGAGTTTGCCAGGTATCAACATCAGTCAGACTCAGAAGAAATAATGATATTTTCAAATAAATCGCAAGATGGCTTTTTGGTGCCTAAGAAAAAGCAGGTGGATTATTGGCTATTATTACAAAAAGATGTAGATGAACAAGACGTGCAACAATATGCACGTTTAATTCGTCAATCTGATTTCATACTAGTCGTATTTGAGGAGAATGATAGAAAAATAAAAGAACAATTTGTATTTTAAATTATGATAAACAACAACACCAAAATAGTAGCAACAATGGGTCCGGCTTGCTTAAGCAAAGACACCTTAACAGAAATGATTAAGGCTGGCGTGAACGTATGCAGACTAAACTTTTCACATGCGGATCATAAAACGCATCTTGAAACCATTCGTTTGATAAAAGAAATTAATCAAGAGCTAAACGTTCATACCGCTATTTTAGCAGACCTTCAGGGACCTAAAATTAGAATTGGTAAAATAGCTGAGGGCTCAATGCTTAAGGACAATACTGAGTTTGTGATTACCACAAAAGAATGTGATGGAGATGGAAGTAAAGCATATATCAATTACCAACAGTTTCCTAAGGATGTGAAAGTAGGCGAAAAAATTCTAATAAACGATGGGAAACTGCAAATAGAGGTTGTTAATACAAACAAAAAAGATACCGTTGTTACTAAGGTTATTCATGGAGGAGAACTAAGCTCAAATAAAGGAGTTAACCTTCCAAATACAGCTGTTTCTCAGCCTTGTCTTACCCCAAAAGACCTCAAAGATCTTGAGTTCATTTTAACTCAGCCTATCGAATGGATTGGTCTTTCTTTTGTACGATCAGCTCAAGATATTCTTGAACTGAAAAGGCATATTGAGAAGGAAAACCATAACGCAAGGGTAATTGCAAAAATTGAAAAACCACAAGCAATAAAGAACCTCAACAGTATTATCGATGTAACTGATGCAGTAATGATTGCCAGAGGAGATTTGGGAGTAGAAATTCCAATGCAAAAAGTGCCTGTTATTCAGAAAAAGATAGCAAAACAATGTTTAGAAAAAGCCAAGCCGGTTATTGTGGCTACGCAGATGTTGGAGAGTATGACGGAAAGCGTTACACCAACACGAGCTGAGGTGAATGACGTTGCAAACTCTGTAATGGACGGAGCCGATGCAGTTATGCTTAGCGGCGAAACCTCAGTAGGAGCTTTTCCACTGCAAGCTGTTGAAACCATGAGTAAGATAATCACGAATGTAGAGCAAGAATTTTCATCTACACGTTCTTACGAATTAAAAGAAACACATGGTGAGCGATTCATTTCAGATGCCATTTGCTACCATTCCTGTAAACTAGCAGAGCAGGTGAGCGCTAAGGCGATAATCACTATGACGCATTCAGGCTATAATGCGATTGAGATTTCAAGCCACCGACCACCGTGTAAGATTTACGCCTTTACAAACAACCACGCTATACTCAATACGCTTAGTTTAGTTTGGGGAGTAACAGGCTTTTATTATGATAACGAAACGGGTACTGACGAAACCGTTGCAGATACAAAACGAATACTTAAAGGCATAGGCCTGTTAAAGAAAGACGATTTAGTCTTAAACGTAGCCAGTATGCCTATTAAGGAAAAAGGAATGACTAACATGATGAGGTTGAGTTATCTCAAATAAAAAACAATTTAAAGATGTCGATAAACGTAAAATTACTCGCTGAAATATGCGAAGCAGCCGGAGCTCCTGGACACGAACAACGAATTCGCGAAATAGTACTCAGAGAAGTTACCCCTTTAGTAGACGAGATAAAGCTTGATAATATGGGTAACGTTACCGCTATTAAAAAAGGTAGCCACGATAAAAAAGTTATGATAGGCGCTCATATGGATGAGATTGGATTCATAGTTACACACATTGATGACAATGGATTTTTACGCTTTCATACACTAGGTGGATTTGATCCTAAAACCTTAACAGCCCAAAGGGTAATTGTTCACGGAAAAAAAGACTTAATAGGCGTAATGGGCAGCAAACCCATACATGTAATGACTCCTGAAGAAAGAAACAAATCACCAAAGACTACCGATTACTTTATTGATATGGGAATGCCCAAAGAAGAGGTTGAGAAATACATTGGTGTAGGAAACCCAATTACTCGTGAGCGACAACTCATAGAAATGGGGAACTGCGTAAACTGTAAGTCGATTGACAACAGGGTTTCTGTATTTATCTTAATTGAAATGCTAAGGGAGATAAAAGACAATCCGTATGATATTTATGGTGTGTTTACTGTCCAAGAAGAAGTGGGCATTAGAGGGGCAAATGTAGCCACTCAAGAGGTGCAGCCAGACTTTGGTTTTGGTCTGGACACTACTATTGCTTATGACGTTCCTGGAGCGGCACCACACGAAAAAATTACTGAGCTTGGTAAAGGAGCAGCAATTAAAGTAATGGACTCTTCAACGATATGTGATTATAGAATGGTGAGCTATATGAAAGAGGTTGCGACTAGGCACAAAATTCCCCATCAGTTGGAGATACTCACTGGAGGTGGAACAGACACCGCTGGAATACAGCGATTTACTCCTGGAGGATCTATTGCAGGAGCCGTGTCCATTCCAACACGACACATTCATCAAGTTATAGAAATGGCGGATAAAACAGATATCAGAAACGCCATTGATTTATTACTCCATTCGGTCAAAGAGCTTGACCAATACGACTGGAGTTTTAAGTAAACAAAAAAGCCCTCAATTGAGGGCTTTTTTATGTTTAGACGCTGTTATTGCTTAATTAAAATTCAATTCAACTCGTCTATTTTTAGCCTTACCTTATTCAGTATTATTGTCGGCAATAGGGTTTTGTTCGCCATAGCCTTTTGTGAACAAGCGTTTGTCAGAAATTCCACGTTTCGTTAGGTACTTCTTAACAATTTTAGCTCTTGAGTCGGATAATCGTAAGTTCATATTTTCATCGCCATCAGTATCCGTATACCCCTTGATATCTAATTTGTAATTTGGGTTTTTCTTCAAAACATCAACAATGGAGTTTAATATAGACTTGGACGTTTTGTTGATATTGCTATTACCACATTCAAAGTTTACCACATATAAAGACACTTTCGGTGCCGACGTTTTCACCTTATCAGTAGTTGGGTCTTGTTTTTTAACCTCTTCAGGGCAGCCGCTAAGGCTTATCAAACCAGCTTCATTAGGGCAGTTATCTTCAGAATCCTTTACACCATCGCTGTCAGAGTCTGGACAGCCTTCAAACTGTTTTAAACCAAACACCTCAGGGCAAGCATCATTTCTATCGCTAATACCGTCATTGTCAGTATCCTGAGATTTACCAAGATTAAACGAAACCCCCACCGCATGTTGTAAATAACGTTCCAACTTATTATTTGAGTTTCTATCTCTATCAATGAACAGTAGTGTTTCGTCAAACGTAATATTTACGTTAGGAGATGCTTTTATATTAAGACCCAAACCTAAATCAGGGTATTGAAATTGGTCTAAAATATTCTCAGCCTCAAAGTCTTCGTCATCAAATACCAACAAGCCAAAGCCTGCAAACACAAACGGTCGCACTAATACATCATCGTATTTGAATAAATGGAATTTTGCGTTTAAGTTAAAGAGGGTTAAATCTCGCACTAAAGTCATGTCTTCACAATAATACTCATCGTAGTAATGACCTTCATATTCGCCCCATAGTGCGCTTAGTCCAAGATCAAAGTGACTGCTAATCCTTCTAGAGAGGGTCAGCCCGTTAATAAAATGGGAGTCTTCAGGACCACTAAAGTCTTCACCTACATATCCAGCAAATTGTTCAGAGCCTAGCTTATAACCGATGCTCCATTTTTTATCTGGAGATTGTGCAAATAAACTGACCGACAGTAATAGTGTGAGAATTAAGGGTAATTGTTTTTTCATGTTTTTTCGACTTAGCCATTAAATTTTTTAATTCAAAAATTCATAAATGACGCTTTAAGGATACGTCCACGAATATATAAAATAAGGAGAACTTAGTGTAAAATTACTTTTTCAATAACACTTTCTTTTTCAGCTTCTAAACGCAACAGGTACACCCCTTTAGCTTGAGATGAAAAATCTACAGATAATTCCAACTGCTTTTCTGCTTCAATTTTAAGTATTTCTTCTCCAATAGGGCTGAGAAGAGTTATCGTTTTCAGTCCTCCGCTTTTTGAATTAGACATTATGTTAACAATTCCAGTGGACGGATTAGGATATGCTTTAATAGATTTTAAGCCTACAATGTCCATAATCCCAACGGTTGGCTCTACAAAAAACTCATCGGAAGTTATTGAGCAGTTTCCGGAGTTTACAACTAATTGATATAAACCACTAGTTGGAGAGAACAGGATGCTATCGCTTGATAGTGCATTGCCATTTAGAAACCATTGCAGTTCATAATCGCCAGTAGTCGAAGACACTTCTGCAAAAATAGAGCTGTCGTTTTCGCTTATATAGGCATCTAGAATATCGTCACACTTATCAAATACCGCCACAAACGACTCTTCTTCACCTATGTTAACCTCTATTGATTCCTCTTCAGAAATAATATAATCCAAACCACTATTCCAATGTGAAAAAGTGAATCCGCTATCAGCAAAAGCGGTCAAAGTAACGGAACAGCCGTTAAAGTAAACGCCGCTCCAAGGTAATTCTTCAGGCGTAATAGTGTTTATTTGCACCTTGCCAGTATTTATAGGAAACACATTTAGTGAAACATCATAATACCCCCCTAAGTCTAATGTATAGTCTACAAAGTATCGAGCACCTTCCAAGCGTTCTTCGTTGTAATCGACAATATTATCAATATCATTTTGCCACTGCTCTACAGAGTTAATAGTTCCATTCCATTCATTTCCATATCCCTGCCATCTTTCAATGTGGTCTGGCATTGCGGCAATTAAATTGTTTTTTATTTCATTGGCTTTTTCGGAGAAGTTTTCTGGCATAAAAACAGTATTCATCAAGTCGGCATAACGATTGGCAAATTCACATTTGAAGGTTTCATTCTGCAAGGCTTTATTAAAAATCTCTGAGTGGTTATTTGGGTAACCAGGGTTTGCAGCTAGGTATAAAAAGTTGTCCCAAGGGTTGCCCCAGAAGTAACCAAAAGAACCGTCAGTATCATATAGCACATAGCTCCATTTTCCTTCATCACTTTGTGGTCTCCACAGTTTTATGTTATTAGCCCCCCATGAAATACCCATCCAGTCAACATTTTGAATGTATGTCTGAATTATAAAATAATCCATGTAATTATCTAAGTTATACCGACTATCCATAAGTGCAAAAAAGCCAGGGCTATTTACCTCGGTTTCCATTATCTCTAAATACACATTATACGCTTGGTCCATACTTCCTGCTAATGCCCCCCAAGAGTTTAGGAGGTCTAAGCTGTCGGAAGAATAGCCAAAATTATCTGATATATAATGTTCATCAATTTTTTCTCTAATACCGTATACCCCCCAATATTCGCCGTTTAAATACACAATGCAGCCCTCGTAACCCATATTATGGACATTGGTTTCACTAACTACATTTGAGAATAAGGCGTCTTGAATTTTATCACTCCAAGTGTGTTGTCCACCATTCCTAAGGTTAACGTTATTATAGCTTTCTATATGGCTTTTTGTATTAATAATTGGATGTTCAAGCCTACCCGTATATTTTGATTTAAAGTCTAAACGAAAAGACTTTTGAGGCTCAGCCCTAGACCATCCGCCATGAATTTCTAAGTCAAGCGATTCTTCAGCTTGTTTAACCTTATTGGCATCAAAATATTCCAAGCGAGAAAACTTAGACCATGCTTGCCAAAAATTACTTCCATAATAGGGGTAGTCTGCCTCTGGGTTTGGTCCTGATACGTAAATACCTGTATACTCATCCCATAGATGCTCAGGGTTTGTGTGTATTGAAAAAACAGCCAACCCGTGATTGTCTTCTTCAAAAATATATGTTCTGTCTACTATTTTTGAAGGTAATTTATTGAGTGAAAATGAACGTGCAGAGACAATGGTGTTCGAACTCATATTAATTGCCTGATCGAACGTTAAATCGTTTGTAGTTGGAACATTACCATTGGTTGTATAAAATGTTATAGCCCCTTCGGTATCATTTATGCAACTTACTGATTCATTGCCGGAATACCAGCCAGACTCTAAGGTCAGTGAGGGGGATGGAGTAATCCCTTCATAGCAATAACTTAAATTATTACTGCTGTATGGTGATGGCTCATTAAATAAGCACCAGTCGTTGCCACCATCAGTTGATCGCCCTTCACTAATACCAAAATAAATAGCAGGGTCTATTTGGTTACTGTCTAGAACAAGAGCACCATCTGTAAGCAATACGGTCTCACCAGCTGATAGCCTAAAGTTTGTGTGGTGATAATCCGTTCCATCACTAGAAATGCTAATATTTTTTCCAGAACAATGAAAAAGGACCATTCCATAAGGACCAACAAATAACTCTGGCAACGCCCACTTTGTTAAATCATTTTGGTTATCACTTAAAAAGTAGGTAGACAGATCTATCGTGTTTGCTGAAGAGTTATAGAGTTCAATCCAGTCGCTTTCAATCCATTCACCATCAAAAGTCCAAGACCCTTTGTTGGCAGAAAATTCATTGATAACAACTTGGGCGTTTAGCACATTACAAATAAGTAATAGAAAGAATATAATTCTCATACGAATAGAACTTGTTGGTTGTTGTAAATATAAGCATTATAAAGATTACTACTTAAGGCTCTTTTTTACAGAAGGTCTTACGTGTATTCTGAGTAATTTTTTAGACTCTTCTTTTACCAAAGGGTCTTTGCGAAGACTCCAAAGTTGACTTCTGCTTGTTTTTACGGCTTTAATCGGCTCTACTATTAGTGCGGGGTAATCCAGTTTTATTCCTTTAGAAAGTAAATCTATTGGAGTCATTTCCCATGGGCGATGAATAAATGGAGCGTCTAATTCGCGGAGTTCAGGGACCCATTTCTTTATAAACTCTCCATCAGGGTCTTTTTCAATAGATTGTTTTACAGGATTGTATATACGGATTGAATTAATACCCGTAACTCCTGCCTGCATCTGAAATTGGGTAAAGTGAATACCAGGCTCATAATCCAAAAACAATTGAGCAATGTGATATACTCCTCTTCGCCAATCTTGGTTGAGGTGGTGGCATAGAAAAGACACTAGCATCGCTCTCATCCTGAAGTTTATCCAGCCATTATTAATTAGACACCGCATGCTTGCGTCAACAAGAGGAAAGCCTGTTTTTCCTTCTTTCCATTTTTGTAAAAAAGAGTCGTTATTATCGTACACCATCTTTTCATAACCCTTGTTGATACAGACTAATTCATAGTTACAGTCTGTTTCAAACTTTTGAATAAAATGAGAACGCCATTTTAATCGAGCCAAACACGCGTCAAAAGAGCGTTTATGTGATTTGTAGTTTGGGGCATTTTTGACTTTTTGAAACACTTCTCGAACACTAATATTTCCCCAAGCTAAATAAGTTGACAGTCGGCTACATGATACTCTACTTTTTTGAGGGCTTGAAATGTGCCTAGAATAATTCTTCCCCCTTTCATCAAGAAAAGAGTTAAGGTATTTTACAGCAAAAGACTGACCTGCGGGCTGATAGTTTTTGGGATAGTACTGCAAGTCGGGGTGGTTTTTTATATCAAAGTCAAAAGGACTCTTTTCAATTGATTGTTGGCTTTTGCTAAAAGTATTTTGTATACACTTAGAATGAGCGTATAAGTACCAGTCTTTATCCCATCCTACTCTATGATTAACTCCTCTTTTCACAGATTGATTTTCAAACTCAGACCACTCAACACCATTGTTTTTTAAAACTTCAGCTACCTGCTTATCCCTTTCCCAACTGACTTTAATTCCGCTTTCTTGGTATGAAAATACCTTTGTAACAAAATGCATTTTTGTTAGGTATGAAAACACCTCATCGGCATTAGCATAGAAAACATGTATATGTCTATTAAAAGGCTGAAGCGAGGTATTCATATCCAAAATAGAGTGATAAATAAACTGCTGATGCCTCAGGCTACTTTCAGGATGAGAAAGGAGTTTGGGTTCAAAAATGTAAATAGCAATATAATCGTTCTCATGATTTTCAGCATGAAAAAATGGCTCATGGTCTGAGGTTCTTAGGTCTCTTTTGAGCCAAACGATATTTAATTTTTTTGTCAAGGTTGAAAAGAGGTACAAAGATACGGAAGTGACAACAATCCGTAAACCTCAATAGACTAAAAAGCGGGCTTTATTTTCTGTTTATCAAATAGTAACCTAAGCAAATTGATAAAATAGAAACACTAAAAAATAAGACATCCTCAGGAGTCGTAAAATTAGGAGTTAGCTTCAGAACTTTCTCAAAAAACTTAACGATTAAAACAATGATAATCACCTTTATAATTTTGTTTTTAAGCTGGTCTAGGCTACTAATTTTTAATGTGGACTCAGAAAATTTACCTTTCGCAAAATCAATTTCACTGATGAAAAGCTCGTATACACCAAAACCAAAAATGAGCAATACAATACCGATTAAGAATAAATCTATTGACGAAATAATTTTGAATAGCAAATCATTGTTGTTGTTTACTTCTGCATTTAACAATGGGTTTTGATAAATGACAGAGTACAGAATGTCCCAACTCCCTATTACAAACAAGGTAATTGAAGCTACTATTGATAGTATCACCGCAAGGATTACTACAAATCGCAAGTTCCAAAGTGCTTTTTCAAATTTATTCTCAAACATTGACATCTGGTAAAAGGTTTAGCGTTAAACGGAAGTTCAAAAATATAAAAAAGATAGTTCAGCCGACTTCACAAGAAAAAAGATTAAATAATTTTTGCTTTATTTGAAAAACCTTAACAACTAAAAACGATGAAATTAAAAACAATTTTTTGGCTTTCAGCTGTACTTATGCTGTTACAACTTTTACCTTTATTTGGAGCGATGATTTCAGAAGACGTTAAAACAATGCTTATTGTCGACGCTTTTGGATACGAAACACTATCTGAAGATGCCATGACTAT
>Ga0206677_10005011_pt1 | contig 10597 bp, 8 predicted proteins | sample M130m12015metaG_FD_155475 | JGI IMG/M metagenome (GOLD analysis project Ga0206677, IMG submission 155475) | Ammonia-oxidizing marine archaeal communities from Monterey Bay, California, United States - M1 30m 12015 | ecosystem: Environmental > Aquatic > Marine > Intertidal zone | place: USA... | reverse complement strand
AGAAATAGCTTTAAAAGATGATTTTTCGAAAAATGTTTCTGAATTTAAATGTTACGAATGGCTTGGTATCTCAGCTTCCTCCAAAAAAGAATTGAATAATAAACCGCTTGGTTTAGAAATTTTTAAAAAAGCAGAAAATTCAGCTGATCAAACTTTAATCGATGGAACTCGAACTCAAGAAGGAAGTTTTAGGGACTTTAATAGCCTCGCTGATTCTATTGCTGATGAAGATTTTTTGGGAGACAAAAATTATGCAAAAAAAGTATATCAAAAAGCAGAAAATTTAGCAGAGAGTTTTAAAGATTTTTTAGGGCTTGGTCAATCTTATGGTTTTTCTCTTGGGGATAAAATCCTCGCTAGAAAAGCATTTGAAAAGGCAGAAAAATTAGCGAAAAGATCTAGTGATAAAAAATGGCTTGCTGAATCTATTGCCGATGAAGCTTATTTAGGAGACCCTGTTTGGGAAAAGCAACTTCTTGAGAAAAAGAAAAAATAAATGATTATTTATAAATAAAAATATACTTATGGCCCAACAAAATGAAAACATAGAATTTAAAAGCATTGATGATTATTTAGAACATTGGGACGACTTCTTTGAAAAATGGGAAAAAGACTCAAAGGCAACCTTTGAAGAGGATGTTATTTGGAAGAATCGTGAGGGTACAGGAGAAAAAAAATTAGAATACGATGTATTTCCACAACCATATTTAGGAAATTATAAAAACCACTCTGTAATTACTCTAAATCTTAACCCTTCAAGATCAAAGAAAAATAAAGAGAATATAGAATTTGAAAAAAATAATTTACCAAAATTTAAAGAGGCAGAAAACTACCATGAATATGCTGAAAGATTTCCAACCTATGATACTCATCCATTTTGGCAAGAACAGAAAAATTGGATAGACAGAATATTTAAAAATTTAGGTAAAGACGTACCCTCAGAAAAGGAAATCAAACCCTTTGCCATAGAAATATGTCCCTGGGGCTCTAAAAAATTCCAAACACTTAAAATAAAAAAGGATGACCCTCTTATTGAATATATGGATCAACATGTTTTTGATGTCATTGAAAAAGTAATTGAATATTCAAAACTCAAAATAGTTCTTTCTGTTGGAAAGGCATACTATGATATTTTTAAAGATAGCAGTGGTTTCGTTAAATATGAAGAAATATCTTCTAAATCATTTAATAAAGAATTTCACTTTAAGCCTAATAGCAACCTTTTGGATATATTGAAGAGCCCTACTGATCCTAAATCAAAACAGAACACTGATTGGTCTAAAAAAATAAAACAAATACCTGTAAGTTGGCCAATTAAATTTGTGAAAAGAAGTTTTTCAATTTGGAAAAGAAAAGAAATATTATACTTAAACGTACATTCACCAAACGGAGGTGGTAATAACCCACCAGCCGAACACTTTAACGAGATTCAAAACCAACTAATTAATAAACACCTTAACAAGCTATAAATGGAAATAAAAACTTTAACTAAAGAACAGGCTAAAAATTTAGCGGAGCAAGGCGGCGGATATTCATTTGATAGAACTCTAAGAGAAATAATGGGAAAAGATAATTTTAAAAACCCATTAGATTCTTTTGATTACTTACCTTTTTTATGTGAGTTGGCCACCAAACAAACCATTTTAGGTTTCAAATCTAGTTGTGATTTGCTAAATTTAACAACGATGGTAAATTTACACTATGGGACATTATGTTATAAAGCTTACCATAAAGAGATAGAGGGTCTCAAAACTAATGAAGAGTATGCCGTAGAGTGGGGGCAGTGTTTAGAAGCTCTTGTTAAGCGAGCCGATTTAAAAAATGATAGTGATGTACTTACAGAAGCAGCATCAAGTATTCATAAGGAATTTACTCCTTTTAAAGATAGAGCTAAGGCCGAAGAATTTGCAAATATATACTACCAAAGTGTAATTGAAAACATCCAAGAAAATCACTTTAATCCAGTTGAAGGATTGGTAGATCTGGCCTCAAAACATTTAACAGGAGATAACACCATCTTAAAAGAACTTTTTAAAAAAGCAGGCGAAAAGGCACTAACTCTTGCTAGTGAAGATCTTAGTAATAAATTTCGCACGTATGCTTACATATGTTTCGATAGCGATGGCAGATGTCCTTTCAGAGATACTGAAATTTACAGAAAAGCCGCTTTAAAAGCAGTTGAATACAAAGAGGAAGCACCAAATAAGATGTATCTAAACCGCTTTATAGACAGCTTAAAAGAAATGGGAGACCAAGAAACCTTAGATTTACTTAAATAAAATAATTATTAAAAAACTTCTATACATAGATTTAGATGGTGTCGTTGCAGATTTTGTATCTGCAATGAACGCTCATCCTCTAAGATATGAGCCACCTTACCATGAAGACCCGGATACCATTCCAGGGCTGTTCAGAAACTTAAAGCCTATAAAAGATGCCGTAGGCTCCGTAAATAAATTACTTAGTTCAGAACAATATGAAGTCTATTTTCTAAGCACTGCGCCTTGGGGTAATACCTCCGCTTGGACAGACAAGCGCATTTGGCTAGAGGAACTATTTGGAGATACAATAAACAGAAAATTGATATTAACCCACCGTAAAGATTTAGTTAAAGGAGATATACTAATAGATGATAGACCCAATAATGGAGCCAAAGATTTTGAAGGCGAGTGGATTCATTTTGGCTCAGAAAATTTCCCAGATTGGAGTTCGGTTATAAAACATGTACTATGAAAGCACTATCAAAATCACGATTTAAACAAGGTCTAGAATGCCCTAATAAACTTTATTTTTCAAATAATAAACAGGTATTTCATAATGTAAAAAATAATGATCCTTTTTTGCAAGCCCTAGCCAGCGGTGGTTTTCAAGTAGAGGAATATGCGCGGTTACAATATCCTGGTGGTGTCTTAATAGAAGATCCAGAAGATAGAGAAAACTACGATTACCAAGATTTGGCAGACCAAACATCTGAGCTCCTAAAGCAAGAAAATGTGGTAATCTATGAAGCCGCTTTTTATATCAATGATTTATTTATAAGAACAGATGTTCTTGTTAAAAAAGGGACTCATATACAGCTCATAGAAGTTAAAGCAAAATCTCTTGACCCAAGCGAAGCTCACAATTTTGTAGGAAAGTCAAAAAAATTAGTGAGCAGCTGGAAGCCCTATCTTTTTGATTTGGCTTTTCAAACCTATGTAACGCAACGTTGTTTGCCTTCGTATACAATTACACCTTACTTATGTCTGGTTGATAAAACAAAAGCTGCAACTGTAGATGGATTAAATCAGTTTTTTAGAGTTGAAAAAGATCCTAATAGCAGAACAGGAGTGAGAAAAACATTTAAGCAGGTGAGTCAACTAGGTGAAAATATATTACACCAAGAAAACTTATCTGAAGTGGTTTCAAAAATCCATAACGGAGAACACAAATATTATGATAATTTAAACTTTCAAGAAGCGGTTAAATTATTGTCAGAGATTCGCATGCAAAATTATTACCCAAATTGGCCTGCTCAATTTTCGGCTTGTAAAAAATGTGAATTCAAAAAAGACGATAGTGAGCAAGGTAAGATAAAACAATCTGGTTTTGAGCATTGTTTTAAAACACAATACCACTGGACCGATCAGGATTTTAAAAAATCCAACATTTTTAATGTTTGGGATTTAAAAGACCCAAAGTTAATGGAGCAAAAATTATTGTTTAAATCACAGCTAACCCCAGAAGATATTAAATACAAAGAAGCGGCCGGAAAACTTAGCCGTACAGAGCGCCAATGGTTGCAAATCGAAAAAGAACGTAATGATGATTTTACTGAGTTTGTTGATATAGAAGGTTTAAAACAAGAAATGGATACTTGGGTATATCCACTTCATTTTATAGATTTTGAAACCTCTACAGTACCACTCCCGTTTCATACGGGTCGTAAACCTTATGAACAAATAGCCTTTCAGTTTTCACATCACATTTATCATGAAGATGGTCGTATAGAGCATGCAAACGAATATATTAATGCTACCGCAGGCGAGTTTCCGAATTTTGAATTTGTTGAACATTTGCAACAAGCCTTATCAGAAGATGAAGGAACTATTTTTAAATTTGCGACGCATGAAAACACAATACTCAATGCTATTAGAGCGCAACTTAAAGCCAGTAGTGCTCCAAACAAAGAATCGCTTGTTTCATTTATAGAATCTATTAGTCATCCTACAAAAGACAATCCAGACCAATGGGCAGTACCACCAAGAAAATTTAATAAGGGTACACGAGATATGGTAGACCTTTGTAAGGTAGTTGTTAATTACTACTACAATCCACATACTTTTGGTTCGAATTCCATTAAAAAAGTGCTACCTGCCGTTTTAAAGTCTAGCCAGTTTGTTCAAGATAAATACAGTAAACCTATTGGAACTATTGGTGTGAGCAGTAAAAATCTTCAAGATGATCATGTTTGGTTAAAAAAGCTAGACAACGAAATCATTGATCCCTACAAATCGTTACCTCCAGTCCATAAAAATATAAGTCAAGACGAGATTGAAGCTAGATTGTCTAACATTGATAATATTGATGATGGAGGTGCTGCCCTTACAGCCTATGGAAAGATACAGTATACCGATATGACTGAAAAGGAACGAGAAGACATAGCAGAGGCATTAAAACGCTATTGTGAATTAGACACTTTAGCTATGGTCATGATTTATGAGCATTTAAAATCTTTACTAATAAATATTTAATAATATGGAAAATCAATTTGCAAACGACAAAGAATTTATGCTTGCTTTACTTGCATACAATGGAACCTATTTGGAACATGCTTCTGAGGAATTAAAAGCGGATAAAGAGGTAATTATGGCTGCTTTAAAGTCTGGGTATAGTTTACCATATGAACATGTTTCTGATGCTTTAAAAACAGATAGAGACTTTCTATTAGAAATTGTCAGTTTAGATGCTTATTGTCTAGAGTTTTTTAGTGAAGAACTTAAGCAAGACGAACAGATTGTATTGGCTGCAGCAAAACATTTTGGAGATGCTGCCTTAGAATTTGGAGCTGATAAATTTAAAACAAATAAAAATATTATTACTGAAGCCGTTAAAAGTAGTAGTAAAGTACTAAGTTTTTTAGCTGAAAATGAAAAAAATGATAAAAACCTAGTAATAACTGCTGTTAAACACCATGGTGGTTCTCCTTTACAATATGCTTCTGAACAATTACGAAATGATAAAGATGTAGTCATCGCTGCTATCACTGCTGTTGATCAATATTATTTTACTTTTCAATATGCTTCAGAAGAATTACGAAATGATAAAGATGTAGTCATCACTGCTGTTGGTCATAATGGTGCTGCTTTACAATATGCATCAGAAAGACTTAGAGATGATAAAGAAGTGGCTATGGCCGCTTTAATAAATTCAACAGAAGCTTTTAAAGATGTCTCAGAAAGACTTCGAAGCGATAAAGAATTTATACTACATGCAATAGGGCAAAAAGATGTGGATGCAGTTGACGATGATTTAGACTCTTACATTTCTGATAATATCCCTGAAAAATTAAAAGCAGATAAAGATTTTGTACTGGAGATGGTGAAGGTTAATGGTATGGTATTAGGATGTGTGTCTGATGAGCTAAAAGTAGATAAAGATGTGGTTATGCTAGCGGTAAAAAATAATGGTAAAGCATATGCCCATTTTGAATGGGAAGATGAAACTTTTTATGATAAAGAAATTATTCTTGCTGCAACGTCTAATGGTGGTACCCCTAGTATAATAAATATTTTCACCTTGGATGAAGAGTTTTTTGATAAAATTTTCAATTATAGACCAAATGCTGCATATCTGGCAAGAATAGAAGCGGAAGATTGTATAGGACAAACCTGGAAAAATAAAATTGGTCAATCTTGGGCAGATGTAAAAAAACCAAAAAGACAAATAACAGGAGATAGAGAATTTGCTTTACGTGGTGTAAAAAAAGGACTTATTTTGGATGTAAGTCTTTGCAGACAAGCAGGAATTGTTTTTGATAAAGAAATTATATTGTACCAACTTAAAAATTGTAAGGATAAAATACAAGCTACATCGAGTATTATAAATCATGCTCCTGAAGAATTCAAAGCAGATAAAGAAATAGCACTAGAGGCAGTTAAAAATACTTGGTTAGCCCTACTTCCACATAATATATCTGATGAACTTATACTATCAGATAAAGAAATAATAATGGAAGGCATGAAACATTCTCCCGATGCACTTTATTACGGCTCAGATAATTTAAAAAATGACAGAGAATTGTTACTTTCTGCTTTACTAAATAAAGATAAAATAAACCATACCAATCGTATTGATGAAATATTAGATGAATTATTTTAAATTAAACTATTAAATAATGGAAGAAAAAGATATTTATCAAGGTTTAACAAAAAGCCAAATCACCAAATTCAAAAAAGAAGAATCAGCTTGTAGTAGCCATTGGGATTTTCTAAGTTTTTCCGAAAAACTATTAGAAGTGGGCGCTACTATTTGGCTCAAAAAAATATGTTTGGAGCAGTTCAAAAAAGAAGATTATGGAATAGATATGCGTAAATGGATATCAAAACTTATATCAATTAATGAAATTGAAGCTGCTGAAGATTTGCTAAAAAAAGCTGAAAAGAAAGTTAACGATTTTAATGGCTATCGAGAACTTGCAGAGTTGTCATGCTCAACAGCAGATTTTAAAAATAATTATGCAAAAAAAATATATGATAAAGCTTTGGAAAAAGCTGGTGATGACATGTATGATTTAGAGGCGTTAATCGTATCAGTTTCAGATAAAAATTATTTAAATGATAACGAATACACAAAAAATGTAGTAAAAATTGCTGTTGAAAATTGTATTGATTTAGCGGCAGTGGTTTCACTTATTAAGCTTTTGAAAGAAAACTCAACTGACGCTAGTGTTATTGATGTTTTAGTAACCAAAGGGCAGCAGTTTTGTGTGGCTATTAAAACCATGCATTCGGAAGCTTATGAAAACCCAGAAGAATGTACAATGGATGATTTTTTGGCATTTATTGAAAATATTTCAGACAAAAATGAAATACATAAATTACTGACAAGTTGCATTGACAAGGTTAATGAAGATATTTTTCAATTTATTCCAATAGCTGAATATTACCATAAAATAGAAGATTCAAAAAATGCTATCAAATGCCTAGAACTAGCTATTGATAAATGTAAATATACTTTTGATGGAAAAGAATTCCAAAATACGACTTCGGATGCACGGCATTATGCGGATCGTTTTTTAGAAAAATTTGATAACTATGGAGAAGAAAGTAATATTGTTAAATTAAAATTTTTAAAACATTTAGATGACTTAACTCCTAAAATTCAGTTTTCTAAAAACATGTTTAAAGACTACAATTTACAATGTGGAAGGTTTTTGTACATCATTTTGGAATACAAAGAAAAAGCTAAAAAATACAATTATAGTATTTCTCTAGATATGGAAAAAAGAGTGGTTCTTGGCAGAAGGTTTGATGTGCATTTTAGAATGGGGCATTTTCCAGACAATCATTACATAAGGTGGCATGATAATCAAGAATGTCCAACAAGGGTAAGTATTGCCATGGATAATACTACTCAAAACTTTACCGGATTAATTACCATTAAGTGTTCAGATAATTTTGAGAATTTCATTAAAAACGATGCAGATTATCACGATGAAGAATACAAAAAAATATATGGAGGATCAGAAGATTTCATTCCCAGTTTCCCAAATTCTAAACTGTTGTGGGAAGTAAGCTGTAAAGATGGAAAGATAAAAAATCCATCGGCCAGCTTTTCTGATTTCTGCAGTGAAGAAGAAATTATAAGTACTGTTGGAGATGGTAAAAATATTTATGATCTAAATCAGCTTATTTGGGAAAATAGGGTTATTAAATAAATATGGTAATAATTTCAAAACATGTAATAGACTCACAAAATCCAAAATGGCAGAAATATTTTATTAAATTAGTGTAAAATAATTATTTAATCAAATGGCAAGAAAAGCAGAATTTTCAATAAACGGGCTAAGTGTAATGGCGGAGCTCAAAAAAGTAGACCGAAAAAAGATTTATGGCTGGTCTACCATAGAGGTGTTTGATCAAAACGGCAGTAAGTGTAAGCTAGCAGGTTTGGCAGAAGGGCAGTATGTGATGCCTTCTGGTTCTTCTGCACTAGTTTCTTTAAATGCAAAAGGGGAAGCAGTTTCAAAAAGCACATTGGTGGGTGTAGATAGCGACGGGAATAAGGTAGAAAAAGTACCCTCTATTTATGACCAAAAAGTGATGCTAAGAGAAGCCTCTGTAGATGAATATTTAGCTATGGCTGTAAAATCTGTATATCAATTGCAAATTGAGGAGAATAAGGAGGCCTTACTCGCAGATCTCAATAGCGGCAAGATATACTACTTTGTATTTAATTACAGGGCAGATTATGAGGGTGATGACGCCTTTTTAATTAGTAACGGAACCGATGCGTTTGCCATTACAGGCATGAAGTCTGATCTAGAGTTTATTGGTCTTGAAGATAACGAGCAGGAATTAGTACCTGAAGAGACCGAGGCAGTAGAAGACGACATGGATTTTGCAATGTTTTAATTAAAGAAATATGATTAGATATATAAAATTAGCCAACGATAAAAAAAGAGATGCAGAGATTACCTTTAGATCTTTAAATCCAAAGCCATCTGTTACTATGGTTATGGAATCTGGAGATAAGGTAATTACTAAACGTGTGGTAAAAGGCACTTCCCAGACCAGTACAAAAACCTTACTTGCCAAGTATAATGAGAAACCCAAAGAAGGGGTTGATTTTAAGATGCAACTAGCATCAAAATTGGCAGAAGAACTAATTGCCAGTGATCCAGAGTCTGATCTAGAACTTACCGGTAAATTCATTGAAGATGTATCTAGAGTGTATATTAACGAGGATGAGAAGCCGGTGTTTAGTGTTAAAAAAACTGAAAAGATTTTTTCTCCCACTGCCGAGCTCAAAGAAGAGCGGGAACCTAAGTACAACGATAGTAATATAACGGGAGAGAGCATTGTGAACTGGACGGGAAAACTAATGCCTAAAGCCAAGATTTACAACAAGCTGGTATTTCATAAAAAATACCAATTAAAGCATATTAATGGTCTTACTTATGATTTTCTGTTTGACATGGCCAAGCAATTAGCCGATAAAGACGCCATGATGATGATGGGCGGCGGAGCTTCCGGTAAAGAACCTTTGGTTATGAATGATGGAGGAAAGCCCTACAGAGCCTTTTTAGAGGGAAGAATAAAAGGAGATAAATACTGTCTTGTACTTCACCTTACAGACCAAGAATTAAAACCATTACCAACAGAATAAATGTTTTATCGAAATGAAAGAAACTGCACAAAAATACAAACGCCAAACGGCATCCAGGTATCTGCCTGTTGGAGCCCAGGAGATTACCTCAAAGATCATGGAAGCAGAATCTTACGGGGTGTCTACCAAACACGATGGCCACTTTTATCTCTTAAGCTATGATGGTAAAAAAGCAACACTTACAAACCATGGAGGTAGGGTTATTGATGATTTGCCGCTACTAAAAGAAGCCTCAGCGCTACTTAAAGGCAAATGCAAAAATGTTGTGTTGGCAGGAGAACTCTATCTGCACAAAGAAGGCGGGCGTACCCGTTCTTTTGATATGACAGCAGCTTTAGATGATAAATCTACAAATATTTACTTTGCAGCATTTGATTTGCTTAGCCTTGATGGGGAGCAGGTATCTCTGGATATTAAGGCATTGGACCAAAAACTTAATGCTGTGTTGTCTTCAGGGAAATCATTACATGCAGTTAAAAACAGCTTTGTAGAAAGCAGAAAAGACATTGCTGCGCTCTATAAAGAGATTGTAGAAGACGGCGGCCAAGAAGGAATTGTAGTGCGTTCTCACAACGGGCCAACCTATAAAATAAAACCACTAATTACGCTAGATGCTGTTATTTTAGGATATGCAGAAGGGCAGGGCAGTAGAGCTGGCATGCTCAAAGAAGTTTTGGTGGGCTTGTGTGTAGCAAAAGATGAGTATATACTTTTAACCAAAGTAGGCAATGGCTACAGCGAAGAGGAGCGTAAAAACCTACTAAAAGAACTGGGCAAGAAAAAAGTAGATTCTGGATATATTGAAGTATCTGGATCTAACGTGGCTTTTACCATGGTAACACCCAATCAGGTGGTAGAGTTTAGTTGTTTAGATGTATTTGGAGAAAACTCAAAAGGGGCTATTTCTAAAATGTGTTTGAGCTACAAGGACGGCAACTACTCAGCCATGGGTAAACAGCCAATGGCTAGTGTAATTTCTCCGGTATATGTTAAGATGAGAAAAGACAAAAAACCCAATACAGATGATGCGGGCTTGTCTCAAATCACGAGGATTATTTCTTTAGATACAAATGCCTCTGAAAAACTCGATTTAAAGAAAAGTGAGATCCTTTCTAGAGAAGTGTATGTAAAAGAAAGCAAGGGCATGAAGATGGTACGCAAATTCATGGTTTGGAAAACCAATAAGGAAGCATCGGGCGAGTATCCAGCCTATGTATACCATTATACA
>Ga0206677_10005010_pt1 | contig 10603 bp, 13 predicted proteins | sample M130m12015metaG_FD_155475 | JGI IMG/M metagenome (GOLD analysis project Ga0206677, IMG submission 155475) | Ammonia-oxidizing marine archaeal communities from Monterey Bay, California, United States - M1 30m 12015 | ecosystem: Environmental > Aquatic > Marine > Intertidal zone | place: USA... | reverse complement strand
ACTTAGATGTTTATCCTAACCCATCAAGAGACTTATTCAATGTGACTTTCACATCTGAAGATGTACAAGATCTTGAAGTTAGAGTAATCAATGTAGTTGGTGAAGTTGTTTACACTGAAAACTTACAGCAATTTGTTGGTGAGTACACTAAGCAAATAAATCTGCATGAAAATGCAAAAGGTATTTATTTCTTAGAGATAGAAACTAATGATGGAGTGGTTAATAAGAAACTTATTTTGCAATAAGTCTAGATGATACTTTAAAATATTTAAAGCTCCTAACAGCAATGTTAGGAGCTTTTTTTGTATTATTTGTATATTCAAATAATTACTATATATTTGGAATGTAGTTTGATGTATAAAATAGCGAGGGACCTATTCGGGTACCTTTTGAGTTGTCAACATTAGTGGGTTTTAGTCCTGCTACTTCTTTTTCTTTTCTCGTAATTAATTTAAATTTCTTATTTAACTACTATTCTGGGTAGCAATTTTTATTGTGGCATTTGTGAAAATGCATGTTGTATAGATGGAGCATAATAATTAAAAATGCAGGAATATAGAATAAATTTGGATTGAGATATATAATTTCAAGTGTATGGTTTACTATAGTAATAAATAGAAAAAACCATGTTATCCAGAAAAATATTTTTAGCCAGTCTAAGTTCTTATCTTTTGTTGAATAATAGACTGCTACAAATGAGATGCCTAAGAATAGATAATCAATTATTTGCCACCATACAGGTGAGTCAGAACAGCATGATATTGAGCATACTTTAGCAAGAAATATAAATGGAGTAATTATACAGTGAATCATGCATAATGTGCTCGAAATCACTCCTATTTTATCATATGTTAAAGGGCTATTACTCATTATTAATTTATTAAAATTTTTGCAAATTTATTATATTTATCAAAATAACGCAATTAAGTTGCGTTTATTTTATACATTTGCGTAATGAAAATTAAAAATGATCATAATCTAGATTTTGCTTTAATTTTAGCTAATCACGGAGTAAGTAAAACTAAATTTAGAATTAATTTGCTAAATTTATTTTATGAAAAGGAATCTTTAATAGTAAAAGAAGTTATGAATAAATTTTCTAATTTAATTAATAAGGTTACAATTTATAGAGCTTTAGTGAGTTTTGAGGAAAAGGGTTTGATTCATAAAGTTCCAAGTAGTAATAACATAGTTAGATATTCTTTATGTAATTTAGATGAGTGCAGTGCTAGTTTGCACAAACATAATCATGGTCATTTTATATGTAATAATTGCAATCAAACTTTTTGTTTAGAAAATTATAAATCACCAGATATTAAGCCTGTAGATGGTTTTTATATTAACTCCTTAAATTTAATTCTTGAGGGGTATTGTAAAGATTGTCATTTAAATTAATTCATAAAATGTTAAAAACAGAACGTTTATCTTTTTCTTATAACAGCTCGCATATTTTTACTTTCCCAGATATTTTATTACAACAAGGAGAAGATTTATTGATATTAGGTGATTCAGGTGTAGGTAAAACCACATTAATTCAGATTTTATCTGGTTTACTTAGTCCACAATCTGGATTTGTGGAAATGAATGGAACTCGCTTCCAAAATTTATCTTCAAAAAGTCTTGATCAATTTAGAGGTTCACATATTGGTATGGTCTTTCAGAAATCACATTTTGTGAGAAATTTAAGTATCTTAGATAATCTGCTTTTATCTCTTTATTTATCAAACAAACTACAAGATAAAAAGAGAGCAATTCACTTATTGCAAGAAATTGGGTTAGCTGATAAGCTGAATAATATGCCTGATGAATTAAGTCAGGGTGAACAGCAAAGAGCTGCAATTGCTACTGCTCTTATTAAAACACCTGATTTAATATTAGCAGACGAGCCAACTTCAAGTTTAGATGATAATAATTGTCAAAAAATTATCACATTACTTAAAGAACAGGCATCATTAACAAACGCAAAATTGATTATCATCACTCACGATCAAAGATTGAAAGATCAATTCAATACATCAATTGAATTATGAATATAAATAGATTAAGCTGGATAAATATTATCCGTAATCCATTTAATACAATGCTGAGCTTGTTACTTATGGCTTTTGGTGTTGGTATAATTTCATTGCTATTATTATTAAATAAATCTGTTGAAGAAAAACTTCAGGGCAATCTTAATGGAATAGATATGGTGATTGGAGCTAAGGGAAGTCCTTTGCAATTAATACTCTCAACAATATATCATATTGACAATCCTACCGGCAATATTTTACTTGAAGAAGTTAATAAAATTAAATCAAATCCAATGGTAGAATCAACCATTCCACTTTCTTTTGGCGATTCGTATAAAGGGTTTAGAATTGTTGGGACTACTCATGCATATCCTAAATTATTTCAAGTTAATTTTCAGGAAGGCAAATTATGGGATGAATTTATGCAGGTAGTTATTGGAAGTGATATTGTTGAAGCTTGTCAATTAAAAATGGGAAGTACTTTTTACAGTTCTCATGGTTTAGTGGAAGGTGGAGAAATTCACAATAAACATGCTTTCAAAGTTGTTGGTATCCTTGATAAATCAAATACAATTATTGATCAATTAATTTTAACAAATTCAGAAAGTATAAGTGCAGTTCATAATCATAAAAAGGATTCAAATCATACCCATGAAGGGGTAGTGGGCAGTTGCTCTGATGATCATAGTGAAATGATTACCGCTATGTTAGTGAAATTTAGAAGCCCAGTAGGATTTATTAGTGTGCCACGACAAGTTAACGAGACTACTAATTTACAGGCAGCAGTTCCTGCTTTTGAAATCAGCAGATTAATTAGTTTACTTGGATTAGGAGTGCGATCAATAAATATGATTGCCTTTTTTATAATTATAGTATCAGGACTAAGTATATTTATTAGTCTCTACAATTCATTGAAAAGAAGACGTTATGAATTAGCATTAATGAGGGTTCATGGAGCTACAAGATTTCAGTTGGTTAAATTAGTTTTCCAAGAAGGTATGCTAATATCAATATTGGGATTATCTTTGGGAATATTATTTAGTAGGCTTATATTGTATGTAGTATCATTCTTTATTAATCATAATTATAGTTTTTATTCAATTCAGTTAAGTTTAATCAAAGAAGAATTGTGGTTGTTTCCAATTGCTTTATTTGTTGGATTTATAGCATCTTTAATACCTATTATTCAAGCATATTATATTAACATTCCTAAAACACTTTCAAATGTATAGAGTCATATTAGTTATTTTATTATTTGTTGCAGAGATAGTTTTTGCTCAAACTGAGATAACCTGGGATGATTTAGCTGATGTTGAATTTGAAGAGATATATTCAGAAGAAGAAGAAGGATATTTTTTATATCCACATTTTGGTTTTAGTGTGCGAGAATTAGCAGGAAAACAAGTTTTAATAAGAGGGCATATTTTAACTATTGATCCTAGTGAAGGTTATTTTATTCTTTCAAAAGGACCAATATGGTCTTGTTTCTTCTGTGGGGCTGGAGGCCCAGAAACTGTTGTAGAGCTAAATTTGAAATCCAAAAATAATAATTTTGTTATGGATGAAGTAGTCACACTTAAGGGAACCCTTAGACTTAATTCAGATGATATCTATAAGTGTAATTATATTTTAGATTATGCAGAGGTAAGTAGTAGAAAATAATATATATTTGCTAAGTGAGAAAAAATAAAAAAATAATTAATCAGTGCATTAGTAGTATAATGTTGGTCATTTATTTATTTAGTTCTTTATCTATTCTTTCATATCACAATCACAATGAGGATGATCATAATGATCATCCTCATTGTGATTATCATGATTTACAAGTTTGTGAGAATCTTGATGGTAATTCATTTAATAATTCTGATTGCTCCCACGAATCTCATATAATAAGTTCTAAAGAAAGTTGTGCTATATGTGATTATCTTACAAATTGCAAACCAGGAATATTAGATATTAGTATTAATACTGCTGTAGAATTAGTTGCTGTAAAGGAAATTCAATTATTTACTTCACTTTACATAATTGATGCAAATAATACTCGAAACAAATCTCCTCCTCTCATAATATAGATTTATTAATTCTAGATGTAAATTACATTCTAGTAATTCTTAACCATAATAGTTAAGACTAAATGTATCCATTTTAATTTATTTGTATTTTATGAAAATCTTTATTCTATCATCATTTTTTATGATGAATATTTTTACACTTTTTTCTCAAACAAAGGGTATTGTATTAGATGCTAATAATAAGCCTCTTAATGAAGTTAACATATTGTTTTCAGACCAGAACACACTATTATTTAGTAATGAAGATGGTGAGTTTGTTACTGAATTTGATATTCCTAACAACAGCTATATTAGTTTTTATAAGGATGGGTATTCCTCTAAGAATCTTAAGTATAAATCTGGTTTAGAATTTAAGATTATTCTTGAGAAACTTCATATTATTTTAGATGAGGTTGGTGTTATAGAATCTTATTCTGAATTAGGAAATAGTAGATTAATAAATATTGAGAAAAAATCATTGAGTGATCAAAACTCTATTTCTATGATTGATGATATTGCAGAATTAAATGGCGTAGATATGATTTCTTCAGGATTAGGGATTCAGAAAGTTGTCGTTAGAGGTTTGTCTGGAATGCGTGTTGTTACTTACTTAAATGGAATGCAGATTAACAATCAACAGTGGGCTAATGATCATGGTATAGGTTTCTCTGATTTAGGTTTAAGTGAAGTAGAATTAATTAAGGGAGCAAGTGCATTAAAGTATGGGTCTGAAGCAATTGGTGGGTTACTATATTTTAAAGATGTTCCATTTATTGCTGCTGATAAATTAAAAGGCTTTATTTCTACAGGATTTAACAATAGCAGCCTTTTAAGTAACAGTAAGTTTGGGGTAAAATTTAATAAAAAGAATTTATTTTTTAATCTATATGGTCAGTATGCGATTTCATCAGATTATCGACTCCCCGACAATACTTATCTTTTTAACTCAAGATTCAAACAGAATGCCATTAAATTCTCTTTAGGATATAGATATAAGAATTGGCAAAATATTTTTAGGGCCCAAATTCATAATGAACTTCCTGGTATACCAGGCCATGTTCATGGAGATCCTTCTAAGGTTGATATTAACGCTATAACATCTATTGAATTAGATTTAGCCGAAGACTTCAGCATAAAGAAGCCATGGCAGGTTGTAAATAATCAACTGCTGATTTATGATGCTAATTATGTGCTTAATAATTTAAAATTTGAATTCTATGCAGGTCACTTTGTAAATAATTTAAAGGAGTATGGTGAGAAATTAACAAAACCTGCTTTTGATCTTAACCTTTCCAATACTCTCTTGTCTCCAAATATCAGATATATTTCTGATAAATTAACTCTGCAAATAGGCTCTCAATTTGTTTTCCAAGAAAATACGAATAATATTAATGATCGGTTAGTACCTGATGCTTCTTCTTTTAATTTAGGGCCTTATGTATTAGTAGAGTATGAGAAAAATAATTTTGGAATAAACACTGGGATGCGCTATGACTATAAACGATTGATTTCAGATGATCAGGTTTTAGATTTAGATTATGATAATTCATTTAATAGTACCAGCTTTTCTTCAGGTATATATTACAGATTTGCTGATCATATTTTTAGGATGACATTCTCTGGATCTTACAGGTCTCCACATGTTTCTGAATTGTTTTCTGATGGAGTTCATCATGGCACTAATAGGTATGAAATTGGAAATCAGCAATTGGATATAGAATATGCTAATCAGATAGATTTTAAGTATCATTGGTCTAGTGAACATTTAGGAATTGTGGTTAATCCATTTATTCAGAACATATCAGATTTCATTTCTTTAATTCCTAAAGATTCGGTTATATCAGGATATAAAGTTTACAATTACATGCAGTATGATAAAGTTGAAATTAGTGGTGTTGAGATGAACTTACACTATCACCCACATCAATTACACAATTTGCATTTTGAACAATCATATTCTTTTTTGCAAGCTAGAAATAAAAACAGTAAATATGGTTTAGCATTAGTTCCAGCGAATAGTGTAAAGACTAAAATATTATTTAAATTCAATGATTATGATAGGTTATTAAAGTTATATGATATTTCAATTTATCACATATATAAATTTAAGCAAGATAGTTATGCTGAATATGAAGAATTAACAGACTCATATAATGTTATAAACCTTCAGTTAGGTATCAAGTTTAATTCTCAATTTCATTGTTCTTTGGGTGTAAATAATATTCTTAATGAAACTTATAGTCCACATATCTCAAGAGTGAGAGGAATAGCAGGTGGGGTTCCAAATCCTGGAAAATCCTTTAATATTAATTTAAAATATGAATTTTAACTAAATACTCTGATGAGCTTTTAATAAGCGAAACACCTAATTAAATAGGTGTCAGTATTAATCATTAAAAATAAAAAAAATGAAAAAAACCAATTTATTAACCTTAGCAGTACTATCTTCATTACTAGTATTTACCTCTTGCTCAAAAGATGATGATACCGCTGATCTTTGTGCTGAGTGTCATATTGCCTTACCTGATAAGTCAGAGACAGTATGGGAAATACTTGATGCGTCTGGAGAACATATTGAATTTTGTGGACAAGATTTAGTTGATGCAGAAGAGAATTTTCAAGTCGTTACAGATACTTTGTATTCTGATGCTGGTGATACTCTTTTTCCTGGTGAATATGGCCCAGGAAGTGCTAATTCACAATATCAAATTCATTGTGGGGAGGAACATGAAGATCATTAATATTTAACTGTTTGATTAATAATTAAATACTAACTTTTCTTCTATAAAGCCCACTCATATGAGTGGGCTTTATTTTTGGTGGGCCTTACGGTCCTAAGTTCGAACTTTTTTGAGAAACTATGCTTAGCATAGTATTTTAATTTTTATACTTTATTTTTGTGCCATGAAGAAATTAAGTTACACATTAATCTTTTTTTTACTTTTTAATAGTATAGATGCTCAAGAAGTAATTATTATTGACACATCAGAGTGTATTTTTGATAAACAAGCATTAGTGATATTAAATGGATTTGGAGATTCAAAAAAAAATAGAAAAATACAGCAAGAGTTTTTTCAAGAAAAAGGATATGACTTATTTATTCCGGAATATGTTGAAAAAAACTCACTTGAGTTGACTGTTTCAACTTTTTCATCTTTTTATAATAAAAATAATTTAGATGAGTATAAAGAAGTGAAGTTCTTATGTTATATAATTGGCGGGTATGTTTTAAATCAATATATTAAAAAAAATGGAAAGGGTAAGATAACATCCATAATCTATGACAGGAGCCCAACTCAGGAGAGAGCTCCAAAGGTTGCTACTGTAAGGTTACCATTTATTTCTCAAATATTGTATGGCAAAGTACTGGCTGATTTTAGTGAGATTAATATAAACTCATTAAGTAATAAAGATAGTTTGATAATTGGTGTTATTATTGAAAATAAAGCAACAAGACTAATGAGGTTTTTTAAAAAAACATCCGACAGCTATGGAGATTATAATTATAATGCAGAAGAAATTGAAATGAATCTAGATGATTTTATACATACTTATTTGGATCATGATTTGATGTACAAAAGGTTTGATGTAATAGGACAAGAAATTTTTTACTTTCTAGAGAAAGGGAAATTTACCAAAAATGCAAAACGAGTAAAGTACAATTGGGATCCATTTAAAAAACTTAAAAAGAATGATATCAATTTATAAAATAAAACCTAAGTTTCAACAATTACTGATGCCATTACTGAAATTATTAAGAAGATTAGGAATAAGTCCGAATTCAATTACTATCTTTTCAATTCTTTTATCTTTTGGAATAGCTTATTTCTTTTGGAATACTTCAGATAATTCTTCATATTTCTTGATTGTAGCCTTTGGACTATTACTTAGAATGATGCTAAATGCACTTGATGGTATGATGGCGCGTATTTATAATCTTCAATCAAAACTTGGGGAAGTCCTAAATGAAGTTGGAGATATAGTTTCAGATGTTGCAATTTATTTCCCTCTTATTATATTTGAATCCTTAAGCATAGAAATTGCTATTATTTTTATTCTACTTTCTATAATTAATGAGTTCTGTGGTTTAATGGCAAAAGTAATTTCCGGAGAGAGAAGGTATGACGGACCAATGGGAAAGAGTGATAGAGCTTTTCTGATTGGAATAATCTGTATCGTATATTATTTTACAAATGGATTGGATCCTTTTATGAATTATATAATTGGAGGGTCATCAATATTGATGATTCTCAGTTCCTACATAAGACTAACTAAATCTATAAAGAATGGAAAAAATAATAAGTAACATTGATTTACATGCCCAGATTCAGTGGGTTATTGCAATTATCTTATCAATCTTAGTAATTGCAACAACAACTTTTTGGATATGCAATAAACTGAAACCAAGTAAATTGGTAAATGAGATGACATTGAGAACAAAATCATGGTGGGGGATGTGTTTTATTTTTCTTTTTGCCTCAACAGTAAATCCTATTATCACTTATATAGGATTAGCTTTTCTGTCATTTTTTACCTTAAGGGAGGTATATACTTTATTAAAGTTACGTGATTCTGATAGAAGTACACTTTTAGTCTGCTATTTATCTATACCAATACAGTATTATTTTGCTTATAAGGGTTGGTATACAATGTTTTTAATTTTTATCCCTGTTTTTATGTTTGTTATTATTCCGTTTTTATTAGTTCTATCAGGAGATACCAAAGATATTATTCGTTCAATGTGTATTTTACCAACTTCATTAATGTTAGGAGTTTTTGGAATCAGTCATTTAGCATTACTAATTAGTTTCCCGGAAATGAATGAAGGAAATATATCTGGGAAAGCACTTTTACTATTTCTAATATTTATTACTGAAGCAAATGATATTATGCAATTTGTGTTTGGAAAGATTTTTGGGAAACATAAAATTTTGCCAAAAGTTAGTCCAAATAAAACATGGGAAGGATTTATAGGTGGGGTAATATCCACAACTATTATTGGATATTATATGGGATTTCTTACGCCATTAAATTCTTGGCAACTAATATTAGCGAGTTTTTGTATAGCAATTCTTGGATTTATGGGAGACGCTATTATTTCTGCTGTAAAAAGAGATTTTGGTGTAAAAGATATGGGTGACTCTATCCCTGGTCATGGTGGATTTTTAGATAGAATTGATAGTTTGTCTACAACATCTTCACCATTTTTTCATCTAATTTACTTTATGGTTATTGTGTAAATGAAAAAGTTAATCCTCATAATAATATACACTATTTTTTGGAGAAATTTCCTTAAAATCATTATAGGGTTAAAGTATTATAATCAACAAGTACTTAGAAAGAAGAAGCCATTTATATTAATAGCAAATCATAACAGTCATATGGATACAATGGCAATTATGAGCTCCATGCCATCCAGATATATACATAGAGTGCATCCTGTGGCAGCAGAGGATTTTTTTGGTGGCAGTAGATTTAAGGAAATATTAATGAGATATATGGTTAACGCAACTTTAATCCCAAGGAAAAGAGCTAATTCTGATGAAGACATAGATCCTATTGAAGTGATGAGTAATTTATTAAAAAAAGGCAGATCAATTATTATTTATCCTGAAGGATCAAGAGGAGTGCCTGGAGTTATGACAGATTTTAAAAAAGGTATAGGGTATTTAGTAAAACAAAATCCAACTGTAGATGTAATTCCAGTTTATTTAGATGGATTACATAAGACATTACCTAAAGGAAAGAATTTAATCTTACCATACAATTGTAGAATAATATTTGGAGAGTCTATTAATTTTGATTCTTTTGATTTGAAAGGTATTATAAATTCTGCAGAAAAAGCAATTCATAAAGTTAAGTCATTAGTTGAATAAAAAACCCAATCAATTGAGTGGGTTTATTTTTGGTGGACCTCTCGGTCCTTATTTCGAACTTTTTTAGAAAATTATTGCGTAATTTTGAATTATGAAAAAAATTGAATCAATTAATGTAATGAATAAGTTCTCATTATTTAATGAGGAATGGACTCCTAAAATTATAGGTGAACTTAATGGTCAACATGTTAAGGTTTGTAAACTTAAAGACGATTTTGTTTGGCATAGTCATGAAAATGAAGATGAACTGTTCATGGTATTTAAAGGCACACTTCTAATCGATTTTAGAGATGGTAGAACAGTTGAGGTAAAGGAGGGTGAAATTTTAATTGTTCCAAAAGGGGTAGAGCATAGACCTCATACTAATGGGGAGATTGTATTTAACCTATTATTTGAGCCAAAGACAACTTTACATACTGGCGATGTTGAAACCGAGATGACAGTTAAAAAGTTAGAATGGATTTAACAAATAGAATACCCACTCATTGAGTGGGTTTCTTTTTGGTGGGCCTTACGGTCCTAAGTTCGAACTTTTTCAAAATGTATATTACTTTGGATGTGTAAGTGAAAGTTAAGCGTAATAAGGATTAGTTGCATTTAAATAATATATTCGCGAGCTAAAAATAAATCAACAAACTAATTTATGAAAAATCATATCATTAAT
>Ga0206677_10005006_pt1 | contig 10609 bp, 9 predicted proteins | sample M130m12015metaG_FD_155475 | JGI IMG/M metagenome (GOLD analysis project Ga0206677, IMG submission 155475) | Ammonia-oxidizing marine archaeal communities from Monterey Bay, California, United States - M1 30m 12015 | ecosystem: Environmental > Aquatic > Marine > Intertidal zone | place: USA... | reverse complement strand
AAATGGCTGAGACCTTATCGTCAGGTGAACGGATCGAAATCCGCGGGTTCGGCAGTTTTTCACTTCATTACCGTGAGCCGCGTCAGGGACGTAATCCGAGGACGGGTGACTCGGTCGATCTGCGCGCTAAGCATGTTCCTCACTTCAAACCGGGAAAAGAGCTGCGAGACCGAGTCAATCTGGCGGTTAAGTCTGGCTTCTGACGATGCGGTTGTTAAGACAATGTTTGACCGTGCTGTTTGCGCTTTGTGCCCTGATTGCTGGCGGCCTCTTTGCATTGCAGAACACGCAAGCGGTTCCTTTGGATTTGTTGCTGTTTCAATTGCCTGAACAATCTATTGCGATTTGGTTATTGCTGGCGCTGGGAATGGGCGTGTTGCTTGGCTTGGGGGCTGGGTCGCTGATTGCGCTTCGTCGCGCGGCCACTATCCGTCGTCTTCGTAAACGCTACGACCGGCTCCTATCAGAGACGCAAAAGGGTCACGCTGATGATCGCTAACAATGCACTGTTGTTGCTGTTATTAGTGCTCGCTGTCGCGGGAGGTTGGACACTCGCTCGGGGCGGTTTGAGAATGGATGATGCCGGTCGAGCACAGTTACCGTCGCAGTATTATCGCGGGTTTAACTTTTTGCTTGATGGGGAGGAGGAAGACGCGATCGATGCCTTCACTGAGGCGTTGTCAGTGAACGAGGAAACTTTAGATACCCACATTGCATTGGGCAGCGTTTTGAGAAAACGCGGTGAGGTGGATCGTGCCATTCGGATCCATCAAAATTTATTAGCGCGCTCTCATTTGACGGTGGTGCAATTGCATCAAGTGCATCTCGAATTGGCGCGTGACTTTATCGCTGCCGGGCTTTACGACAGAGCCGAACAACTTCTGCGGGATTTGTCAGATGAGTCACCTGATCTTAATGCGACGGCACAGCGACATTTGCTCGAGGTTTTTGAGGCGCAGCGCGAATGGTCTGAGGCAGTGGTTACCGCAGAAAACCTGATCGCGCTATCACTGTCAGAGGATCCTCTGGCGGCAGGGCACGGGCAGTCTGCCCACCAATTGCGTTGCCATTATCTTTGTGAACAGGCGGAGGCCGCCATCACTGCGCAGGATTCATCGTTGGCGCGGCAGTACTATCACGATGCGCTGCGTGATAACGACAATGACTTGCGGGCGCGAATGGGCTTGGCCACCGTATCACTGTTGGATGGGTCACCCGAGGAGGCACTAGGGCATTTTGAAGTGATTATGGCTAGCGGCCGGACCTGCACGCCCGAGCTGCTGAGCTTGCTGTCGCGAATTTGCGCGGGCCAAGCCGGCGCCAGTCCTTATAGTGCGGTTCTCCGCCGCTATTATGAGCAGCAGCCTGCGCCTTTGTTGGCGCTGACACTTGCTGCAGAATTGGAAGCCGAAAAAGATCGAGCCGCAGCTGATGATTTCTTGCGACTGACCTTGGCAGATAATCCTTCCGTTGCGGTCGCGACTGCGCTCTTACTGAGCGGTTTGCCAGCGGAGAATGATCAACCGGAGCGACGTATTCTCGAACAGTTGACGCAAAACGAACAGGGATACGCTTGCGATCACTGTGGCTTTACAGGGCAATCCCGTCACTGGCGCTGCCCGGGATGCCGGAATTGGGATTCGATTCATTATTTAGGCACTGTGCCGCAGGATGCTCATGTCTGATCGTGAAAAGCCCTTATGCGACACCCCCCTAATCGTTGCCCTCGACTACGGATCCGCAGCAGAAGCACTCCGCCTTGCGCGACAGCTAGACCCGAGGATGGTGCGTTTAAAAGTGGGAAAAGAACTGTTTACAGTGGCTGGCCCCAGTATTGTTCAGGCTTTGCAGGATTTGGGATTTGAGATTTTCCTAGATCTTAAGTTCCACGACATTCCGAATACGGTGGGCCGTGCTGTGGCGGCTGCAGCTGAGTTGGGTGTTTGGATGGTGAATGTGCACGCCTCTGGTGGATCTCGCATGATGTCGGCAGCGCGGGACGCGCTGTCGGGCTTTACTCAGCGCCCTCACTTGGTCGCCGTAACGGTTCTGACCAGCATGCAGCGCGATGATCTGACTGAATTAGGGTGGGACGCAGAGCCGATTGATCGTGTCCGCGATCTGGCTGCGCTGGCTGAAACAGTGGGACTAGATGGTGTAGTGTGCTCAGCGGCGGAAGCGGCGCTCTTGTCACAGCATCACCGCCCTGGCTTTTTGTTAGTGACGCCTGGTATCCGACAAGCGGGAGACGAGGCAGGAGACCAGCGACGCGTGGTCACCCCGAGTGGCGCAATGGAGGCGGGGGCAACCCATCTGGTGGTGGGGCGATCGATTACCCAAGCGCACAATCCCGCCGCCACGGCAACGCAAATTGTTGAATCATTAAACATCAATGCCAGTCGTTAAAGAATGGTTGCGCTCGGTGATCTGTCTCGGTATCACCGCAAACTTCATAGTTGCTCGGTATCCCACTTCGGGGATGCAATCATGATCACATTGATGGAGCATTTATTATGAAGACGCAATTTTTATCACTAGCGCAAGTTCGGTCATTGCCAGCGCCGTTTGGGTCTCGGCGAAATGACGCTTTCCCTCGTACCCTTCGAGCTTGTGTGATGGGGCTCATGGTGATGTGCTTTGGCGCGCTGCCCATGACGTCGTTTGCAGAAACGCCCGTCAATATTAATCTTGCGACTGCCGAATCGTTGGCAGAAGCGCTAGAGGGCGTGGGGCTCGCTAAGGCCACTCGCATTATTGAATATCGAGAGGCGTATGGGCCATTTGAACAGATTGAAGAATTGGCTTCGGTTCAAGGCATTGGTCAGGCCACGATTGATAAAAATCGTGATGCCATCCGCCTACAGTGATGCCATGAGGGAGCGCGCACTGTGCTCCTCTTGACCGGAGCAACGGGTTATCTCGGACGAGCACTGTGCGCTGTACTCCGCACTCGTGGCCTGAAAGCGCGCGTCGCAGGTCGGCGGGCGCCCGAGGGCTGGGAGCATGACTGGGGCTTTTACGATCTGGACAGTCCGAGCATGCCCTCTGAAACGCTTTTTCGCGACGTCTCTTGCGTGGTTCACTGCGGTGGCTTGGCTCACCGTTTGGCAGCTCGGGCAGATTATGAACGAGCCAATGTCCAAGCAACGAGTCAGTTGGCTGACGCTGCCGGCCGTATGGGCGTCCCTCATTTCCTATTCATCAGCTCGCTCAATATGGTGCCGGCAGCGGCGCATCTCGCAGACAGTGAAGCTTCGCTCTATCCCGAGCCTAATGACGGGTACGCCGCATCGAAATGGCAGTCGGAGATCGCGCTGAAAGCGGTCTGCCAGCGTCACGAACAAGCACTAACCATCGTCCGGCCAGCACTGATCTACGATAAAGAGCTCACGGCAAATCTTGCGAGACTCTCCCAGCTGATGCGCTGGTGGCCGGCTTCGCTCCCTGCGGTTGGAAATCGATGCTTGATTAGCCGGCCTGACTTGGTTGAACTGATTGTGGATCGCGCGCTGCGGTCTGTGCGGGGCACGACGCCATCAACCGTGTTGGCGGTCACCGACGGACAGGAATACGATGCGGCGCGCATCTCTGCAGCGCTGTCTCACGGCAGCTGTTGGGGAATGACGCCCGAGTGGTTATGTCGCTGGGGGGGGCTTGCTTTGGATTGGCGTGGCGCATCGGAATCCGGCGCGACCTGGCGCACACTCACTGAACACTATTGGATGGGTGCTCAACCATCCATTTCGGGTTGGCAGCCAAAATGGACGCTGGAGTCCCTATTTCTCGCTGAGTCATCGTTGTGATGCTCCTTTTGTGCGTGCTGGTTACGTCCACATTAGGGTTGTTGCTCTATCTGAAAATAGCGCCTTTTTGGGGGCTGGTGGATCATCCGACGGATCGAGGCCTCCATGCCAAGCCGACCGTGGTCGGATCTGGGGTCGTGCCAGTCAGTTTGTTGGCTGCACTGATGGCATTGGGGCCCCCAGCTTACGGCGCACGGATCGTAGCGGTGTTCCTCATGCTGCTGACTGTGATTGGACTGATCGATGATCGCTGGGGGTTAGCCAGCAGTTTACGACTGCTCTGCTATTTGGCCGTGGGTTTACTGACACCTTGGTTGATATTCCCAGAATCTTCTTTGTCGGGTTTTGTTCTGATTGTGATGGGGGGGTGTGTTGCTTGGTGCATCAATCTCTTCAATTTTATGGATGGCGCTGATGGATTAGCGACTGCACAGCTGTTGTGTGTCTCGGTGGGGTTGGGTTTGATGGCCCATTTTGGTCTCTCTGATGACCCCGCCTGGGTCGAGTGGTGCGCTTGGGTGGCGGTGTGTTGTCTGCCTTTACTGTGGCTGAACTGGCCTCCCGCTCAGCTCTTCATGGGTGATGCAGGTGCCATACCATTAGGGTTTTTCCTTGCGGTATTGGGGCTATTGGCTTTTGATCAGTCGATGCTGTTAGGTTGGGCATGGGTCGTGCTGATGATGCCTTTCTTTCTTGATACGGGTATTACGCTGTTAATTCGTCTCGTATTGGGAAAAGCGCCACAGGTAGCCCACCGTGATCATGCGTATCAGCGACTTATCCTGAGGGTGGGCAGCCCCTTACCAGTCACCTTGGGATTGCTGGCGATGCAAGTGGTCTGGCAGTATCCGCTGGCGATATTGATTGTTCATAACCAACTACCGTTGCCACTTCTGGTACTTTTGTCGACCATTCCTGCGGTTTCGGTGGTGGTGTACGCGCGAACCAGAGCTTAAACTACGCCCTCTCGAAATAAACAGCGTCAGCCCCCTGGGGCTTGGCTGGGTGGTAAAGAGTGGATATAGTTAAAAAATAATATCGCGTTTTCGAGCGATTGGATTCAACTCTATCTCTGCCGTGGTATGGCTGCTGGCCCGTCGATCCCCGCCACCTCCTTTTCATTTTTCAGGGTGGCTCTTACTCGACCTGATTATTGTGGTTGGCGCCTTTTACGGGGCCGCCATGATTGGCACTGACGCGACTGCGCGACCCGTAAACGAAATATGGCTGCTGGTTGTCGGTGTGCAACTGATTGCAACCTCGCTGATCTTCATATTGCAGGGCCTGTATCGATCAGTGATTCGATACATGGGACAGCAAGCTGTTTGGGATCTTGCCAAAGCGGTCAGCTTCTCAACGCTTGCGCTGGCTGCGGCCAGTACGGTCACATCGCTGAACCTGCCGGGCACCGCACTCCTCGTCTATTGGTTGCTACTTTTTGTCGGCATTGGTGGTGTGCGCTTGATTTCGCGCGCCTGGCACCAGGTCAGCACCCGCGCGGATGCCCGCCGCGTCATTATCTATGGTGCAGGCGAGTCTGGTCGCCAGTTGCTCAATGCTCTAAACCATGGGTCAGACTATCGCGTTGTTGCCTTTATCGATGACAATCCTGATTTGCATGAGACCGTGATCAACGGTCGACCCGTCTTGGGTGCGGGAGATGTTTCTAGCTTGGTTGAGGAACATGTCGTCCGTCAGGTGTTGCTAGCGATTCCCTCTGCTTCTCAAGAGCGTCGACGCGCCATCATTAACTCGCTAGTCGGTTTGCCGGTCAGGGTCCGTACCATCCCCAAAATCTCGGAACTGATCTCGGGCAACGCGATCGTCAATCAAATTCAGGATGTCGATCTCGATGATTTATTAGGGCGGGAGCCTGTTCCGCCACATCCGGAGCTTATTGGCCGATGCATCACCGACAAGGTGGTTATGGTCACGGGTGCCGGAGGCAGTATTGGCTCTGAGTTGTGTCGCCAAATCTTAACCTCGGCGCCAAAAGAGCTGATCTTATTGGATATCTCAGAATTCGCGCTCTATAGCGTCGATCGTGAGATGAAGAGTCTGTGCCATCGACACGGCCTACATTTCCCCATTATCACTTTGTTGGGTAGTGTCAGAGATGAACAGCGGCTTGAATCTATTTTTAAAACCTTTTCGGTCGATACCGTCTATCACGCAGCGGCTTATAAGCATGTGCCGATGGTGGAATACAACGTATCGGAAGGGGTGGCAAATAACGTGCACGGAACATGGAGTGCGGCTTGGGCAGCTCACCGTGCTGGTGTTGGGACGTTTGTCTTAGTGTCCACGGATAAAGCCGTCCGACCCACTAATGTCATGGGGGCGTCGAAGCGATTCGCTGAGCTGATTTTGCAAGGGCTGTCTCAAATTGAGACGCCGACACGCTTCTGTATTGTCAGATTCGGGAACGTGCTGGGCTCATCGGGTTCAGTAGTGCCGCTGTTCAGAGAGCAAATTAGCACTGGTGGTCCGGTGACCGTTACCCACCCAGAGGTGTCTCGGTATTTCATGAGCATTCGTGAGGCCGCTCAGCTTGTTTTGCAGTCGGGCGCCTTGGGTACGGGTGGCGATGTCTTGGTCTTGGATATGGGTGAGCCGGTAAGAATAGTGGAACTTGCAGAGCGGATGATCCGTCTGAGCGGTTACGATGTAGAGCGTGACAATATGTTCGGCGAGCAAATTGATGTCGAGTACATCGGGTTACGACCGGGGGAGAAACTCCACGAGGAACTTCTGCTGGGTACGTCGGTCACGGGAACAGGGCACCCCATGATCATGAGGGCTGAGGAAGAGGCCTTCGATTTTGATGTGATCGAAGATGCGGCACATCGATTGTTGCGGGCCTGTGCTGAGATGGATTTGAACGTCGTCACATCGCTGCTAACGGAGCATGTAATGGGTTTCTCGGGCCATGAGCCGCGGCATGATTTTGTTTGGGTTAAGCAGGGCCGAGTTGGCAAGCGCATTCGCAAGGTATTAGACGCTGAAAATGTGACGCCGATTCGGCCAGAGTTGATGGGGCCTCATCAGGGCTCAGGCTTTCTGAGAGATTGAGTCCTTCGACGCGGGTCTGCACGGTGCTGTCGGATCCTGTGACAAGAGCAGTGTCGATTCCACGCAAGTAAACCCGCTATCCTTTGACCGCCGCTGTCGCTTGCTGAATGTGTTGAAAGCATCCAGCGCGTTTCAAATTTTACCGCCATCTGTCAGGAGTTAAGGCATGTCCATGATTGTGAATCGTCGCGATATCGATTTTTATCTTTACGAGATGCTCGACTTAGAGGGGCTCCTCAAGAACGATCGATACCAGGAGCATGATCGCGATACGGTCACCGCCATACTTGATTTGGCACAACAGATTGCCGAGGAAGCGTTTCTACCCTGCGCCGCGGAGCTAGACGAGCACGAACCTGTTTTTGAGGCGGGTCGTGCGGTCACCCCCGATAGTCTGAAAGCCTGTCTCAAGACGTTTGTTGAAGCAGGGTTGCCCGCCGCAACATTTGATGCCTCATTGGGGGGCATGCAGCTGCCTATGCTGGTGGCTAACTTTATGCAGGGCATTTTCCAAGCCGCGAATGGTTCGGCGGTCGGCTACATTTTTCTGACCACCTCCAATGCTCACATGCTAGAGGCTTGTGGCAGTGACGCGCTACGAGCGCGTTATCTACCCCCGCTCGTCGAGGGGCGTTGGTTTGGCACCATGTGTCTGTCTGAACCTCATGCCGGATCGTCGCTTTCTGATATTCGCTGTGTGGCTGAGCCGCTTGGTGACGGCAGTTTTAGCCTTACGGGCACGAAGATGTGGATTTCAGGTGGTGACCAAGACGTCTCTGAAAACATTGTTCATATGGTGCTCGCCCGAACGCCCGGAGCACCAGCGGGCGTCAAAGGTATTTCGTTATTTCTAGTACCGAAATATCGTGTGACTGAGACGGGTGAGATCGGCGATTTCAATCATATCGCGCTAGCGGGTTTAAACCACAAAATGGGCCAGCGAGGCATCACTAATACGCTGCTTAATTTTGGTGAGGGTGGTGAGTGCTTGGGTTATTTGGTGGGAGCAGAGCACGAAGGCCTAAAAAACATGTTTCATATGATGAATGAGGCGCGCATCGGTGTGGGCATGGGCGCGGCGATGTCGGGTTTGGCAGGGTATCTCTACTCCCTCGATTATGCTCGCAACCGGCCTCAGGGTCGGCATCCGGGTATTAAGGATCCTAATTCACCCATGCTACCGATTATTGAGCATGCGGATATTCGGCGATTATTGATGGAGCAAAAAGTCACGGTCGAGGGCAGTATTGCACTGCTGTCGTATTGTACTCAGCTGGTTGACCAGCAAGCGATGACTGATGATGCGGTCGAGAAAGAGCGCCTTACGCTGCTATTAGAACTGCTAACGCCAGTGGCTAAGTCGTGGCCTTCGGAATACACGTTGGAGGCGAATAAGCATGCCATACAAATACTGGGGGGTTACGGTTACACCCGTGAATACCCGGTTGAGCGCCACTATCGCGATAATCGCCTCAATCCGATTCATGAGGGGACTCATGGTATTCAAGGTATGGATCTCTTGGGTAGAAAAGTGAATCTGGCGGGAGGTAAAGCGCTTGATTTGTTGGGGCAAGAAATTCAGTCGCTGCTCGATGAGGTCAGTGGAATCTCTCAGTTTGAGCCCTTGGCAGAGTCATTAAAAGAAGCTTGGCAAGACGTGACGACCACGGTGAGCGCCGTGAATGATCACGCTGACGTACTGGCGCGTCTCGCCAATGCGACCCCGTTCCTCGACGCCTTTGGTCATGTCGTCATCGCTTGGTTGTGGTTGTGGCAGGCAGTGATTGCGCAACGTGCAATCGAGAAAGAGCCAAGCGTTGACGCTGATTTTTACCAAGGTAAATTGGCAGCCTGCACTTTTTTCTACCGTTATCACCTGCCCCAAGCGAGAGAAAAACTCAGTTACGTGGGATCGATGGATCGTACTGCGCTGGATGCCAAGGCGACCTGGTTTACGGGAGGTTAGCGCTCAGTCTGTTTCCGCGGGTTTCAGTTGATCCCGGATCGATTCAAGGGTGCGCATGAGATCGCTATTGCTGGGCTCGGATGCTACCGGAGCTGGCTCGTCGAAGGCCACTGATTGGCCCACTAACGCCAATAGATTGGTGACAATAGAGTGATCATAGGATTGATTGCGCAACTTCAGGGTGCGCGCTGAGAACTCCAAAGTGCCAAAAAAAACATCGCGTAACTGCGAGATTGGCACGCCATCGGGTAGCTCTTTTCGGTCAATACCCCGGAGCATGATGCGATCAAAAATCCTGACGTAATCTCGCACCTGATCCAGGTCCCGCTCTTGCTGTGGTCTTGCACGGTAGGTCAGTGATACCACCTCAAATTGTTCGAGGATAGAGTGCAGGTGATAGCGCGCCAACTGCTCTAGTTGCGTCACAGCGCTGGCCTCTGGGGTGATGGCTTCCTCTGCCCCGAGTGTCAGGCGTGCCCAAAAGCGGCCGACGACGCCGGCGAGTAAATCCTGCTTATTGCGGTAATAGAGGTACACGGTCCCCTCTGCGACTGCTGCAGTCTGCGCGATGGTGGCAATTTTAGCGCCATCAAACCCAGCGCGGGTAAACACCAGCTCGGCAGCATCGAGAATGCTGGATTCCCTCGCCTCGAGGCGCTGTCTTGACGTATTAGGTAGGTCTGATTGGCTTGCTGACAAAGTGAATCGCCCGTATAATGAGTGCAACTCAGTTTAAATGAATTGTAATCACTTGCAAGCCGTTGAGTCCGGTGATGATGCATTGGTGGCGGCGGGGGGTTGACTGAATGATTCGCATTGGTGGTGCCACAGGGTACTGGGGTGAAGCCGATATGGCGCTGCCGCAGTTTATGGCAGAGGGCGACCTCGACTTTATTGTGTTCGACTATCTGGCTGAAATCACGATGTCGATATTGGCGCGAGCCAAGGCCGGGGATCCAGAAAAAGGCTATGCCACTGACTTTGTAACGGGCGTGGTAGCGCCACACTTAACCGCAATCGCCCAGTCGGGTGTTAAATTGATCAGTAATGCCGGCGGCGTCAACCCGGAGGCTTGTGGTCAGGCCATTCGGGAACTGATCGACGCTGCAGGGTTGTCTCTCACGGTTGCGGTCGTGACCGGCGACGATCTGATGCCGCAACTCGACAAGCTCCTCAACTTGGACCCCAGTGAGATGTTCAGTGGTGAAACACCGCCACCTCGCGAATCGATCGCGAGTGCCAATGCTTATCTAGGCGCATTCCCCATTGCGGAAGCCCTCAATCTAGGGGCCGATATTGTCGTGACAGGGCGGTGCGTTGACAGTGCCGTCACGCTGGGGGCCTGCATCCATCAATTTGGCTGGCAGCAAGAAGATCTCGATTTATTAGCCGCCGGCTCGCTAGCGGGACATCTCATTGAATGCGGCCCACAGGTGACCGGCGGCAATTACACTGACTGGCACGAGGTGCATGAGACGCTGCATGAGGTTGGTTATCCCATTGCCGAGATAGCGGCGGATGGGTCGATGGTTATCACAAAGCCCGGGGGAACCGGTGGGTGTGTCACAAGGGGAACGGTAGGAGAGCAGTTGCTTTACGAGATTGGCGACCCGACTCACTATGAGTTACCCGATGTCATCTGCGATTTTACGGCGGTACAAGTGCAGCAAATCGAAACCGATCGTGTTGCGGTTTCTGGCGCTCGCGGTCTCGGTGTACCTGAGTGTTACAAAGCCTCGATTACTTGGGCCGACGGTTGGCGGGTCGG
>Ga0206677_10005002_pt1 | contig 10612 bp, 8 predicted proteins | sample M130m12015metaG_FD_155475 | JGI IMG/M metagenome (GOLD analysis project Ga0206677, IMG submission 155475) | Ammonia-oxidizing marine archaeal communities from Monterey Bay, California, United States - M1 30m 12015 | ecosystem: Environmental > Aquatic > Marine > Intertidal zone | place: USA... | reverse complement strand
AGAACTTTCGAGGTATCAGTTTCAAAGAATACGATGGAAAAAACAGGGATACCCCAATGAGAACCTTTCCCTTCAATATGAAATTATGATTCAATGCTTTGCCAACATCACTTTTTTGGCAATGCCGGCAATCTTACAAGCCTTTAATCCTCAAGACCACATTTCTTTTTTGGAGATTTTGGGATATTCATTTTGGTTTTTATTCTTGATTATGGAGCATGTAGCAGATCTTCAAAAACAAGTATTCCTCAAGAAAAGCCGTTTAGAAAATAAAAAAAGGCAAGTTTGTAACGTTGGTTTATGGAAGTACAGCCGTCATCCGAATTATTTTGCAGAATGGATGGTTTGGAATGCTCTAATTTTGACTTCTATCCCTTCGTTAATTTACCATCAATCCAATCTTGATTTTCTTTTGTGGATTGGTCTTTTGGTTTCTCTTCTGTACGTTTCTAGAATCATGTACACCACCCTAGTTTATTACACTGGCGCGATCCCCTCGGAATACTACTCGGTTCAGAAAAGACCAGATTACAGAAAACATCAAGAAACAACAAATATGTTTTTCCCTGGTATTCCCAAGAAGAACTAATATTTTTACATTAAAGCAATATTACATTTATGAATAAATCTAGAGAATTTGACATTATTATTTGGGGAGCTTCTGGTTTTACAGGAAGGTTAGTAGCTGAATACTTGTTTAAACAATACGGTACATCTGGGAATCTAAAGTGGGCAATGGCTGGTCGTAACCAAGAGAAGTTAGAAACCGTACGAGCCTCAATAGCCGATACTTCTGTACCTATTGTTGTTGCAGACAGTTCTGATGAAGCCAGTATCAAACAGATGGTACTTCGTACAAAAGTAATTTGTACAACGGTAGGGCCTTATGCTATTTACGGATCAAAGCTTGTTGCTGCTTGTGTAGAGAACAAAGCCCATTATTGTGATTTGGCAGGTGAAGTACAGTGGATGCGACAAATGATTGATAAGCATCAGGAAGCAGCTCAGGCCAATGGGGTAAAAATTGTTCACAGCTGTGGTTTCGATTCTATCCCCTCCGACTTGGGAGTTTATTTTATTCAAAGAGAGGCTAAAGCGCAAAAAGGGCAGCGTGCAAAAAAAATCAGTATGCGGGTTGCTGCTATGAAAGGCGGTTTGAGTGGTGGAACATACGCAAGTTTGAGCAATGTTATGGGACAAGCACAACAGGACAAAAGTATTTACAAGGTTTTGACCAATCCCTACGGTTTGAATCCCACTGACCAGCAAGAGGGTGAGGATTGTCCCGATCTCATGTCGGTCGTATTTGATAAAACTTCTCAAAGTTATGTAGGGCCATTTATAATGGCAGGGATCAATACAAAAGTAGTTCGGAGAAGCAATGCTCTAAGTAATTATTCTTATGGCAAGGATTTTCGATATGATGAGGCTACCTTGAGTGGAAAAGGATTTAAAGGAAAAATGAGGGGTATTCTTGCTGCAATTCCATTGATGTTTATGACTGCTAAACCAAAATCAGTTTTAAAAAGTATTGCGAATAAACTTTTACCTAAACCCGGTGAGGGTCCCAACAAAGAGCAAAGAGAAAATGGTTTTTACAACCTTCGATTTTATGTTACCCTTGAGGACGGTTCTTCGGCTATGGGTAAAGTAACAGGTGACAAAGACCCTGGATATGGATCAACATCCAAAATGTTAGGCGAAACCGCAGTGTGTTTAGCAGTGGATGAACTGCCCAAAATCAGTGGGGTTTTGACTCCTTCTGTTGCAATGGGAGACGCTCTTTTGCAACGCCTAGAACAATCATCGGGATTGACTTTTAGCTTTAAGTAAAAAGAAATTATTGTTTAGAAATAGATTGGGAATCAATTGTAACAAGCACCTTCATCGTAGGAAGTAACTCCGGCTGCTTCTGCATAACAAATGTTGCTGTAGGTTACAGTATCGCAACCGCAGACAGGCTGATAAATTTCGATGCAAATGAAGTCGGTTGCTATGGAATTTTCATCAATACAATCGGTGGTGTTTTCTTTTTGTTTGAAACAAGATGTAAAGAAGAGAATAGCAATAAAGAATGTAAGATTTTTCATCAATTAAAGATATTTAAAAATAAATATTTCAAAGTGTTTTTTTAAATAAAGCTGGGTTTTGACAAGATTTATTCTGAGGTATTTAATCCAGTCAATTGTACTTTGTAGAAAAGGATTTGATGATGGGTAGCTAATTTCACTTTACTTTTTGTTGTGATCCAATTTTCCCAGGAGGCTTCTAGTCCTTTTATGGGAATTAAGTCTACCCACATTTGAAAGGATTTAGGGAACCCCTTTTCATCAAAACGCCAAAGGTAGGAGTCTCCGGGAGTTGTACCTCCTGAGGTGTAGGTTACCAGTAAAGCTTTTTCATCATCGTTTAACTCAACCAGGCGTCGTTCTACTCCCTTGTCAAATGCCTTAAAGGGAGCTACAAGCCAAAAAGAATCGTTGTTAAAATAAGCCAAAGCTTTTTTGATGTGTTCTTGTTTTTTTTCTCCTGAATATGCATTCCCGTCTAAGAAAACTTTTGATTTTAAAGTGTTTTTTAAATCTAAATCAACTTTAATTTTTTTCCAGATCACGATGCATCTTCCTTCTTTTTTGAACCACTCATATTGCCTTCTGTTTTCGAATGTCCAAGCCAAATAGTTGGTTTTGAGATATGCTTCGTAATTCAAAGAATTTCTCATCTGTATTGCTAAATTATCAGCTTCAGCACCAATTTTCCCATAGGGTAAATTTTGATTAAACGCCATGTAAAATAGGGCAATAAATACTAAAATTGCAGCTCCAATCCCGAGGATGATTCTTCCCAAAACTTTAAATACTTTTTTCAAAAGTTCTTTTTTGTTAAATATAAAATTATCTCTTTAGATTATGTTGCAATTCGAAAAAACATGGATAATTTTTTTACCTTGAATCGGACATTGTATGAATTTAGTTTTTTAATTATTTTCGTAGGATTACACATAACCAAAACCGTAACACACCACAAAATGAAAAAGGCTTTTGTATTTTCTTTCTTTCTTCTTTTAGGACTGATTTATTTTAGTTTTTATGACCTTATGCCAAGTAAGGGAGCCCCTTTGAGTACTTCGGAGTCGGAATTTTCTAGCGAAAGAGCCTTGATCCCTCTGAAAGAAATTTCGAAAGCCCCGCATTACATTGGATCGGAAGAAAACAGACGTGTTCGAGCATTTCTAATTCAATCGCTTGAAGATTTGGGATTAGAACCCGAAACGCAACAAGGATATGTTTTTAACCAAAGGAGGGCTCAAATGACACAACCGGTCAATATTTTGGCTAAGATAAAAGGTACAGATTCGACTAAAAGTCTTTTGATTTTTTCTCATTATGATAGTGCCTTGACTCCTTCTTTTGGGGCAAGTGATGCCGGAAGCGGAGTGGTAACCATACTGGAATCTTTAAGAGCATACCAAGCCAGTGGGAAGCAACCCAAAAATGATATTATCATATTGTTTACCGATGGAGAGGAGGTTGGTTTGGAAGGAGCTAAGTTGTTTGTTCGATCACATCCATGGGCAAAAAATGTGGGGCTTTCGCTTAACTTTGAGTCTAGAGGGAGTGGAGGACCAAGCTCAATGATTCTAGAAACGAATCAAGGTAATAAAAACTTAATTCAAAGCTTTATGGCTGCTAATCTGGAGTTTCCTGTTGCCAGTTCTTTGCTGTACAGCATTTACAAAATGCTTCCCAACGATACGGACTCAACTATTTTGAGAAAGGAAGGAGATATTGAGGGTCTTTTTTTTGCATTCATAGACGATCATTTTGATTATCACACGGCTGGGGATAGCTTTGAACGCCTCGATCGAAATACCCTTCAACATCAAGGCAGTTATTTACTCCCTCTTTTGCATTATTTTTCAAATGTCGATTTGGAACATCTCAAGAGCGAAGAAGATTACGTTTACACCAACTTTCCTTTTATTAAAATGATCGCTTACCCTTTTGATTGGATTATGCCAATGACCCTTTTGGCTTGTTTACTATTTATCGGTCTTCTTTTTTTTGGATTCAAAAAGGGGATACTCAATTTAAAACTCATTCTTAAAGGTTTTGTTCCTTATGTTTTGTCTTTGATTTTTGCTCTTCTATTGGGATTGTATGGATGGAAATTGATCTTAAAATTGTATCCTCATTATCAAGAAATTCAGCATGGGTTTACCTACAACGGGCATGCTTACATTGTGCTTTTTGTTGCCTTGACTTTGGCAGCTGTTTTTTATCTTTTCCAAAAATTCTCCTTGGGCGTAAACATCGTTAATCAATTTGTTGCACCGCTGTTTTTTTGGTTGATTATTAATATTCTTTTGGCCTTTTATTTAAAAGGAGCTGCTTATTTTATTCTTCCCTTTTATTGTGCACTGCTATCTTTTGGATTGCTTTTAAGAGATGAACGTACTGGCCCGTTTTTACTTCTGATCCTGGGATCACCTGCGGTATTCTTGTTCAGTCCATTAATTCAAACCTTTCCAATAGGTTTGGGGTTAAAAATGATCGTTGTGAGCACTCTTTTTACTGTTTTACTTTTTGGATTATTATTTTCTTTTATGGGTTCATATGACTTCAAAAAGTCTTTAACTGGAGGTTTTCTGCTCCTCACATTTATTCTTTTTTTTCATACACATTTAACCAGTGAATTTAATGAAGATCGTAAAAAGCCAAACAGTCTAATCTATTCTCAAGACCTGAGTTCAGAGGCAGCTTCTTGGTTGACTTACGACTCCTTTTTGGACGACTGGACCAGAAGTTATTTAGGTGAAAGCCCAGTCCCTGTCTCATTAGAATCGGAGAAGGCAGGATACAGCAAATACAATTCGGGCTACACCTACACTTCCAAAGCTCAGTTTGTGATCATACCTCACTACAAGGCTCAATTCACTCAAGACACACTTATCGGAGATCAAAGGCGTACATCGTTTCGGCTGATTCCAGAAAAAAAGGCTCACGTTTTGAAGCTTTATGCTGACTCAGAAGTTTCTTTTGATCAACTTTCTTTTAATGGGGTTGAGGTTTCAAAATCCAGTTCAAACGAGCTTTTGTTTACCCAATCGAATAATAGGCTCCTTACTTTTTATGTTTCTGAAAAAGATACGCTAGAGATTTCCTATGTTCTTTCTAAAGAGCAGCATCCGACATTTACACTTTTTGAGTATTCATTTGATTTGATGAATAATCCATGGCTTGAAATGAAAGAACGTCCAAAGCATATGATGCCTAAACCTTTTGTGTACAACGATGCCCTACTGATCAGACAAAAAATAATTCCTCCCTTAGATTTATAAAATAAAAAAACCCTCTTTATTAGAGGGTTTTTTGTGGAAGTAGAAATTATTTTTTATTTATTCAAGAAAATAAATTTTTTCAGAACTACACGATCTTTTAGGTCTCTTAGTTTTGAAATGTTATCATAAACTGTATCAGCATCATAAGAAGGTTTAGCACCTTCTTTTAGAAAATCAGAATATTTTTCGTACCAATCAACTGTGAAATGTGTCCAAGATAAATCAGTACCCATTCGATCAATTCTTTTTGCAAAACTCCATCCTTCTCTGGCATCGGTTTTTGAAATAGATTTGGTAAACGACTTTTCTGCATCTTCATAACTTTTGTATTTACCGTCTTTAACTTTCATAAAGTTCATTACTGCAATATCAGGGTATTCGGTAACCCCTTTTTTAAGAACGTCAGCAACGTTTACCATCTGTGTTTCAAAAATAATTTTGCGGTTTTCGGCATTTTTTCTTCCCCAATCTTGAAGTTCATTTTGAGCAAAATCAGGAAATACTTCGGTCCATTTTTTTCCTTGGTAATCTTCATCCATTTTGTCGAGGTCATAAATACTTACCGCCAAATGGGTAAAAGGGGTTTGCGCACCATTGATCACTTTCCAAACGTGCCATCCATAGATTCGTCCATCATCAATGTAGTTTTGGTTCATTTTTTGAAATTTTAATTTCAAGTTTTGATCATAAGCTCCAATGTCTTCCGCCTTGATAAATGCAAAGTCAAAAGCAATGTTTTGACCATAAATAAAAGTTGTTGCAACTAATAATAATAGTGTAAATAGATTTTTCATTTTTTAAAATATTTATTCATAAAATTTAATTGTAAAATACAACATAAAATTTAATAGTGGTTGAACATTAATTTTTCTTTACCACTTTCCTAGCATAATTCGAGTAGTTGATCGGATCAGTTTTACTTCACCTGCATCTTCCCAATATTTTTTCCAAGCAGCTTGAGCAGCTTTGTTTTTTTCGCGGTATTTACTTGTACTCATTGCTGTTTTAAAATCATCTACTCCGACTAAGACATAATGAGTTTCACCCGACGGACTTCTTCCTAAACCAAATGATCCTAATGTAACTCTTCGATCATCGGGATTGAATTTGCTGTTGTACGTTTTAAAGGCATTTGCCATTTTGGAGGGTTCATCAACCCGAAGCCAATACACATTTTGTACAGGATGTGTTCCTATTTCTCCAAAGGACAACAAGCTTTTTCCCGCTGCTGAGGAATGACTTTTGATGTATCTCCCCAATTTGGTTAAAAACAGTTGCCAACTTTCACTTGGATCTTGTGAGTATTGTGTTCCCATCGCATCCAAACTTCCTGTAAATACAATTGAATGTGAAAAATCGACTGTGCTATCGTTGAAATGATTTTCGAATAAAAAAACAGAAACTCCTTCTGCTTTACTTCCATCTTTACTAAAATAGTCTCCCATCAATTTTCCAACAATTTCTACATCTTCACCTGCAACAGTAAAATTGTAAGAACTCCAATGATACTCTTGGGCCGAAAGGATTGTGGTAGCAAGTGCGAACACACTTAATAGCATTTTTTTCATAATAAAATAGTTTTAATTCATTCTAAAGATAAGAACAACAAAGAACAATAATTGCATTTTACAACTATTTTAATCGATCAAGTATTGAAATTTGACAAAAAACTGTGAGCGGTTGAATTGAAGAATTTGAAAGTGTGCGTCCTCAAGATTTTCAAGAGTTGTTTGATTTCCTCCGAAATAAAATATGGTTGATGGGTTTGGATTCCACTGTACCAGCGGTTGAATAAAAAATTGATTATTGAAGCTATTTTTTTCAGTAATTATGCGAATATTAAATGCTTTATTGAATTGGTAGCGTACACTCATCCGAGCAATAGACCCTTCAAAAAAGTCCTCTCCACCATCGGTTCTTTCTAATCGAGAATAGCGCCAAGAGGGATTAAGATTTAAATTGTCATTTAATTGAATCCCAAAAGTCAGGTAAGCAGAACGCAGTAATCCTACTTCAGGCACAACTTCATTTACGGATAAATCTTTTCCTGCGGTTAAATTCAATCTAAAGTTAATCGATTCGGAGGGCTTCCCAGAAAGGGATAATTCGTTTGTAGGCAAATCATTGAATCGAATTTGTAAAAAGGTCTTTACAGCATCGTAGTCTAGGGTGTACCTCAATTCTGTTTGTCCAAATGTTGTAAGAAAAGCAAAGAAGTCAACACTGAAATTTTTGTAAAGATCTTCAAAGGTGTAAACTACATCTATCTTGGTTCCGAACCCAAAAGACTGGAGTCCGGGTTTGTTGAGGATGTTTTGATATTTATGAAAAACTGTTCCCCAACGGCGATTATTTTTTACAACAAATCCTACATCTGCTCGATATTGGGGTGATATATTTCGATAGAAGAAATAGCTTTCCCAGTGTTCAGTGTTTCGATAAAGTTGAAAGTAAATTGCGTCACCATCCAAGTTGTCTCCATCTAAAGCAACTGTTTTGCCTTGGATCGATTCTGTTGAATCGATCCAATCTTTAAAGGGTTCTTTATTGATGTTTTTAAATAGTTCAAAACTGAGTCTCCATCTTTTGTTCAAAAGAAAAAGCCCATCAAAACCTAATAAATGGCCGAAGCCTCCACCCTCATAAAAACGGTTGGTAAGGATGGCTCCGATTCTTGATTTATTGCTGATCAATTTTTGATAACGAAAGACATTTACAAAGCTTTGTCCACCGTTTCCGCTGAATGATCGATCTTCTCCTCCTACCAAATAAGGAGTACTGCTGTCTAGTGCATTGAGGAGGAATAAGCGTGATTTTTTTCCTTGACTTATGATTTTTGAGGCAACAATGGGTTCTGATATGGATCTAGAATAAAAGGCTCCGTCTGTAAAATTAACTAAATCTGCACCACGATTAAAAAAGGGTCGTCGTTCGGGATACAAAAGTGAAAAAGAGGAGTTGACATCAATTTGGGTTACATCGGCTTCAACTTGAGAAAAATCGGGGTTGATGGTTACCTCTAAACTGGTGTTTTTATTCAAATCCATATTGACCCCTAAGCCTATTCCAAAATTGGGTTTTCCATAGTTCAGTTTTTCGACAGAGGTGTTGCGTTCACCACTTACATTACTCGAGAAATAAGGCAAATATTCGAGTCGTTTGTCGATTACAATATCTTTTAAAATCAAACGATCCGTTGTTTGACAAACCACGCAAGTATTATTACGATCTCTGGGTTGGCTACTTACCTCTATTTGATTTCCATTTTCTACATAACTGCGATAAAAATTGAAGTGCCACATTTGATTCGTTCCATTTGGGAATGGGATTTCCGATAAAGGGATTTTCATTTCAATTTGGTAACCGTCACTAACGATGGTTCCAGCTGATTCGAAATTTACATTAAAACTACTGTCGTAGCGACCTTCATCAGTAAGTGCATTGACTTGTTTTACATCAAATTGACTTCCAAGCGCATTGACAGCCAACCCTAAATTATTTCGAGAATCCGCATAGGGATCTAAACGCAACAAAATCAGATCATCATTCCAAATATTAAAGTCGTCTCTTGGACGAATAGAAGCTCTGATATTGGATGGATTGTCTTTGGCATAAACCCCAATAAAAACATAATGATCGGAATAGGTAACATAGGCTATGGTTTCTTTTCTGGCCGGTTGATTATTTGCTGGTTTAAATTCAATGTCCAAGGGTATTTGAATTGAATTTTCCCATTCGTTTGGGTTGAGTTTTCCATCAACAACAATTTTTGAAACTTTTGTTTTTTGAGGGATAAATGTTTCTTGTGCAATTCCAAAGAAACCGAAAAGACCCACCAATAAAAATATTCTCATGAGATTCAGGCAATTTTAAAAGAATAAATGTAGGTTAAATAACTGAAAATTTTATTAGACACCAAAAAATGTAACCGTTTACAGTCATGTAAAAAAAGGATGGGAAAGATTTGATCAACCCATCTTTAATTTTTATGCGAACAACAAATCCCATGAGCATCAAGACACACAGTCCGAGCGAACTTATCCCCCATAGGATATTACTAAAACTTAAACCCAAAAGTCCGAGTCCTCCTAGAATTTGAAAAAAGCCAGTAATTTTTCGATAATCGGACAAGCCATACCGAATGAATTCTTTTTCCATGTTTTTACTTAAAAAACAACCAATCCCAAATCCTAAAAAAGAAACTCCAGAAAAATAGCTCAATACCTGTACTACTAGCATTTAAAGAAGATTCAACTGAGAAGCAGCAATCAGTAACGAAAGACATAACAACCCGAAGGCAGGAAGATATTTATTGATCGGATTACGAACACTAAAGTGAGCATAAAGTGCACAAAGCATCAAAAAAGCAATTCCTAAGGCTGGAATAAGAATGAATTCGGAGTTCCAAATACCGACAATTAGTAGGGTTGATAAAGATATTTTTGCAGCACCTACCATGGAGCGAGTGAGATCAGAAAGGCCGTATTGCTTAAACTCCAATTGGATGTTGTCAAAACGAAAAACCCAAACAATTAATATGGTTAGAGCGATTATTATTTGAGCAATTGTAATTAATAATTCCATTTTTTATTTTAAATATAGTGAATAAATAATCTTAAGTCAAACCAAATTATTTTCGTTTTTCAAGCGAGAGAATTTAATTGCAGCAAATAGGCCTAAAACTGAAAAAACTGAGAGTACCATAAATACCTGTTGGTGACCATAAAGCCCTGGAGATTCATCCAAAAGATGACCCATAATTGGTCCAATAAAAATATCAGGTGTATACCCGATAACAGAAATAACCCCTACAGCTGTTCCAGTAAGTCCCAGTGGGATATAGCCTTCCTGAAATACAGCAAAATATAAGGTCCTCAATGCATAAACTCCTGTAGTTGTTGTGATTAATGAAAGAATAAAAAAGAGTGATGCTCCTGACTTAACTAGGCCACTGGCAAATAAAAGTGCACCAACTAACATGATAACAAAACCATTAATAATCCAAGTAGCTCCTCGAGTTCTATCAGCCAATAATCCGATAGAAACACAAATTGCTGGGCGCAGGTATAATTGAAATGTACCGACTTGTGCAGCTTCAACTTCATTGAATAACATGACCTCTGAAGCATACAAAGAAAAAATATCTGTAATTTTATATCCCACATATGAAGCCAGCACAATGAGCATCAACCACCATATAGATTCAATTTTAATAACTTTTTGGATGTTTGAGATTGTGTAAGTATCTGAGTTTTGTTTTGATGAACTTCT
>Ga0206677_10005000_pt1 | contig 10619 bp, 6 predicted proteins | sample M130m12015metaG_FD_155475 | JGI IMG/M metagenome (GOLD analysis project Ga0206677, IMG submission 155475) | Ammonia-oxidizing marine archaeal communities from Monterey Bay, California, United States - M1 30m 12015 | ecosystem: Environmental > Aquatic > Marine > Intertidal zone | place: USA... | reverse complement strand
ACGCTCAGTAGGTATTGCTGGCGACTCTTTAGAAATGAAAAATGGATATTTCTATATCAACGGAAAAAAGAATGACTTGCCGGAAAGAGCAAAATTACAATTCTATTATACTTATGAATCAAAAAAACCGATTGATAAAAATTCATTTCCGAAATTTTTAATTCACAAGGAGAGAACTGGAGTCTATAAAATTTTATCTGAATATTGGGAAAACTCCAAAGTACAAAATGCAATAAAAAAGAATGGTAACTTATCTAAAATTGGATCGGATTCTATATACACAGAAGTTGCTGGAAGTATAAACCCTGATTTTGCAAGAAAATTGAAAATGTTCTCTGTTGAGAATAAGATAAACATAAATTTAACCGAAGAAGAAGTAGCTCGTTTGTCTAAATATCCACTCACTGTTTCTATCAATAAGATAAATCATGAAGCTGATAAAGCCATATTTCCTCATATTGAAGAGCTTGGCTGGAGTCAAGACAATTTTGGTCCTATATACATCCCTAAAGCGGGCACCACTGTTAAGATCGATTCAGAGTCACTTCCTTTTTATGAACAAATTATCAAAAATTATGAAAATAATGACTTACAGGTTGTTGGTGATCATATTTTTATCAATGGAGTTAAATCAAATTCATATACCTTTCAACAAGATTACTTTTATTTAATTGGAGATAATAGGCACAACTCACTAGATGGCCGTTATTGGGGCTATGTTCCTTTTGATCATGTCCTAGGAAAACCAGTAATGGTCTGGTTTAGTTGGGACGCAAATGCACCTTCTTTAGTTGCTAAATTGAAGTCTATTCGTTGGGATAGAATGTTTACAACTGTTCATGGCGAAGGTAAACCAACTTCATATCGATATTTAGTTTTTGCACTTATTCTCTTATATATGGGTTATAACTTTTATAAAGGAAAAAAGAAATCTTTAAAAAAATAAGGACGATGTCGGTATTTATTCCTACTTATTTTTCTCCGATTTCTCAATATGCCCAAATTATAAAATCTGATACCATTTTCTTTGAAATGGAAGATAATTTTCAAAAACAAAGTTATCGAAATAGATGTTACATATTCAACTCTAACGGAAAACAACTACTAAACATTCCCTTGAAAGAAAAAAAGGGAACTTCATCTTTAAGAAAGAAGACGAAAGACATGCTAGTTGATAACAATTCTCATTGGCAAGAACATCACCTAAAATCTTTACAAACAGCCTATAGATCTTCTCCTTTTTATGAATTTTATGAAGATGATCTACTAGCAATTTTTAATAAAAAATACACCTTTTTACAAGATGTAAATATTGACACATATTTATTTGTAACAGCTGCTTTACAGATAAGTCAAGAGTATTCTAAAACAAAAGAATATGATATGAACATTGATAAAAAAGACTACAGAGATCTTGCGGATGTAAAAAAACAACCTAAAAAGTCTCGAGACAAATACATTCAAATGTTTGACAATAAACATGGGTATCTCGATAATTTGTCAATTTTAGACCTTCTATTTATGGAAGGGCCAAATGCCATCAGCTATTTAGAGTAAAAAAGTATTTTTTTAACTATTTTTATTGAAAAATTCTTCATCATAAGTTACTTATTTGGTGTTTAACAGTGTGGTAAATATTGTATTTAGCGGATAGGATTAGCTTATCAAAATAAGTAATTTTAAAAAAATGATTATTTCAATGTATGTCTATGGAACTAAGGAATCAATACATTAAATTTGTAGAGATTAGTTAAGATAAGTAAGTAAGTAAGTTATATTTTTTCCCTATGATAATATGAACTTTATAAAAAAATTTACAGCCCTTTATTCTCTTTCACAATCTGATGAGTTTGTTGAAAAGTTGTACAACATTTTAGAAAAAAAAATTTACAAAAAAAATGACAATATTATAGAATTAGGTGAGACTCCTTCAAAATTTTATATTCTAAAAGAAGGGGTTGTTAGAAGTTATGTCATCGGTCCAAATGGTAAAGAACACATTAAAATATTACACAAATCTATTTGTCTTTTCGCTCCCTTAACTGCACTTGTTAAAAAAGAAGCATCCAACCTAATTTTTGATTGTCTAACAGACTGTGAGATTTTAGAAGGTAATTACTATGATTTTTTAACGTTGACAAATTCAGATTTAGAGTTTTCAAGTTTTTATATAAAAATACTAGAAGCAGGTTATATCAATTCTGAGAATAAAATCTATGATTTATCTGTATTAGATTCTACGGAAAGATACCTTAAACTTAAAAAAGAAATTCCTGACATTGAAAACCTGATTCAGCAATATCACATTGCATCCTATTTAAATATTACTCCAACACAATTAAGTAGAATTCGGAAAGAATATTATTCAAAATAGTTTCATAACTTATAAAATGATTTCTTCGTTTGATGGATTCTATTTTAATTTTCTATCAGGTAGTTGTGTCGCTATTATAAATATCTTTTAATGAGATTCGAAAACTCTGAGGAAATATGTAATCTAAAAATCAAAAAAAGATACACTACAGTAATACATATACTTTTCAAGAAGATATTTACGACTGGATGAACTGGAAAATTTAAAATATAAATATCTTCAATAGAAAAATCCCAAAATTTGAACAACAGATATAATGACGCAATAATAAAAATCATCATCATTGTTTTTTTAGTGTAGGGAATCATAGAAAATTTTCTTTTTACAAAATACAACTTGAACGAATTCGCAGAAAAAATAACAATTAAAGTTGCCAATGCCAGACCGTCTGTTCCCATCTCTAATTCATAGTAAAACAGTTTATTTAAAAAATAGACAGATAATGCCATGCAAACACTGATGGGTAACATAATTCTATAAAACTCAGAATTATTGATGATCGCCCCGTTATTACCCATAAAACCATTAAATAATTTGAGTAAAGAAATCATAAATACAACCAATACACCTCCCGCATATTCGTCGGGGAGCAACATATAAAGCTGTTGAATATTCGTATTTATCAACACAAAGAAAAGACCGCTAATTACTAATAAATTAATAGAACTTTTTTTATACAAAGAGGCTACTTCCTCATGATTATTCTCATTCAAGGTTTTAGACGTAAGGGGCTGTAAAATATTTAACATTGCTCTACTAGGAGCTTCAATAAAAGACCCAATAAAAACAGCTACGGAATAATACGCTGCTTTTACCAAAGATTCTTTTCCGGGAATCATAAATTTATCAATATCTAAAATAATTGCACCCGCACTTCCTGCTAAGATAATATATACTGAAAATCGAAGCACCTCTTTAAAATTATCAGGAATAGAGAACGTAAATTTTGGAAGGTATAATTTAAAAGCATACAACATCATAATGAAGGTTCTTAAAAAATAAGCTGCAGTCAGATAATAAATAAATTCTGTTTTTGTAATAAAACCAAAATAAACAGCAAATAATAATATCATGACAACAACTCTGTTGTATAATTCTTTCAAAATATTACCAATCACAGATTGAAACTGAACTTTAGCCCAAGCATAAAAAATCTCGAAATAAGAGGTTGATATCGCAACTAAAAAAATTATAAAAGTATACTCTTTAATAATTGTATTTTCTCCAGATAAGCAATCCCCTATTTGTTGGTAAAAATAATTTCCAAAATAAGCAATTGGAACTGCTATTAATATCGGTAAAAAAAGAACCGATGATAAAAAACGATCTTTCTCTACTTTTGTAAAATAACTTGAAAAAAACTTTACAATAGTATGATGAACACCAAAAGCAATTAATGGCATTAATAGATTAGAGGTAGAAAGCAAGAAGGTTACAAGACCATAATATTCATCTTCTAAAAAGCGAGTATATAGAAACAGCGTATTGATCCCTCCTACAGCAAAACCTAAATAGATAAAAAGTGTATTCTTTAAAGACTGTTTAAAAATAATACCCATACTACGAATGTAAACTATTAATAATAGAAGCCAACTTTTTTGTGATTTCTTTTCGATGATATTTATGGATATTTTTAGCACTCATTTTTAAATTTCCATTTTTATATAGATCGTATAATTTTAATATCTCAGAGGCTATCTTTTCTTCATTTTCAAAATCAACAACGACACCAACATTTGAATCCTTAAGTATCTGAGCGAGATCACCCTTTTCTGGACCGATAGCGAATATAGGTCTTCCAGCAATTAAATATTCAAATAATTTCCCTGTTAAAATTCCCTTATTCTTCTTAATATTTGGAATAAGTAATAATAAAACTTGGGATTTCCTTTGATATTCAATAGCTTTTGAATGATCTACATAATTAATAAATCGAGTATTGTTTGCTAATTGATTTTTTAAAACTGCTCTTTTTACAGAATCAGAAATATCACCAATAAAATTCAATTGCAAATCATTCTTAAAGTTTTTATTCTGTGAACAAAGCAACTGTAAAACCCTAAATAATTTTTTAGGATTGCTTTGTTTTGGTAACATACCTATATAGGAAATTGTGAACTTTTCATCCAAAGCTACCTTTGCAGATTTCATAAATTCATCGTCAAAACCATTGGTTAATACCTCTACTCTATTGGCACTTTTTGAGAACTCTTTTTTAAGTGTATTGCTAACTGTGAGCACACAATCTGCATTTTTCAAAACAAGTTCTTCTAACTTTTTATTTTTATTTCTAGCAAAAGGAAGCTCCTTAAAGTCTTTGTTATAGTATACATCAGACCAGGGGTCTCTAAAATCAGCCAACCATTTTACCTTATTTTTTTGATGGAGTTTTTGTGCGATTAAATGCGTGCTGTGAGGGGGTCCCGAAGAAATAATTACATCTACAGTTGTTTTGTTGAGATATTTCTGGAGGTAGTTTACAGAGGGTTTTATCCAAAATAATTTTGGATCTGGAATAAAAAAATTCCCCCTTATAAAAGATAAAAAACTACTTTTAGAAGTATTTGAAATTCCACTGTTATACTGCAAATTCTTTTTCCAAAACAGTAAATTTGTCGGCTCCCAAATAGGATGTTTTAAAATTTCGATGTTCTCGGGGATTTCATTTAATAAAGAGTGGTCCTCTGTTGGATAATTAGGGTTACTAATGGTATACACAACAGGTTCAATATTAAAATTTTGCAAATACTTCACAAACTTTAACCAACGCTGAACACCAGAACCTCCGGCTGGCGGCCAATAATATGTAATGATTAATACTTTCAAGAGTGTAAATTATCGTATAAATGTAATAGTTTTTTTGAGGTTTGTTCCCAAGAAAACTTATTTTCTATAAACTCTTTTCCGTTATGACCTAACTCATTTCTTAACTTCTCATTGTGATAGAGTATTAACACTTTATCAGAAAAATCTTGAACATCTTTTTCTTTATGTACCAAACCTGTATTATTATGTTCAACCAATCTTCTTTGAGCAGTAGCATCACTTACTAAAATGGGTTTTCCCAGGCTCATGTACTGAAAAATTTTGTTTGCATAAGCAACATCATGTTGTAAGTTTCTATGCAAAGGTGAGATACAAATGTCACTCGATAAAATATAAGATTGAAATAAGTCTATATTTTGCCATCCTTCAAAATCTACATGCTCATTTAACATTGATCTTTCAACTTCTTGTTTTAAAATTCTATCTGTCGTATTTTTTCCTACGATTACAAGTTTCAAGTTTGAAATTGTATTTTTTAATTTTTTAACAGCACCTATAGCTGTGAGAAGCCCCCGCCTTGTATGAGTATCACCCAAATACAAAATAACAAATTTATCTTTATATCTGTCTGCAATAACTTTATCAATATTATAATTCCTGTAGAAGGATTCTCTTATGGTATTAGGGACTAAAACCAACTTATTTTTTGAAGAAGGAATTCTTCTTACTAAACTATTTATAAACTCAGGTGAAACAGAAATAACTTTATCTGATTTATGAATAAATTCTTCTTCTTTATTTTTCCACTTTTTTGGAGAAATCAAGTATTTTCCTGGAAACTTTTGAAGATGAGGGTATAATTTCATTACCTCTGGAGTATTATCATGCAAATCCAAAACAACCGGCAAATTGTATTTTTTATTGGCGTAAAAAACTGATTCTGCAATGCGAATATCATGTATGTGTAAAACTTCAATTGAATTTAATTTTATAAAATTTGCAAGTTTACTTTTCATGCACATTGTATACAAAGGAATGGTATATGCCAGAGCAGAGAGTTTGTATTCTATTTTGTTGGATACATATCGTTTAATGTGAATGCCATTAACAATTTCAGATTGAAGCTGGTTTCCATAATGCAAACAAAAAAGGAAAACTTCATGACCTGCTTCTATGAGAGAAACTGCTTCGTTTTCAACCCTAGGATCTGGAGGAAATACGGCATCTAAAATCATTCCTATTCTCATACATTCATTTTTTTCTGCATAAACGACATAGATAAGGGATTTCTAACTCCCAAATCTAAAATTGTTGCTGGGCTTGGCAAGACTTATTTATGAAATCCGAGGTGTCTTGAAATCTTTTGTGTAAAATTTATAAAGTAAAATTACTAAAATATATAAGAAATAGCAATGTTGATAGAACTATATAAAAAAAGAGAGAAGATTAAATCTTCTCTCTATCCCTTTTACATAGCAAAATTAAAGTAAATAGGTATTTTAAATTAATTCACATTCAATTTAAGTCATTGTTTTTAATCAAACTAATTAAATATGAGTCTTTTTATAAAAAGCACACGCAAAAAAAAAAAAAAAAATTGAGGCAAAAACTCATAATTAATATCGTTTGTTTATATTTAATCTAAATAAAATTGATTTGAAAAGAAAAAATAAATACCTAATACTCCTTGTGGCTTTAACATCTTGTTGTTTTACATCAGGACAGGGATTGTCAAAAGACAGTTTATACCTCAAAAAAATCTTTGCGAACCAATCAAATTGGGACAGCATACTTCATTACGCCAATAAATTAGAAACATCAAAAAATGCCTGTTTCGTTTATGAAGGAAAAATTCACAAATCCAAATATTATTACAAAAAAGGAGAATATCACAAATCTGAAAAAAAAGTTAGAACCATCTTAAAAGAACTTCAAAATAAAGATGATTTTTGTTTTACAAGAATCAGAATAGAAGCTTTAAATAGGTTGTTTTGGATTAAAAAAAATCAAAAATCTTATGATGAAGCGTATAAATTTTTAATAAAAATTGAAAAAGAGATAAAGAAAATATCAAAAAAAAATAGCTATTACCAAACCATAATGTTGACATTGGTAATCAACCAATCAATCATTGAATCTTTGGTCGGACATGACAAAGAAGCACGAAAAATTTTAAAAAAATATATTTATTTTCAGTATAATAATTATCAAGAATTTTCTAAAAAAGCAAATAAAGCAAACATTTTAAATATGATTGGAGAATCTTATTTAAAATCTAATTGTTGCCATACAAGTAGTGAATTAGATTCTGCCAGTCTCTATTTTAAAAAAGCTTTCGAAATTACAATGACCTTCAATCCATTACATAATGATTCTGAAATTCTTTATAACATAAGAACATCGGAAATATTAGTTGCGAAAAAACAATACAACAAAGCATTGGAAGTGTTAAGAAAATGGAGTTTTAAGGCTAAAAAATTAAAGACTGATCAAACTCTTAACTCCTTAAAAGCGATTTGCTTCTTTAATTTAAACAATAGTGACTCAACATTACATTATGGTAAAAAGGTCATAGCTGACCGAAAAGAAAAGGGAAACCCAGGAAAAAATTATGAAAAAATATTGGAAATTTTAGCAGATCAATATTATAAAAATAAACAACTAGACAGCGCAACTAAATATTCAAAATTAGCTATATCAGAAATAAAAATTATCGGAAAAAATAATGAAGAAATTAACAAAGCTCATCATAAGCATGAAATTAAAAATATGGAAGAGCAAAAAGATAACCTTATTTCTAATAACAAAAAGGATTTTAATACATTCTATACATTTCTTATTGGTATTATAATTTTTCTTGGCACTATATTTTTCGATTCATATAATAAAGGAAATATTTCCAAAAAAAATCGACTTTTAGATGAAAAAAAGAGGGTTCCAATACCTCAAAAAAAAATCTATTCCATAGATCCTAAATTGGAACAAAAAATTATAAACGGATTAAAAAACCTAGAAAACTCCAGCGATTATCTTAGCACCTCATTCAATCTTAATAAGTTTGCAAAAAGTCTACAAACAAATACGTCTTATGTATCTTTTATCATAAATAACCAAGAGGGAATAACGTTCAAACAATATTACACATCACTCAGAATTGAATACATCATCAAAAAATTAAGAGAAGACAGCACGTATAAGAAATTCACCATACAATATCTTGGTGAAATTGTTGGATATAAAAATGCTTCTGCTTTTACAAGAGCTTTTAAAAAACATCAAGGAATAACACCCTATAAATTTATTAAACAATTATAAGAACCGATTATTTATTTTTACCGAAGAATAAACCTCCTATAGGAATACCAAATAATAGTAGATAAGAAAATAACGAAATAACACTTCCTTGTTGAATGACTTTGGGAGCAAACTTAAATTCAATGGTATGTTCTCCCGGGGGAATTAGCATTCCTCGTAGTACATAATTTATTCTGTAATGAGGAACTAGCTCACCATCAATGTAAGCATTCCATCCATTTTTGTAATAGATTTCAGAAAAAACTGCAAATTGTTCTTTTACTGTTTTGGAAAGATAGGTTAAGGAATTAACATCATAATTTAGAAGTTCTATTGTATCTGTAGGATGCATCTCGAAGGAAGATTTCAACTCTTTTTGCGTTGAAGAGGATCTTTCAAAAACTGCAACATTCTTTGTATTTACTGAGTCTAATGCTAGTATTGCCTCATTCGCAGAATTGACAACTTTTAACCTCTCTACAAACCAAGCATTTCCATTTGCATCGGGATTTAATTGAGCTTGTTTGATACCTTTATCAGAATCAACAATATAATACTTGGTATTTAACATGTTTAAAACCTGACGGTTATTTTTGGCAATTTGATACTCAAATAATTCTTGATAACGCATCATTTTAGCGGCATGATACCCACCAATAGACTGATGAAAATATGAGGTACTTCCGTCATTCATTGGATTTACTGTAAAATTACCAACTCTAAAATGAGAAGTGTCTTGTAAAATTATTTTATCTGCTTCTGAAGCTTTGAAAGGTTTTTCATTTTTTCTTGAGGGCTTAAAATCAGCCTCATTTACATATTTTTTATTGATTGAAATTAAATCAAATAACATAAAAATAACCAACAGGACGATAACCCCGACTTGTTTTAGTTTATTTTTCAAAAAAACGTACAAGACTGCCGCAGAGAGCAATGATAAGAATAGAGATCTAAAAGAATCATATAATAATAATGATTTTCTATCTGCTATTACTGCATCGACTAAACCTGGTAATTGGCTGTATTGAGAGTCTCTTAAACCCTCAAAAGTAGAAAAACTATACGCTAATAATAATCCCAGAACAAGTAAACCACTAAAAACATACAATGCTTTCTTTAGCGCCTCTTGCTTATCTGCCGTGGAAATATTTGGTAAAAAAAATTCTTTTAATCCTAAAATAGCCAAAATAGGAACACACATCTCCGCGAGAACCTGAATGGATGAAACTGCTCTAAATTTATTGTATAATGGAACATAATCAATAAAAAAATTAGTTAACAGATCAAAATTTTTACCCCAACTCATTACAATTGAAAAGATTGTAACAGCTACTAGCCATTGCTTTACCCTTCCTTTTACCAAGAAAATCCCTAAGAAAAATAAAAAGAAAATAACACTACCAATGTAAGCGGGGGCTTCAACAATTGGTTGATCTCCCCAATATAGCAACACTTGTTTAGCGTACTGATCAGCTACTTTTTTTCCGGCTTTTTCTTCTAATAATTTATAAAATTGAGAATCATCATCCAATTCTTCAACAGTTCCACCACCCATGAAACCAGGGATGACTAAATTAAAGGTTTCTAATTTTGAATAACTATATTCTGTGATATAGGATTTATCTAATCCGTTTGAAGTTACTTTCTGACTGCCATCTGGATTTATGGTGAGTTCAGATGTACCTCTTGTACTTTGATCAGCATATTCTTTCATAGCCATTAAACGTGGAGAATTTGCACCAATACCTATCAGAACAGCAACAACAACAATAGCGCTATGTCTTATGAAATCTGTTATTTTTTGTTCCTTTATCGCATCTATAAAGGACACAATGCCAAAAATTAATAAACAAAAACCAAGATAATAGGTCATCTGAGGGTGGTTTGTATAAATCTCTAAAGTCATGGCTAGACTCGTAATTACAAAACCTAAAATATATCGTTTTTGAAAAACCCATAGAACTCCTGCCAATACAAGAGGCATGTAAGCAATTGCATGTGCTTTTGCATTATGGCCAGCGCCAAAAATAATGATTAGGTAGGTTGAAAACCCAAAGGACAATGCCCCAAAGATTGCCAATCTCCAATTGACTTTTAAAGCCATCATTAATACAAAAAAACTTAAAAAATATAAAAATGTATAATCAGCTGGTCTTGGTAAAAAACGGACTGTTTGATCTAAAAC
>Ga0206677_10004995_pt1 | contig 10625 bp, 7 predicted proteins | sample M130m12015metaG_FD_155475 | JGI IMG/M metagenome (GOLD analysis project Ga0206677, IMG submission 155475) | Ammonia-oxidizing marine archaeal communities from Monterey Bay, California, United States - M1 30m 12015 | ecosystem: Environmental > Aquatic > Marine > Intertidal zone | place: USA... | reverse complement strand
TGGCGTAAGGCCCAAACACTGTGGTCTCGTCTAACTGCTCGAGACTGATTTCATTGCCTTTAAGAAAGCTTTTGCAGACCACCGGAGAAGCGCCGAACAAATACAATATCAGCCAATCAAGACGTCGTACGTTACGCACTAAGCTCATATAAGCAGCCGAACGAAAGTCGCCGGCATCATCCGCAGAGCCTTCTATCTCCTGATAGACAGGCCAGAAATAATCGGGCAATGAATAGTTGAGGTGCAGGCCAGAAATAACCTGCATGAAACGCCCATAACGATGGCCTAGACCCATTCGATACAGGGTTTTCATCCGGCCAACATTAGAATCACCATATTGAGCAAGGCGGATTGACGATTCGGTGGTCAGCGCGCAGGGCATGCTAAATGGCCACAAAAGCTCGTCGCCCATACCCTCAACGGCAAACTGATGCAGTTCAAACAAACATTGCATCACTTCCCAGGTACTTGGCTGGGGCGGAGTAACAAACTCTAGGAGCGCTTCGGAGTAATCGGTGGTAATGAACTTGTGCGTCAGCGCCGATCCTAAAACTTGCGGATGTGGCGTCTGCGCCAAACTGCCATCAGCAGCAATACGCAAGCACTCGCGTTCGATACCGCGCATACCACCACCGAACAGACTTCTGCAATCCCGCTGCTGCAATTCACGAAGGCGTCTTGCGTACACTTCACTCATTCGCTGTCTGACCCATCCATCGTTCTGTGCACAAAAATGACCGAAACATACCGACCAACCGAAACATACCGACCAAAAGAGCCTGCCAAATAAGGACTCGCCACAACAGATCGCAACAATAACCTAAAAAACGGCCAAGACACAGCCATACCTAGTGCACCCCATACAACACTCATGCTGGAGCAGCTATAGCTTACTGGCCTGTTATCTCAAACCTGCAACTAGTAAAAATACTGTTATGCGCGGCCAGAACAAATTTTTAAGAACGCCGGTGGCCACTGTGTTGAAGTTGCTTGCTGTTGCAGTATTGGCAGCCAACTGCCAACCAACATGACTACTTAGGATTAATGACCGCAGCGTCCCCCAACTTAAAAACATCGACTAAGGCAAGCATGCGGCATGCAATAACCAGCGATCCACCCAGCTTTTAAAGGGGTAATTCTCAAGATACCCGCAATGACCCCCAAAACGGCTCACGGACAGCTTTAAATAATCATTATTATTCAATTGTTTAAGTCCACTAACCGGAATAATAGGATCGTCCGCGGCAAGCAGCACTCGCGAATCAACAGCTAAGTTCTCGAGACGCCCGCGAACCAGAGAGTATTCATGCAGGTAATTATAAAGATCAGGGTATTCTGTGTGCTGGACAACAAAGTATTCCGTCATCTCAGTGAGGGTCGCAAAGCGCTGCAACTCCGTGAAATCATAGAGGTCCGGAAAAGCGGACATTTTCTTCATAAGAGAATTGCGCCATTTGCTCAGAAAATACTGACGATAAATAAACCAACCAGTATCAAGTGCATGCATGGTTTCGGCTGGGTCCAATACAGGGCAAACCGCCAATACGCGGAACACATCAATGCCATGGTTTGCAGCAAGCGCGGCAACACGCAATGCAAAGTTGCCGCCTAAGGAAAATCCTCCAAGCAACAAACGTGAGGGTTGATATCGAGCCTGCGCCCAGGCAACAGCATCAATTACCTCTTGCAGTCGACAGGAGTGAAATAGATCCTCATTTAAATGATGTGATGGTCCATGATCACGAAGATTCAAACGCAACACAGAGTAGCCTGCCCCATGAAACTGACGTGTGGCAGACAGCAAATAAACAGATTCTGAACTGCCCTCCCAACCATGAATCAGAACTGCAAGCGGTGAACCCGGAGCGCCCGGCGTGAAATGAGCCAGCAACCTCACGCCCCCGCCACAGGGCACAATCAGGTCAGAACTCAGCTTGCGCAACCGAGAAAACCCCCGGCGCACCGCTGTTGCGCGAATACCGGCACTCGACAGAACTGTCTGGATATGCGGGTTAGCCAGGCCCAATGCCGGCGAGAATTCAGCGATGTCAGACGGACTCTTGAGCAATGGGGTACCGCAAGTGACAAGATTCAAACTGGGCAAGCGGTGCCATAACGGACCCGCCCGGATGAATCGGACAATGGATGATAGCGAGACTATGCGGCATAATAGCCGACTCTAGCAATAAGATACGGAATCTCGCCATGACTCACCGCAACTCAATTTTTCGCCGTGCCCTGCACACGCTGATCCTGACCTCAGCCGGCCTGTTGATGGCCTCGGTCGTACAGGCAAATTGTAACTTTCCGGCAGGCGTAAAGATTCCTGACGGCAGCACCGCCACTGAAGCCGAATTAGTCGCGACACAAGGCGCGGTCAAGCAGTATATGCTTGCAGTTGAGGCCTATCTCACCTGCCTTGAAGGGGAAACTAATGCATTAGGCCCCGACATTACCGAAGATCAGATCCGGGTTAATGATATGAAGCATGACGCTGCTGTCGACGAAATGGAAAAGCTTGCGGCAGAATTTAATGCTGAGGTTCGTGCATTCAACAAAACGAACACAAGCCCCTAAAATAGGTCAAAAGCTGTATTTATTGGCTTATTTTTTCTTAAGCATAGACTGTGTGATCAGAGTTCATCGCATTGCATGCCCGCTTTATGTTGATACAGATTCAATCTGGGACAACCGGTGGTAGAATGCCGCTCCCAATTCAAGTGCATGCCAACGAGCTCAACAATAACCTGCTTGAACAGAAATACGCCGGAATCAACACTCAATCACCAGAACGAAACACAGGAAATTAAACAATGAAATCCCCCGTTAGAGTCGCCATTACCGGCGCCGCCGGCCAGATCGGTTACGCACTGGCTTTCCGTATTGCTTCAGGTCAGATGCTTGGCGCTGATCAACCCGTCATACTTCAGCTACTGGAAATCACGCCCGCACTTGGTGCGCTGAATGGCGTTGCGATGGAACTCGATGACTGTGCATTCCCGACTCTTGCTGGCATCGTCACCAGCGACGACCCTAACGTTGCTTTCAAAGACGCTGACTACGCGCTGCTCGTTGGTGCCAAACCTCGCGGCCCCGGTATGGAGCGTGCTGATCTGCTGCAGGGCAATGCTGCCATCTTCTCCGTTCAGGGTAAGGCTATGAATGAGCACGCCAGCCGCAACATTAAAGTCTTGGTTGTCGGCAACCCTGCTAACACCAATGCACTTATTGCACAGAAGAATGCGCCTAATATTCCGAAAGAAAACTTTACAGCAATGACTCGCCTTGATCACAACCGTGCACTTGCCCAGCTTGCCGGTAAAGCGAGCGCGCACAACACTGATGTAAAAGGTGCCATTATCTGGGGCAACCATTCAGCCACTCAATACCCAGACATCAGTCATTGTACTATCAGTGGTAAAGCCGCCAGTGATGTCATTGATAGCAACTGGTTAGAGGGCGAGTTCATCACCACCGTACAACAACGTGGCGCAGCTATTATTAAAGCCCGCGGCCTTTCAAGTGCTGCATCAGCCGCCTCATCTGCCATTGATCACGTGCATGACTGGGCGCTCGGTACGCCCGTCGGCGAATACACCAGTATGGCCGTACCTTCAGACGGCAGCTACGGCATTGCCGAAGGCATTGTTTATTCGTTTCCTGTTACCTGCACGGCTGGCACCTACAAAATAGTTCAGGGCTTATCAGTATCAGATTTCAGCCGCACGCTAATGGATGCTACAGATACTGAACTACGCGAAGAACGCGCTGCTGTAGAGCATTTGTTCCCAGTGTAAGTTGCTGCAAAAGCACCAATAAAAACGCCCGCCAACGCGGGCTTTTTTATTGGCTGTGGTTCAGGTCCGTATCGATACAAGGAGGGCACTCGCCGATCGTCTTAAGGTGCTGTTCCCGCCATAATCAGCTGACTGCCGCTGGAGGAAGCGAAATCAGTGCTTATGCTTAATGGACGGCGAGATAGGCGCATGGCGGTTTATCGCGCAGAGAAACCGATGCTTAGGGTATAGTTTAAGGGCAACTGTTAGTGCTTGCGCGGCTCTGTCACATAAACAGGCGCTAACTATTAAGAACAAAACCGGTTGAGGGCTTTTGGGTCCTTAACGTTTCAACTGAAAGGGTTTTATTGTGGCTTCTCTGCTTTCTGCTCTGATTTGGTTCGTGCTGTTTTTAAGTGTGCTTATTTTTCTCGCTTACCAACGCTTCGACCTGCGCAGCTCAACCATTGCCACCGGCGTGGCACTTGCCATCTATACCGTCGCCGGCAGTAGCTTTTGGTTTTTGCTACTTTGGATCGTATTCGGCGGTATGGTCTTGCTCAACCTAAAGTCTTTCCGCCGCACACGATTAAGTGCGCCCGCATTCGATATCTACAAGACCATGGTGCCCACGCTCTCTGATACAGAAAGAGAAGCGCTCGAAGCGGGCACCGTTGGCTGGGACGGCGAGCTGTTCACCGGTCATCCGAACTGGAACCAGTGGCTGTCTATTCCCAAACCCAAATTAACGGCGGAAGAACAGGCTTTTCTGGATGGCCCCTGCGAAAAACTCTGCAGCATGCTGGATGACTGGCAAATTGTGCATGAGCTTGGCGATCTGCCTCCGGAAGTCTGGGCCTATATTAAAGAGCATCAATTCTTCGCCATGAAGATTCCTACGGAATACGGCGGTCTGGGCTTTTCAGCCAGCGCCGTAGCCAAAGTTCTGGCTAAACTGGTCAGCCGCTCTGTGGTTGCAGCCAGCACGGTGGCTGTACCTAACTCTTTGGGCCCCGGCGAACTGCTGGTTCACTACGGCACTGAAGAACAAAAACAACGCTACCTGCCGGGACTTGCCAGTGGTAAAGAGGTGCCCTGCTTTGCGCTCACAGCGCCGCGTGCGGGCTCTGATGCAGCGGCGATTCCAGACACTGGCATTGTCTGTAAAAAAGAACTCGACGGCAAAGAGGTCCTCGGCATTCGTCTGAATTGGGATAAGCGATATATTACGCTATCTCCAATTGCGACAGTTCTGGGGCTCGCTTTCAAGCTCTACGATCCTGAGCAACTGCTCAGCGAGAAAGTGGATGCTGGCATCACTGTCGCACTCATTCCAACCAATACCGCCGGAGTCACTACCGGGCGACGGCATATGCCACTTGGTACGCCCTTTCAAAACGGCCCTACCCAGGGTAAAGACGTATTCATGCCAATTGATGCGATTATCGGCGGCCCCGAACGTGCCGGCCAGGGTTGGCGGATGTTGATGGAGCAGCTCGCCGAAGGACGCGGCGTTTCATTGCCTTCAGAAGCTCAGGGTGGGGCGCAGGCAGCCGTCTATGCAACCGGGGCCTACGCCCGCATTCGCAAGCAGTTCAACGTATCGGTTAGCCAGTTCGAAGGAGTCGGCGAGATCATCGCCCGCATGGCCGGCAACACCTACATTATGAATGCCGGTGTTTCGGTCACCTGCAACCTTATCTCCCGTGGTGCAAAGCCTGCTGTACCCTCAGCAATACTCAAGGCGCGCTGCACCGAACTCGGTCGGCAGGTTTCCAGCGATGCCATGGATATTCAAGGCGGTAAAGGCGTCATGACGGGACCTAAGAATTACCTGGCCAACACCTATGCAAGCATTCCGATTAGCATCACCGTCGAAGGCGCCAATATTCTCACACGAAGTCTCATTATTTTTGGGCAAGGCGCGATTCGCTGTCACCCGTATGTATTAAGAGAAATGGCGGCGGCCAAGAACCCTGATTACAGCGCGGGTCTGGCTGAGTTTGATGACAGCTTGTTCAAACACATCGGCAATGCACTCGGCAATGCTGCGCGATCATTTGTACTCGCACTTACCCATGCGCGATTTACCGATGTGCCCGTGGAAGGTCCAACCAAACGCTATTATCAGCATATCAATCGATTCAGCGCTGCGTTTGCGCTCACTGCCGATGCAGCTATGCTGGTACTGGGCGGCAGCCTGAAACGGCGCGAATCACTTAGTGGCCGACTTGCTGATGTATTTGGTTCGTTGTATCTGGCCAGCGCGGCACTCAAGCACTTTGAAAATCAGGGGCGTCAAGACAGTGATCTGCCTTTAGTGGAATGGGCCTGCCGTCAGTTGCTGTATCAGGCACAGGAGCAGTTGCATGGTTTTCTGCGCAACTTCCCAAATCGACTCGTCGCCACAGGGCTCCGCGCGATGATCTTCCCGCTTGGTCGTATGTATTCAGCGCCCTCCGATAAACTGGCATTTCAAATTGTCGATTTGGTGACACACCCAACACCAAGCCGTGAGCGTTTAACCGAAGACGCTTATATAGCCAAGCACGAGAGCAATCCCTTGGGCATGTTGCAGGCGGCGCTGGAGTTGGCCGAGCATGCAGCACCGCTGGAGAAAAAAATCCGCGATGCAGTCAAGGCAGACCTGATCAGCGGTGCCGACCTGCCCGCGCAGATTGATGCCGCGCTTGCAAAAGGCGTGCTGAGCGCCGATGAAGCCAAGGAACTGCGGCATTATGACGCCGCAGTAATGGCATTGGTGGCGGTTGACGACTTTGGTCCCGAGGCATTTGGCAGACCCTCTTCGAGCTAAAACCTGTCAGACAACTCTGCCTCCAAATACCTGCGCTGCAGACGAGACCATGACATAACCCCACAAACTGGAGTAATATCCCGTTTCCTGATGGAAAGGCGACACTATGAACCAGACAACTCACGGCAGCATTTTACCGGCATTTATCGCGCTGATGCTGAGCAGCGCGCTGATTGGCTGCAGTGGCGGCTCCGAAGCACCTCAGGCAGCCGCCAAAACGGAGGATCAAAGCCCTCTCCAAGTGCTGGAGATGCCGCGAACTGCTGCCCCTGAAGATGCCCGTGTCTATTTTATAAACGTTCAGGATGCTGACATCGTTAGCTCGCCGCTAACCTTGCGGTTCGGCGCTGAAAATATAGCCATTGCTACTGCTGGCAGCTACGAACCCGCAACCGGCCACCACCACTTGCTGATTGATGCCGATCTACCACCGTTGAATCAGGTTTTTCCCGCCGACGACAACCATGTCCACTTCGGTGGTGGTCAGCTCGAAACAACCGTTGAGCTTGAGCCAGGCACCCACACGCTGCAGTTACTGCTTGGTGATGGTCACCATGTGCCGCACCAACCTCCGGTAATGTCGGAAAAAATCACGATCACGGTAGAATAACGCTACTTACATTTAGCTCCGGCAATAGCAATCCGCCGGCAATACCACAGCAAAAATGGCCGGTATATTCGCCAACCGGAACTGAATCATGACTAAAAACCTTCAATCATCAGTAGGAATAAGCGGTCTTGCTCTGCATGTTCCGCCATATCGCGTGCGCTTGAAAGACTGGTGCGAATGGAACAATGGTGACTGGTCAAAAATAAAAAACGTCATTGGTCATAGCTTCCGGATGCTTGGACCCCAGCAAAGCGTTTATACAATGGCTGCCAATTCCGTACTTCGATTAATTGAACGCTACGAGATCGACCCACAAAACATCGGTTTTCTGGCGCTCGGAACAGAATCGAGTACCGATAACTCGGCTGGGGCCATTATTGTGAAAGGCATCGTCGATGAGGCATTAATTGCTCAAGGGAAGCAGCCTCTCTCCCGACATTGCGAAGTGCCTGAGTTCAAACACGCTTGCCTCGGTGGCGTGTATGCACTTAAAAATGGTCTACGCTACTTGAGTTCTGATGGCAAAAATCGACAGGCTATTGTCGTCTGTTCAGATATTGCACTGTATGAATTAAACAGTTCGGGTGAGCCCACTCAGGGCGCGGGTGCGGTAGCCATGTTGCTAGAAGCCAATCCTGCGTTAGCAAGCATCGACCTGAACGAATCCGGCAGTGCGTCCAGTTACCGTGCTGTCGATTTCCGCAAACCTATTGCCTACAAAAATGGCACGGGTCAAATTGAAGCATGTCGCGATATTCCCGTATTCAATGGCAAGTATTCCACCAGTTGCTATGTGGATGAAGTGCTGCGAGCACTTGAAGAGATGTACGAACGACGCGATATAAAACCCGCCGAGTACCTGCGCTCACTGCCCAACTTATTTATGCATCGGCCTTTCCGGCGGATGCCGGAAACCGGTTATGGCATGGCATGGCTGCATGCTCTCGCATCCGGCTCGGCTGCAGACCAGACTGTTCTGACAGATTACTGTGATGCGGCAGGTGTAAGCGCAACGGATACGATTGCAGAGATCACCGGCTTACCTGACGTAGCCAGCCTAGCGACCAACGGCTGTATTGATGACGAAGTTTTCCCATTAAGCACTAAAGTGCTGCGGGCGCTGCGCAAAATGGCCGATTTCAAAGATGTCGTCAGCGACAAAATGAGCCTTGGTGCCGACCCTATGATGGATCTTGGCAATATCTACTCGGGCGCACTGCCCGCCTGGCTAGCAGCAGGCTTTGATCAAGCGGTTGAGCGCGGCGAAGACCTCGGTGGTGAAGAAATATTGTTACTCGCTTACGGCAGTGGTGATGCCGCCGAAGCGATTCCGGCACGGGTCGTGCCCGGCTGGGAAAACGCAGCGAGCAAAATTCACTTTGCTCAGGCTCTCGAAAATACGATCGACCTAACACACGAGCAGTACCTGGCATTGCGTGACCGGGCAGATTCTGACGTTCTCGGTTTTCCCGCAACCAATGAAAGCATCGTAACTCATGTTGGTCATGATAAGGGCGCTGGATTTCAGGATGTTGGCATTGAGTACTACCGCTACATCCGTTAAACATTGCGAATGACTTAGTCGATTCGTAATTCAACGCCCGGTACAAACGGTGACCAATCCGGCAGCATTAGTGCAGAATCGCAGTCAGCCGCAAATTGCTCGATTTTTGCTGACGAGTCGCTGAACACTAAACCGAAATCCCCGCCGCCTGCGCCTGATGGTTTATAAACGGCGCCAATAGCCGCAGCACGGCGCTGAAAATCAACATGCTCGGCAGAATAAATCCCTACTGCCGCCGTCTCGTCCAAACGGTTTAATCCGCAATGGTAAGTTCCTAAGAGGTCGAGCAACTCCGGCACATTTTGCCGCTGCCAAGCCTCCTGAAACGAGCCGGCAATCTGTGTTAGGTCGCCAATCAGGCTTAGATACATCGACGGATTCGTGTCGCGCAGACCATCGAGGCGCTCCAACATCTGCCCGGTTGAAGCAGCATGGCCCGTCCATACTGGCAGCATATACAGGCCCTGCGGCCAGCTCAAAACTTCGCTTTTCGGCAGCCCCATTGCCTCACGCTGAAACCGGATTACGCCACCATGGAGGCTGGTTGCCACATCGATGCCGCTGCCCTTTCCACCTTGAAACTCCCTATGGACTGTGTCGCAGAGTTGCTGCACATCATCGGGCAAGTCAAACAACGCATGCAGCGCTGTCGTTAAACTCACACAAACTGCGGCCGAAGAACCCAAGCCAAGCTTCTGCCCGTCGGTGGGAAGATAAAACTCACTGCTATCAATTGAAATAACAACCCCAGGCATTGCAGCGGGCAAGCGACCGATCAGCTGTTTAAGCAATACACGCAGCAGCTCGCCACGCTCGGCGGGGTCATTACCAGTAAACTGGAGGCCGCCATCAGCCTGCCAAGTAAATGGGAAGCGCTCGGTACTACTGGTGGTTACCTCAAGCACGCTCTGACCCGGTGTGGCACTTACGCTAATGCGCGAGCGCCGGTTAACCGCTAGGGCGGTAGCTGGAGCACCATCAATCACGGCATACTCACCGGCAATTACCAGCTTGCCGGGCGCACTAACAGCAATAGGCCGCATCACGACTTAAGCCTTCACAACAGATTCAACCCAGGCGCCCTGCCCGAGCGTGCAATCAAGCGTCTGCAAAACTCCGGGAATGCTCTGTAAGCGCTCACGCACGATGGCTGAGGCTTCCGGCAAACACACGGCCTTTAGCTGCGGTCCTGCATCCACTGTAAAAAACACCGGAATACCATCAGCACGAAGCTTCATTACCGCCTGCATGCATGCCAAAGTTGCGGGTGACCAATACAGCAATGGCGGCCGGGTGCTCATGGCAAGCGCATGCATCTTCAGGCAGTTGTGTTCGGCAACATCTGCGAGGCGCATAAAATTTTTATCGGTAAAACACGAGAGCCCATCGGCAAGATCCTGAGGATGACTGCCCACCCAGCCATCAAAGTAGGGGGATGCTGCACGACTTGATTCCATACCTGCTGTAGAACTAACGGCCTTCTTCTCTATTGAAGTTACCGCCACGATTACTTCCAACGGCCAGCGTGCCGGCTCACTTACGGTGGAGCATATTGTTTCACCGGGGCTGCTAGCAATATCCAACCACACCCCACCGGAGAACAAAGAGCGCGGCGCAGAACCCGAGCCAAGCCGCGATATTCTTACCAGCTCCTGTGGCTCCAAGCTCAGGTCAAGCGCTGCGGCGCCAGCTACCGTCAGCGCTGCAAAACCGGAGGCTGACGAGGCCAAGCCGGCACCAGTCGGAAAGTCATTGGCTGATTCAACTTTGGCAAACAATGAAACGCCGGCGTGTTGGCGCAATTCATCCAGGCAGCGAACCATCCGCAAATCGGCAGCAGCATCAGCACTGCCATCAAGC
>Ga0206677_10004988_pt1 | contig 10636 bp, 7 predicted proteins | sample M130m12015metaG_FD_155475 | JGI IMG/M metagenome (GOLD analysis project Ga0206677, IMG submission 155475) | Ammonia-oxidizing marine archaeal communities from Monterey Bay, California, United States - M1 30m 12015 | ecosystem: Environmental > Aquatic > Marine > Intertidal zone | place: USA... | reverse complement strand
CCGTGTACAAGTGATACTTGAATGTACTGAACACAAAGATTCTGGAAAACCAGGAACTTCTCGTTATATTACAACGAAAAATAAAAAGAATACACCAGATCGATTGGAGATCAAAAAATTCAATCCGATTTTAAAGAAAATGACTGTTCATAAAGAAATTAAATAACCATGGCAAAGAAATCAGTAGCTACCCTTCAAACGGGATCAAAAAGACTTACCAAAGTAATAAAAATGGTAAAGAAAGGTGACGCCAAAAGTTATTCTTTCGTAGAAACTATTACTGCACCAGACCTTGTTAATGACTGGTTAAGTAAACACTAATTAGAATACGAGTATTCAATCCAAAAAAAAGCTACTTTTACAGTAGCTTTTTTTATTTAACAACTTCATGAGTTTATTAAAATCATTGTTTTCTGGGGATCAAGAAAAAAACTTGAATAAGGGCCTAGAACAAACTCGAAAATCTTTTTTCTCAAAACTTGGAACAGCCATAGCTGGAAAATCAACGGTAGATGTTGATTTGTTGGATGATTTAGAAGAAGTTTTAGTTACGTCAGATGTTGGAGTTACAACGACTCTGAAGATCATCGAAGCTATTGAAGCGCGCGTAGCCAAAGATCGCTACCTGGGAACTAAGGAATTGAGTTTAATTTTGAAAGAGGAAATTTCGGGAATATTAAATCCACAACAACCCGAGAAACCTTTTTCTTTTTCAGACACGTTTGCGCATCAGCCCCATGTCATTATGGTAGTTGGAGTAAATGGTGTTGGGAAAACAACAACTATTGGCAAGCTAGCGCATCATTTCAAAAATGCCGGTAAAAAGGTGGTGCTTGGTGCTGCAGATACTTTTAGAGCAGGTGCAATAGATCAACTGCAAGTTTGGGCAGATAGATCTGATGTTTCCCTAGTGAAACAAGAAATGGGAAGTGACCCAGCATCAGTAGCATTCGACACCCTTGAATCTGCAAAAAAACAAAAAGCTAATGTTGTCCTAATAGACACTGCAGGACGTCTTCACAATAAAGTGAATTTGATGAATGAACTTTCAAAAGTAAAGAAAGTTATGGATCGGGTGGTGCCCGATGCTCCCCATGAAGTTCTTTTAGTTTTAGATGGATCAACAGGTCAAAATGCTTTTGAGCAAGCGAAACAATTTACGCAAGCAACAGAAGTTACCTCATTAGCAATTACCAAACTCGATGGAACTGCAAAAGGTGGAGTTGTTTTTGGAATTTCAGATGCTTTCAAGATCCCAGTTAAATTTATTGGAGTAGGCGAAGGGATTGATGACATTCAACTTTTTGATGTAGAATCTTTTTTACACTCTTTTTTTAATTAACATCAGATGATGAAAAAAAATCTTAAAATTATTATTGGTCTTTTTGGAATCGGATTTATCATTTTTTTTAGTGGGCCAAAAGTAGCTGAGCCTAATTTAAATCAAGAGGCACCGTCTGTTCCTCAGAACCTTTTAGAGTTGAATGATTGGATCACAGCTCGTGAACTAAAAGTTAAAGGATTGAAAGAAGGAAATGAATCCCGAATTGAGTTCTACGATTCGATACCTCAAAAAACAAAATACAGTGTTTTGTATTTACATGGTTTTTCTGCAAGTTCAGAAGAGGGAGCCCCTTTTCATCAAAACATAGCCAAACATTTTAAAGCAAATTTGTATTTACCTCGTTTATCTGGACATGGAATAGATAATGAAAGTCCATTGGAAGAGTTTACTGGAGATCAATATATAGCCAGTGCATTAGAAGCACTAGAAGTTGCAAAAACCCTGGGAGAACAGGTTATTCTTTTGGGAACTTCAAATGGTGGAGCACTGAGTCTTTTATTAGGAGATGACCCAGAGGTTGTAATCATTGGATTGTATTCTCCCAACATCAGAATCAAAAATCCACTAACAGGAATCGGAACCTTACCTTGGGGACTAGAAATAGTAACCTCTGCTTTAGGCACAGATTATCATATTATGCAAGATGTAGTCTCTCCAAAAGAACAATTTTGGACCACACGATACCATATAAAAGCAATAACTCACGTCCAAAAATTACTCGAAGTAGCGATGATTCCCGAAACCTTTGAAAAAATAAAGAAACCTGTTTTTATGGGGTATTATTACAAGGATGAAGTAAACCAAGACGATGTTGTTTCTGTGGACGCAATGATAGAAATGTTTGATCAGTTGGGGACTTCGACCACACAAAAAGAGAAAATGGCTTTTCCTAAATCAGGGGATCACGTAATGACATCATACATTACAAGTAAAGATGTTAAAGGGGTTACCAAAGAAAGTATCCGTTTTTTTGAAACCCACTTAGCTGTTAAATAAAATATGCGAACAAAAAATTCTACTAAAAATAAAATCAATGTAATAACCCTTGGTTGTTCCAAAAACATTTACGATTCTGAAGTTTTGATGGGGCAACTCAAAGCCAACAATAAAGAAGTTGTCCATGAAGAAGACGGCAACATAGTTGTCATTAATACATGTGGTTTTATTGATAACGCCAAGGAAGAATCTGTAAATACAATCTTGGAAAATATTCAGAGAAAAGAAGCTGGAGAAATTGATAAGGTTTTTGTGACAGGTTGTTTGAGTGAGCGTTACAAACCTGACCTTGTAGAAGAAATCCCTGATGTTGACCAATATTTTGGAACCAGTGAATTACCTCAATTGTTGGCTGCATTAGAAGCCGACTACAAACACGAACTTCTTGGAGAAAGAATCACAACAACTCCAAAAAATTTTGCATATTTCAAGATTTCAGAAGGTTGTGATAGACCTTGTTCATTTTGTGCAATCCCTTTGATGCGTGGGAAACATCGTTCAACACCTATTGAAGATTTAGTAAAACAAGCTGAGTCCCTAGCAAGTGATGGAGTTAAAGAACTGATCTTAATTGCTCAGGATTTGACTTATTATGGTTTGGATATTTACAAAAAAAGGAATTTAGCAGAGCTATTGCGAGCCTTGGTTGAGGTCGAGGGGATAGAATGGATTAGAATGCACTATGCTTTTCCTACAGGGTTTCCTCTTGATGTGTTGGAGGTTATGAAATCCGAGCCCAAAGTATGTAATTATTTAGATATTCCCTTACAGCATATTTCAGATGATATTTTGAAATCCATGAGAAGGGGTACTACCAAAGAGAAAACCACAAAACTTCTCAAAGAATTCAGAAAACATGTCCCTGGAATTACCATACGAACCAGTCTTATTGTAGGTTATCCGGGCGAAACTTTAGAACATTTTGAAGAATTAAAAGCTTGGGTTAAAGAAATGCGTTTTGAACGTTTGGGATGTTTTACCTACAGCCATGAAGAAAACACACATGCACATCAATTGGTTGACGATGTTCTCGAAGAGGAAAAACAAAGAAGGTCTTCTGAAATAATGGATATTCAGTCGCAAATTTCTTGGGAACTAAATCAGGAAAAGGTTGGAAAAACCTACCGATGCGTAATCGACCGAAAAGAGGGGAACTTTTTTGTAGGTCGTTCTGAGATGGATTCACCAGATGTTGATAATGAAGTTTTGGTTGATGCAACAAAGTTTTACCTCAAACACGGAGAGTACGTGAACCTTACCATCATCGAGGCAGCCGATTTTGATCTCTATGCCGAACCAGCATAGTGTTTATTAGTGAAATACTGCGTTTACCATCCAGAGTTTACCGTTTTCCCAAAATCCTCGATACAACGGATTGTCCACGATGTAAACAACACTTCCCTTACCTAGGTATTCCATGCCAAAAATCAATGACTCACTTTGGCGTTCAATGGCTTTGGCGCCACTAAAACCAGCTAAGGGTTTTGACCCCTCTGGAAGCTTTCCTACCGTCCCTTCACTTAAAAGTTGGTAGGAAGTAGCACTGTTTTTTAAACTGTAATAGTTTTTATCATAACCAAAAGCTAAGGGATGAGTAGTATCAATATTTACAGAATAAATACTTCCATAAATTGCTGAACTAATACTTTTTCTTTCCATTTCTCCAAAAGGCACAAACTCATCTTTTTCATCGTTTGTACTCTTGATTTTTAAATCAAAAGATTTGTGATTAGAAAATGTTCTAACTGCTGATCCTAAAGCGACAAGGCGCCCCCCATTTTTTATCCATTTCAAAATCTCAGAATCATCATCAGAAAAAAGATTGTAATATCCTGGCGGGAGTATCAGAACATCAAATTTGTCTAGATTACGATCGTTCAATCGGTTTAAATTAATTTGAGTAATGGGATATTTTAATTGTTGTTCGAAAAAATGCCAAATTTCTCCATAACCTTGTGGGTTTGAGTTGTCACTCTTTATGAGTCCCACTCTTTTTTGTGGAATAAATTCCATCAGGCTTGATCCTAAATCTATGCCGCGATCAGAAAACCCTGAAGCTAGAGCGGTTAGATTTTGGTTGTTTTCCAAAGCAATTTTTCGGATTGTTTTATCAAATTCATCAATGGTTTTATTTTCTCCTTTTAATATGAAAAGACTTCCCTCTGCCCACCGTTTCCCTCCATTGTCAAGGGGTTTTAGGTTGTAACGAACTCTAATTTTCTCTTTCAGTAATGCGGCTAAGAATTTCCCATCTTCGATACTTCTCCAAGCTGTTGCATATGCGTAGGCATTGATTATTGGAAGGTTAACAACAGCTTTTTCTTTAGATGGAGCTGTGTTTGATATTTTTTGTTGACTTGCAACCGCTTTTAGTCCGTATGCATAGGGTAAAGACCAGGAGGTAATGTCATAGGTAACCGAGTCTGAAAGTTGAGTTTTGGGCTCAAACAAAGCTTGAATCAGTTTACCTTTTTTACCTCGACCATTCAATATTACTGCATCGGGTTCAAAGGAAATTGTAGAGTTTTTTTGGCTTTCATAATCCCATCCTTTGATATTTACTTTGGCTTTTGGATGTTCATAGGGGATATGATGAGTATCCAGTAGTTCTTTTAGTTTAGCTATTTTATCCAAATCTCCTTTTAAGGCATACGTTGCATATTTTACGTTATTATTTTGGAAATATTTTTTAAACTCATCATTGAGTAGTTTGGAGTTTTTACTGGCAGTCTCGACTGTTGAAAGTCCTGTGGTGTAGTGGTGATCAATACGATCTTTTAAGGTTAAATCATCTCCAATTTTATTTTTTATGCTCAAGCCCGCTCGACCACTTCCTCCTTGTTCGTAGGTCATTCCAATTGCTCCATGAAACATTGGGTAAGTGTCTCCATAGCCTGGATAAAGAAGATCAAAAACTTCTTTTGTAAAGTAAGACCATCCTTCTCTATCAAAATAAAGTGCATGATTTTTTCCAATTGTGTGTTGAAATTCTCTTTGAAAATCTGTGATGATTTCGTGTAAAGGCTCAACGGCTGGTGCAAAGTAATAGGGACTATCAACACCTTGTTCATGAAAGTCAACATGAATATGAGGATACCATTTATGGTATTCTTTTAGGCGTTGCTGGGTTTCTTTTTGAGTTACCCATGCCCAATCTCTGTTGAGATCAAAATAATAGTGGTTGTATCTACCGCTGGGCCAATCTTCATAATGTTCATTGGCAATGGGCGAGTTGTCAAAAGGAGTGCTTTTTACTTGGTTGTACCAGTTTACATAGCGGTCACGTCCATCAGGATTGATAGAAGGATCCATAATAACTATTGTGTTTTGTAACCAATCAGATTTTTGAGTGATAAGCGTGTAAATTGTTTTCATTGCAGCTTCAGTACCAACAGCCTCATTTCCGTGGACGTTGTAACTCAACCAAACAATACTTTTTGGATTCAAAGTGGATGCACTTCCATTTTTTAAACCCGATTCAACGAGGTGGTTTTCTTTAATCTCTTCGAGATTAGACAAATTTCCTGAACTTGAGATTGTTGCTAATTGTAACTCTCTTCCTTCATATGTTGTGCCATAAGACGAAAGATTGACTTGCTCAGAAGTAGAGGCGATGGCTTTGAAGTACGAAACAACTTGGTGATGTCTGGTAAATTGTGTTCCCAATTCGTATCCCAGAAATTCACTTGGGGAAGGTATGTTTTGGGAAATTAAGGGTTGAGATAATAGTGCAATAAGCAAGCTAATAACTAAATTTTTCATGTTATGAACGTTTCGGAAACGTAAAGATAAAATTTATCCGATATTTTTATATTTACTTGATAAGGAATATCTTTACGAATACCAAAATGCCTTATGCGATCTCAACAAATTTCTTATCGAAATTCAGGTTATGTATCCAAAATCATCTGTGATCTGTTTGAAGGAAATAAACAGTTAAGTCAATTTTACGGAGAAACTCCTGAGATTGAAAAATTCAAAAAGCAATTTTTAGAAAAACAGAAGACTTTTACAAAAAAGAAGAGAAAAGTTTTGGTTGATTCACTTACAAGCCAATATGACACTCTTTTATTGAAGGATAGTTTGGTGTATCAAAACATCAAAAATATTTCACTGAATAATACTTTCACAGTTACAACAGGGCATCAACTCAATTTGATGACTGGTCCTTTGTATTTTTTATTTAAAATAATTAGCACCATCAATTTATGTAAAAAGTTAAAAATAGCGTATCCAGAATCTAATTTTGTTCCTGTTTATTGGATGGCAACTGAGGATCATGATTTTGATGAAATTTCTTTTTTTAATTTCAATAGAAAGAATTTCAAATGGAATCGAAATAAAGCAGGAGCGGTTGGTAAATTTCCTCTTGATGGTATTGAGTCTTTGTTTTCTGTGTTTGAAAATAACTTAGGCTCTTCTTCAACTGCACAAGAGATTAAAGAGTTGATTCGAATAAGCTATTTATCCTCAAAAACTCTGGCAGAGGCGACCAGAAAACTTGTTCATAGGTTATTTAATTCAGAGGGTTTGGTTATTCTAGATGGTGATGATCGTGCCTTGAAAATGGAATTTGCTCCCAAAATAAAAGAAGAACTGCAGTCCAGTAGCTGCGAGATTCATGTAAACAAAACCATTAGTAAATTACAAACTGATTATGATTCCTCTTATTTACCACAGGTAAATCCCAGACAAATCAATTTATTTTATTTAACGGCAAAGGATCGATTGCGACTTATTCGAACAGCAACAGGCTTTACCGATGTAGATAAAACAATGTCATGGACTGCTGAAGAATTACTTCAAGAGGTCGAGAACACTCCAGAACGCTTTTCACCCAATGTATTGATCCGTCCATTGTATCAAGAAACTATTTTGCCCAACTTGTGTTATGTTGGAGGCGGTGGGGAGCTGGCTTATTGGTTGGAACTTAAGTCGTATTTTGAATCTCAAAAAGTTTTATTTCCAATTTTGTTGCACAGAAATGCAGCGGTTTTAGTTCCCAAAAAAATTGCTAAAAAAATTGATAATATGCAGATGTCACCGTTGGATTTTTTCTTAAAGCGTCCTTCACTGATCAACAAAAAAGTCCGACAAATCAGTAACATCGATTTGGATCTTCAATATTTAAAGAAAACCTTAGAAACTCAATTCAATTCATTAGAAAAGCTAGTAATTGAGACCGATGCTTCTTTTGAAGGTGTTGTAAAAGCACAGAAAACGAAACAGTTCAAGGGTATTGATCGTCTAGAAAAACGCTTGTTAAAAGCTCAGAAGCGAAAGTTAGCAGATCAAGTACAAAGACTACTAGTACTTCATGACATACTTTTTCCAAATGAAACTTTGCAAGAGCGGACCGTTAATTTTTCAGAGTTTTATCTTCAATACGGAAGCGAATTGTTGTCGATTCTATCCAAAAACCTCGATCCTTTATCCTTCAAATTTGATTGGATTATTTTAGACTAATTCTTTTGCTAAAAAATCGTTAGAGCTTTTATTGAACGAAGATTAAGTTGTATTTTTGGATATGGAAGAAAAAGTACTGATACTAGACTTCGGTTCGCAATACACACAATTAATAGCAAGGCGTGTCCGAGAGTTATTTATTTACTGTGAAATACACCCTTACAATAACCCTCCCAAAGATCTAAAACCGTTCAAAGCGATAATCTTGTCGGGATCTCCTTATTCTGTTCGTTCGGAAGATGCTCCTCACCCTGATTTATCAGAAATTAGAGGAAATATCCCTTTATTGGCTGTATGTTATGGAGCACAGTATTTGGCACATTTTTCTGGTGGAAAAGTCAGTCCATCCAACATAAGGGAGTACGGACGTGCAAATTTATCCTACGTTGCTCCTGACGAAGCTTTTTTTAATTCGATTGAAGTAGGAAGTCAAGTTTGGATGAGTCATAGCGATACAATCAAAGAACTCCCAAAAGGAGGAATGCGTTTAGCAAGTACTGCTGATGTTGAAAACGCCGCTTACCGAATAGAAGGAGAAGAGACTTATGCAATACAGTTTCATCCAGAAGTTTATCATACCACCGACGGAAAACAATTGCTTTCTAATTTTTTGGTAGATATTGCTCAAGTAAAGCAAGACTGGACACCAGATTCTTTTGTTTCGATGACTTTAGAATCCCTTAGAAAACAAATTGGAGAAGAAAAAGTAATCCTCGGTTTGTCTGGAGGAGTTGATTCTACTGTTGCAGCTGTTTTGTTACACCAAGCTATTGGAAATGAATTGACCTGTATTTTTGTAAATAACGGTCTTCTAAGAAAAGATGAATTTTCTAGTGTTTTGGAACAATACAAAGGAATGGGTCTCAATGTTAAAGGGGTAGACGCATCCAAACGTTTTCTTGACAAACTCGAAGGGATTTCTGATCCTGAAGCAAAACGTAAGGCTATTGGAAATACGTTTATTGATGTTTTTGATGATGAATCTAAATTAATAGATGGAGCAACCTGGCTTGCTCAAGGAACAATTTACCCCGATGTAATAGAGTCCATTTCAGTAAATGGTCCCTCAGCAACAATTAAATCACACCATAATGTAGGAGGTTTACCAGATTACATGAAATTGAAAATTGTTGAACCTTTGCGTATGCTTTTTAAAGATGAGGTAAGACGTGTAGGTACAAGTTTAGGTATTGACTCAGAATTGATTGGTAGACATCCTTTCCCAGGGCCGGGGCTTGCAATCCGTATCTTAGGCGATATTACTCAAGAAAAAGTTAGTATGTTACAAGAAGTTGATGCTATTTTTATCGATGGACTCAAAAGCAATGGCTTGTACAATCAAGTTTGGCAAGCGGGAGCTATTTTGCTTCCCGTAAATAGTGTAGGGGTAATGGGAGATGAACGCACTTATGAAAAATGTGTTGCGCTTCGTGCAGTAACATCAACAGATGGAATGACTGCCGATTGGGTAAATTTACCGTATGAGTTTTTACAAAAAACATCAAATGAAATAATTAATCGAGTTAAGGGAGTGAATCGAGTTGTTTATGACATCAGTTCAAAACCTCCAGCAACAATTGAATGGGAATAATAAACACCGTCTTTATGAGTACTAAACAACTTTTATTTTCTTTCCTTTTTTTCTTCACTTTGAGCCTATCTGCTCAGGTTGAACCCATTTCTTTCATAAGCCATAGAGTAAAAAAGAAAGAAACATTGTATGGATTAGCCCGAAAGTTTGATGTTCAAATTGAACAAATTTATCAATACAATCCTCTCATAAAAAAAATCGGATTAAAGAAAAGAATGCTTCTTCAAATTCCTGTTTATTTAAAGCCAAAACCGACTACTAAAGCAAGTTTGCCCGATACATTGTCGATGTACCTAGTCAAGCCTAAAGAGACAAAGTGGCGCTTGGCTTATCGTTATGGGATTACAGTTCAAGAGTTAGAACAATACAACCCTGAAATTGCATCTGGTCTCAAAATAGGACAAGAAATTATTGTTCCCAAACGCAGTGAGGCCGAAACCTTAGCCTTAGAAAAAGAATTTAATTATTACAAAGTAAAACCCAAAGAAGGTTTTTATGGTTTAGAGAAAAAATTAGGAGTTGTTGCTTCCGATCTAATTGCATTAAACCCTCTTCTCAAAACAAATGGACTTCAGGCTGGAATGATTTTGAAGATTCCTTTAGGGCTTACAGGAGATCTCAAAATAGATGACGATCTTTTGGTTGAAAAAAACAATTTACTTGATTCTATTCCTCCAGACTCTAAAGTCACCTTGGGGCTATTGTTACCTTTTAAATCAAACCAAATTGAATTTGATTCAATTCAGGATACTGAAACTAAACTAAAGACTCGCAACCTTCATACCATTGCATTAGATTTTTATTCTGGAGCGGTAATGGCGGTTGAAGAGGCTGCAAGTTTAGGCGTGGAAGTCGTACTTAATGTACTAGATACTCAAAACGACAAACAATATTTAAAATCAAAGTTAGACAGCTTAAATTGGTCAGACAATGATTTGGTAATTGGCCCTTTGATTCCCTCTAACTTCGATATTTTATCCCTTCAGGACAGTTTAAAACTGATTCCTATGATCGCTCCTCTTTCTTCTAACCCTGTCATCAATCGTCCCAATGTGTATCAATCCATTACTGCTCCTGAGTTGTTAAGAGAAAAAATGTTTGATTATTTAGACACTGCAATTGATTCAACGCAAAATGTTTTGGTTATTGCAGATTCATTGAACTATGAAATTGAAGAAAAGCTCCTTAATCGTTATCCTTTTGCTCAAGTGTTGCGTCCAGAACCAGGAGGATATGTT
>Ga0206677_10004983_pt1 | contig 10644 bp, 10 predicted proteins | sample M130m12015metaG_FD_155475 | JGI IMG/M metagenome (GOLD analysis project Ga0206677, IMG submission 155475) | Ammonia-oxidizing marine archaeal communities from Monterey Bay, California, United States - M1 30m 12015 | ecosystem: Environmental > Aquatic > Marine > Intertidal zone | place: USA... | reverse complement strand
TCAGAGGTGGCGGCATATCGCAGTTGTGCTTTAACCCTAAGATACTAAACAATTGGATTAAGAAAACCAAGATAGGTGTGCCTAGTAATTGTAGTCTAAAAGGCTTATATAAATATATTAGACTATGTGGGTTGACCGATAGTTTAGCACATGCACTAGGTAATCTAAAAGGTATGCGGTATGTAACTACTGACGGATTTAACACAGTTAAGTTTGTAAACGATCTTAATGGACAAGATATTCATGTCTACAATTTTGGAAAACTAGACCAAACATTAATGCAGTTGGAGTTTAAATGAGTAAATCACTTGACGGTGTTCTTATTAAAAAAGCAAATAAGCAAGAACAATATACCGAAGAACAAATAGATCAGTTACTAAAATGTATGGATCCTGATACCGGATATTTGTATTTTGCTGAACACTTTGCATACATTCAACACCCAGTCAAAGGTAAGTTATTATTTAAACCTTTTGAATACCAGCTAGGACTAATGCACTCGTACCATAACTATCGATTTAACATCAATATGATGCCTAGACAAACAGGTAAGACTACGTGTGCCAGTATATACTTAGCATGGTATGCTATGTTTGTACCAGATCAAACATGTCTTATTGCTGCACACAAGTATACAGGTGCCCAAGAGATTATGTCTCGTATACGCTTTGTTTATGAAAGTTGTCCTGATCATATTAGAGCAGGTGTTACAAGTTACAACAAAGGTTCAATAGAGTTTGAAAATGGAAGTCGAATAGTTAGCCAAACAACAACAGGCAACACAGGACGTGGTATGTCAATTTCATTACTATACTGTGACGAATTTGCATTTGTTATGCCTAATATTGCTGAAGAGTTTTGGACTTCGATATCACCTACACTTGCAACAGGTGGCCGTGCTATTCTTACAAGTACACCAAACTCAGACGAAGACACGTTTGCTACTATTTGGAAACAAGCTGAAGATAAATTCGACGAGCACGGTAACGAACAAGAGCTAGGGTCAAATGGATTTCACTCGTTTATTGCACACTGGAGCGAACATCCTGATCGTGACGAAGAATGGAAAAAGGCTGAAATTGGACGTATTGGCGAAGAAAAGTTTCGTCGTGAATACGGTTGCGAGTTCTTAGTCTTTGACGAAACATTAATTAACAGTCTTAAACTTGTTAATATGGAAGGTATATCACCGATTACAAATATGGGTCAAGTACGCTGGTACAAGAAGCCTACAAGTGATTATACATACTGTATCGCATTAGATCCGTCGATGGGAACCGGGGGCGACTATGCTGCAATACAAGTATTTGAATTACCAACATACAAACAAGTTGCTGAATGGCAACATAATACAACTGCTATACCTGGGCAGATTAAAGTTCTATCAGAAGTATGTAAATACCTCGTAGAACAAACTCAAAACCCGCAGGGAATTTATTGGAGCGTAGAGAACAATGGTATAGGCGAGGCTGCGTTAATCGTTATAAACGACTTTGGAGAAGAGAACATTCCGGGTTTGTTCGTCAGTGAGCCTATACGTAAAGGACATGTCCGTAAATTCCGCAAAGGATTTAATACTACACATAGTACAAAAATTACTGCATGTAGTAGACTAAAGACTATGATTGAAAATGACAAAATGCATGTAAAAAGCAAGCCATTGATATCAGAATTAAAAAACTTTGTTGCAACATCAACTTCGTATATGGCAAAGCCTGGAACAACAGATGACCTAGTAAGTGCAACACTTCTTGCCCTCAGAATGATGGCAGTACTTAAAGATTGGGATCCTCGAGTTTACGATTCGTTTAATCAAGCTGATGATTATGACGACTATGATATGCCAATGCCAATCTTCATTAGCAGCAATTATTGATAAATACATTATGAAAGATCTAAACACAATAGGCGAAGAATTATTCGACAAGCTACGAGGCCGATTCCAGAGCGTCACTATAGGCGGCGAGGACGGAAAGGTTACTAATATACCAACTGAAGCAAGGTTCTTTGATTTTGAATATACTGCTAATGGATCACCCTTAGGCAACATCAGTGTTTCAATATCTGAGGACGAAGGGTTAACTGTTATATATTCTAAAGATATTGTTGCAACAGTAGAAGAAGAAAATGTAAAATCAGATTGGTTTGACTTTTTAAAAGAACTTAGAAGATTTAGTAAGAAAAGGTTGATGGACTTTGATATAAGAGATATTACAAAGTCAAATTTAACAAAAAGAGATTATAAATTTTTAGCGAACAAGCGTTTCGGAGACGGTAATATGAACGAATCAAAATTATATGGTACAGCACGTACAAGCTATCAAAAAGTTGGCGAAGCACGTATTATGATTAAGCATACAGAAAATGTAAACTTAGAAGTAGCTAACCCGCGTACAAAAAAGATATCAAATATCTATATTGAAAGCGCACAAGGCGAAAGATTCAAGTATCCATTCAAGCACCTAAGTGGCGCAAGAGCAATGGCTCGTCATGTAGCAGAAGGCGGCAACTTGTATGATGACTTTGGTTCGCACATCATTGGACTATCAGAAGAGATGGCAAAACTACGCAAGTTTAAATCATATATGGGTCGTTCAGCAGTAATGGCTGAAAGCCTAAGCGAGTATGTTGATGTTGTTAAAGATCGTATCAATACAGTAAGAAAAACAATTACTGCATTACAAAAACCAAAGTTTTATGCAGAGGCATTTGCTGCATACGAAACACCTATCATGGAAGAAGTACCGGCAGACGTTGCAGAGAATTGGACTGATCAACTTACTATTAAACAGTTTAATGAAGAACTAGCAGATGTATTTCCATACATTTATAAACTAGTAAGTGAAGCTACTAAAGCACAAGAACTAGGACTAGAGGACTTAGTAGATGAATCAGCACTTATGGCTTATGCAGGTGAAAAGAAGCACGGCAAAGAATATATGAAGAAAGCAGCAGCCGCAGGACGTGACGGCGCTTCGCAAGAAGAACTAGGCGCACTAAAAGACAAGTATAGCAAAGCAGAAAAAAATAAAAAAACTAAAGAAGAAATTGCTGTAGAGCAAGGCTTTGAAGAAATGATGGGACAGTTTGCTGAAAGCCCGCAAGGACAAGCAGATGGTGAAATGAAAAGAGATAACGCAGCGTCTTTAAGCAGAGGCGAAGTTAAGGCTCAAAGAAAATCAACTCGTGCAAAGCAGCGTGTAGCAAATAAAAAAGCAGCAAAAGTAGACGAAGCATATATTAACAATGCAAAAGATGCTGTAGACGCATTAGGTCAACTTCGCAGTAAAGGTAAACAAATTGAACGCGGTGACGGCACATACGAAGGCAACTTAGCAAATGAGTATGTAAACGATGTATGGGATGTATATACATGGCTACAGAATAAAACTCAAGATTTTCAAGGAATGGACAAGAACGCCAAAGCTACAATCGACGCAATGATGAAATTACGTAGCGAAGCAAAGAAACTTGAAACAGAAGCAGGCTCGGGATCAAATGGACGCTTTGGTAATGCAATCGTTAATACATTATATCCAGTAATGGAACTTATTAATAGTATGAAGCTCGAAGACGACGACACAATGGACGTTAAAATCGATCCTAAAACAGGCACAATGGCAAAGGCAGATGCGCCTGAAGAAAAGAAAGAAAAGACACAAACTCCAATAAGTGAATTTATCCTAAGTTATTTCGATAAAGAAACAGGTCAATTTCCAAAAGGAGAAACTGCTGTACTTACTATGATCGAAAAGGATTATGGCGAGCAGTTTATTGATCCTGCTAAATCGTTTATTGAAAAGGTTACTGCTAGGTTTGAAGAGCATCAGATGCGCACACAACCGCAGCAGATGGAAACGGACGATGAAGAGTTTGATCGAGTACGTCAACTAGCTGGACTAAGATAAATCCAATAATAAAGCATTTTATGCTTGACAAGATAAATAACATCGTGTAGTATGTAATAGTGCTGCACATTTAGGCACACGACTTAAACAACGACATAGGCAACATATTAGGAGGCACAACTATGGCATCATTAGCAGAAATCCGAGCGAAGCTCAAAGAACAAGAAACACGTTCAACAGGTGGTTCACAAAGCGGCGGCGATAACGCAATTTACCCATTTTGGAATATTAAAGAAGGCGAGAGTACAACTTTCCGTTTCCTTCCTGATGGAGATGCAGACAACACTTTCTTTTGGAAAGAGCGTTTGATGATCAAACTACCATTCCAAGGTATTAAAGGTGAAACAGACTCACGTCCAGTACAAGTACAAGTTCCGTGCATGGAAATGTATGGCGACGGATGCAACATTCTACAAGAAGTACGTGGTTGGTTTAAAGACCCTGCTCTTGAAGATATGGGTCGTAAATACTGGAAGAAGCGTTCTTATATCTTCCAAGGTTTTGTAACGGACAATCCGCTAACAGACGACACTACTCCTGAGAATCCAATTAGACGTTTTATTATTGGTCCTCAAATCTTTCAAATTATTAAGCAGGCTCTTATGGATCCTGACATGGAAGAACTACCAACAGATTATACTGCTGGTGTAGACTTCCGTCTTAACAAAACATCAAAAGGTGGTTATGCAGACTATGGCACAAGCACATGGGCACGTAGAGAGCGTCCATTAGGCGATGCTGAAATGAATGCAGTAAATACACACGGCTTGTTTAACATGAGCGACTTTTTGCCTAAGAAACCAGGCGAAGTAGAAGTTAAGGTAATGTCAGAGATGTTTGAAGCATCTGTAGATGGCGAAGCATATGATGCAGAACGTTGGAGTCAATACTTCCGTCCTGCAGGTATGCAAGCACGTACAGGTGATCCAATGAAAGCAGCATCACCACAAGCAACTGCTACAAGTCAAAGTGCACCGACACCTGCTCCAGCAGCAGATCCACGCAACGATGACATTCCTTTTAAGTCAACTGAAGAAGCAGCAGCAGAAGCAGCACCAGCAGCAGCAGCTGAACCTGCAGGCGGAGCACAAGACATTCTTGCAATGATCCGCTCACGTCAAGGTTAATACGACTATATGGCCCCTACGGGGGCCAACTATCTAGCTTAATAAGGAGTAACTATGGCTAAATCATTTGATGTTAGTAAGTTCCGTAAGGACTTAACAAAAAGCATATCAGGCATGAGTACAGGCTTCAATGATCCAACTGATTGGATTAGCACAGGCTCATATGCACTGAACTATCTTATTAGCGGCGACTTTCACAAGGGTGTTCCGCTCGGTAAGGTAACTGTATTTGCAGGCGAATCAGGCGCTGGCAAGTCATATTTTTGTGCAGGTAATATTGTAAAACATGCACAAGATCAAGGTATCTTTGTAGTACTAATTGACTCAGAGAACGCACTTGACGAATCGTGGCTACATGCACTAGACGTAGACACATCAGAAGAAAAACTACTTAAACTAAACATGAGCATGATTGATGACGTTGCTAAAACTATTAGTACGTTTATGTCAGACTACAAATCTATGGCAGAAGAAGATCGCCCAAAGGTACTATTTGTAGTTGACTCATTAGGTATGTTACTAACACCTACTGATATTGATCAGTTTAACAAAGGTGATATGAAAGGTGATATGGGTCGTAAGCCTAAGCAATTGACCGCACTTGTTCGTAACACAGTTAACATGATTGGTAGTTGTAACGTAGGATTGGTATGTACTAACCACACTTATGCATCACAGGATATGTTTGATCCAGATGACAAAATTAGTGGCGGTCAAGGCTTTATCTATGCATCAAGTATTGTTGTTGCAATGAAAAAGATGAAACTAAAAGAAGACGAGGCTGGTAATAAGATTTCAGAAGTACGTGGTATACGTGCAGGCTGTAAAGTTATGAAGACTCGTTATGCAAAACCGTTCGAAGGTGTGCAAGTAAAGATTCCATACGAAACAGGTATGAATCCTTATAGCGGACTAGTAGAATTGTTTGAAAAGAAAGGCTTGCTAGAAAAGCAAGGCAATCGTCTAAAGTATATCGACGTAAATGGTGAAGAACACCTTGATTATCGTAAGCAGTGGATCGGCGACAAGCTTGATATGATCATGAACCAATACGAAGAAAAACTTGCTCCTGTGCTAAATAGTGACACAGTAGATGCCGACCTTATTGATGAAAATGAGGAGAGCTTCGAATAAAATGAGGAGCAATTCTAAAATGAATGAAGAACAAATAGCCGATATTTGGTCTTTGTTTAAAGAATATTTAGACAAAAAACAAATCGAACTAGTTGCCGAGAAGTATGTAGATCTTCTTGCTGACTACGGAATAGACGACATTACCTTAAAAGATTGCATTGGTGTAGACGCAAGTCTCGACAATGCAATTAGTTATTTCTTACAAATCGACGAAGAAGACTTAGTCGACGAAGATAATGAATGGGAAGACTAAATGGGATGGTATAGTAATATCAGCAGGGACATTAACCAGATCCCTGCTGCTATACAATATTTCGAAACAGAACTTGTAGATGCAAAATTAGAAGTAAAACTAAAAGGCAATGTAGAACGTGCAGCGTCCGAAATGCCTGGTATAGTTGAGCATCGATTTAATCAGCTACAAGAACTAGAAGCCATATTAAACTATTTAAATATTGAGCTGCGAAGACTACGCAGTTCTTTCTTTAAACAATATCTTGAAAACTATCAACGAGCTCTGTCAAGCCGTGACGTAGAAAAATATGTAGACGGTGAGGCAGACGTTGTTGACTATGAAAAGATCATTAACGAGTTTGCACTAATGCGCAACAAGTGGTTAGGCTTACTAAAAGGTTTAGATCAGAAGCAATGGCAAATTACTAATGTTGTTAAACTTAGAGTAGCAGGAATGGAAGATGCAGCCTTATAAAGTACTTGCTGTTAAAACAAGCAAATATAAAAAAGAAGCAGCTTTATTTGCCGTTCTAAAAAGTAATAATTTTATAGTAGATCATAATTTAGGAAAAAAAGACTTTGACTTTTTTTATTTGCATGGAATAAAAAAGAAGTCACGCATTGATAATAATATTTATGAGACTACAGAAAAACTAAGTAATCGTTATAAAAAGCCAATACTTATAAGAGAGGCACCGTCATTACGGCAAATTTCAGATGGTTCTAATAGTAAACAAATACCTTTTAATTCTAAATGGTTAAAGTTTTCGTGGAACTCTTTTTTTATGGATGAGGGAATATATCCTTATGATGCTAGTTACAATCGATGGGAAGAATTGTCTAGAAAATATAATATAATTGTACACGATTGGAAGCGTCGGGGAGATGCAATTTTAGTAAATTTACAAATTTCTAACGATAGTGCTTTAAATAAATTAATATATAAAAATATATGTTATAAAGAATATCTTATCAATAAACTTGTTGAGATTAAAAAATATTCAGATAGACCGTTAATTATTAGACCTCATCCAAAGGAGAAACAAGACAAAAAGTTCTACGAAATATTACACTCTATGTTTACTAATATTATTATATCAGATCAAGACTTATATACAGATCTTAACAGATCATGGTGTGTAGTGACATATAATAGCACTAGTTGTGTCGAAACTAACCTGTACGGAACTCCAACTATAACATTAGATTCTAGCGCAATTGCTAGTGAATTATCTCAACCTATTAAATATATAGAAGCAAATAATTATCCTGACAGATCTGATTGGTTTAAAAAAATAGCGTTTCATCAATGGGCAGGACACGAACTACATGATTCGTACGTTTGGGATCTATTAATGAATTGTTATACTGATGCAAGAAAAAGTTTAGAAAGTAAATTATGATAGGTGTAATTGTAAAAGAATGTAAATCTTCTAAAGTTAAAGGGCTAACTAGATTAATAAACACTATAGGAAAAGACTCAGTAAGTGTTAAGAACTTTAAAATAATCAATTTTGAGAAAACAGATTTTATTGTACAAAATGGTATTAAAAAGAAAAAAAGATCATCTAACCAAATTTACGAACAAGTAGAACAAATCTCTCATAGTAAAAAGATACCTGTGTTAATACGCGAATTGCCTGTTATAAGACAGGTTTCATTAGGCAACACAAAAAAGTCATGTTCGTTTGATGACAGGTGGATTAGATTTTCATGGAATTCGTTTTATATGGATGAAGGAATGCATCCTTATGATGCAAGTTATAATCGATGGGATGATCTACAAAAAAAACATAACTTAACAATTAACGATTGGAAATCTAGGGGAGACTATATTTTATTGTGTCTCCAACTCGAAGGCGACAGTGCATTAAATAAATTAATATATAATGATATTAACTATACACAATACTTAGAAAATATTATTTTAAAAATTAGAACATTATCTGATAGACCTATCTTAGTTAGAGGGCACCCTAGAAGCACCGGACCTGTAAGATATCTTAAGTCAAAATTTAGTAATGATAGTATAAAATTTTCTAATTACAAAAATTTATATGATGATCTAGATAGAGCATATTGTATGGTTACATACAACAGCACCAGTTGCGTAGAATCAACATTACATGGCATACCAACTATTACTCTTGATTCGAGTGCAATTGCATATCCAGTTTCTAATAAACTAAATGACATCGAAAATTTGAAAGAATTTGATAGAACAGAATGGTGTAAACAAATTGCCTTTATGCAATGGCAAGGTAAGGAATTGCATGATGGTTATGTATGGAATTTATTAAAATCAGTTATGCCTAAACAAGGTATAAATTTAAGCTAATTACTTGTATGAATATTGTTTTAGTAACAGGGGGCTTTGATCCTCTACATTCAGGGCACATTGCATATTTTAAAGCAGCTCGTGAATTAGGCGATGCCCTTATTGTTGGAGTAAACTCCGACGAGTGGCTTACTCGTAAAAAAGGCAGACCGTTTATGCCAATGCAAGAACGAGCAAGTATTATATCTAACATACAGTATGTAAACAAAGTAATTAGCTTTGATGATAGCGACGATAGTGCTTGTCAAGCAATTAAGTGGATATTAGATTCGATGCCAGAGCATAATATTATATTTGCAAACGGTGGCGATCGTACTAATACAAATACCTTAGAATATACTAACTATGGTAATAATGACAGACTAACATTTAAATTTGCTGTTGGCGGCGAAGATAAAAAGAATTCAAGCAGTTGGATATTAAGCGATTGGAAGTCTCCTAAGACAGAACGTCCTTGGGGATTTTATAGAGTGTTAGACACAGGACCAGGCTGGGCAGTAAAAGAACTTACTATAATGCCAGGCAAGAGTTTATCAGATCAACGTCATCATCATAGATCAGAACATTGGCATATAGTACAAGGCACTGTTACTATTGATACTGATTGGAATAATGTACAGCAGACTACTGACGTACACCCTCAACAAAGTTACGACATAGGTAAGCTAGTATGGCATCGTCCATATAACAACACAGACGAACCTGTTAAAATTATCGAAACATGGTTTGGAGATATACTAGAAGAATCAGATATAGAACGGAGAGAAGAATGAAAGTATTTGTAGGATATGATTCGAGAGAAGATATTGCATATCAAGTGTGTAAGCACAGCATTTTAAACAAACAGCCTAATGCAACTGTTACTCCGTTGATTCAAAAAGAATTAAGAGAACAAGGCCGTTATACTCGTCCAGTAGATAAACTTGCTTCAACTGAATTTACATTTACACGTTTCTTAATACCGGAACTATGTAACTTCGATGGCTGGGCATTGTTTATGGATTGCGATATGATACTGCTTACAGACATCAAAGAACTATTTGATCAATGCGACGACAAGTATGCAGTAATGTGTGCGCATCACGATTACACGCCTAAAGAAGGTACAAAAATGGATGGGCAAACACAAACAGTTTATCCACGCAAAAACTGGTCAAGTGTAATGTTACTAAACTGCGGACATCCTAGTAACAAAAAGCTTACACAAGATTTAGTTAATAATGAAGACATCACAGGTGCGTATCTGCATAGATACAGCTGGCTAAATGACTCCGAAGTAGGTGAAATATCACACGAATGGAACTGGTTAGTAGGTTGGTATAAACAGCCAGAAGACGGCAAGCCTAAGTTGTTACACTATACAGAAGGCGGTCCATGGTTTGAAAACTATCGTAATTGCGAATATCATTACGAATGGAAAACAGAATTAGCGGAGATGATGAATGAATATTGAGTTCGGATCAGGCGAAACACCTACAAAAGATGGATACAAAACTAGTGATATTAGAAATGTACCCGGTGTTACTTTTGTATGCGCCGCCTGGGACATCGATCAGCATGTGCAGCCTAATACTATAGATAACATTTTCTCAAGACATTTTTTTGAACATCTTACTTTTGCCCAAGGTGAACTAGTCTTACAAAAATGGAAAACAATTTTAAAACCTACAGGTACAATAGAAATGTTATTACCTAATATGACATTTCATATTAATCAATGGAATAGAAGAAAAAATAAAAAAGAAAAAAATCATGCAAAGGCAGGCTTTTGGGGATGGCAACGAGGAGAATTTGAAGACACATGGGACACACATAAAAGTGGGTACGACCATGAATTTTTAGAAGAACTTCTTCTAAGATATAACTTTATTGACATAGTAAGTCACGAACCGATAACTAGTAA
>Ga0206677_10004980_pt1 | contig 10648 bp, 13 predicted proteins | sample M130m12015metaG_FD_155475 | JGI IMG/M metagenome (GOLD analysis project Ga0206677, IMG submission 155475) | Ammonia-oxidizing marine archaeal communities from Monterey Bay, California, United States - M1 30m 12015 | ecosystem: Environmental > Aquatic > Marine > Intertidal zone | place: USA... | reverse complement strand
CATAGCATAAAGATACTGGAATAGTTCTGGGCCATGAGCTCTCCGGCCCCACGTATCTAATTAAAGATAACCTTGGTATGGGAAGGCTACATAAGTATGCACCACCGGTTAAGGTTTTACATACTCCCTGCTTGGATTTTTAAGCAGGATTCATGGGACAGTTTAATGACCTATCCAGGTCATTTTTATCATGTAATTATTATTTATTTTGAATTAAAAGTTTAGACCGACGACAATTAGCATCTTGCTGTGCTAAAAGGGAATAGTTCATTTAGTATTAACCAGGACACACCACGAGGAGGCGAACTATATTTATGTCCCATGTGTATCTAATGGGGATCGAACCCATCACCTTCGGCTCATAAGACCGATGCTCTAACCAAATGAGCTATAGATACAATTTTATTTTAGTATCTAGGTCTAGTCTCTATACATGTTCTTCTACACAATGGACATAAAGATGTTCCTCTCTGATCTATTTGTGATTGCATTGCTGTGAAGAAGCAAGGAGAACAGAAAGAGTGTCCACATGTAGTAGTGCATGTTTTTTGCCCCTTAATACTTTCTAAGCAAATAGGACACTGATCTTGTTCTGCTTCCTCTTCTTCTTTTTTCATATACTTTTTTTCATCAAGTCGTATTTCTACAAAAGTATTAATAAATTTCTTCATTATTCGTACATATAAGTTTTCTAATTGTATTTTGGTATGTTTACCAATCGGTTTTGTAGGAGTTTCACTTCTAGCATCTATTGTATACAATTTATTATTGTGTGGAGAGTAGTAGCTATATATAAGAAGCATTGTTGTAACAATATATTTTAGTGCGTTTTTTTCGCATTTAGGGACTTCACAAACACTTCTAATAACCCAATCCTGATCTTGATTATCAAGTCCCACATGATCTTCAATAAACTGTCGTAAATTTCCTACAAGTCTATCATATAAATTTCTTTGAAAGCACTTACCTGTTTTGTGTTTTGCTGCGTGACATATCGAACAATTTTTTAATGATTTACTCATCTTGTATTTTTAGTGATGCGTACTCTAAATTCTAAGTAATGAACTTCAATTTTTTTAATTGTGGTGTTTTATTTAAATACTTCGCTCCTATCCGTCGTAGGGGGGCGGAACCCCCAACAAAAAAAAAGTTGAAGTGTATAATGGTGATTGGTGGTAAGTATAAAGTTATAATAAAGATGTCATCAGTAAGATTAAACGAGTTGTTGTATAAGGAGATGGTAGGAAGTGTGTTGTGTAGGCTGAGTAAAGGGATGGGTTGTAGTGAGAGTGAATTATGGTCGATACTAGAGGGTGTGAGTGTAGAGGGTGTGAGTGTAGAGAAGAAGGGATTAGAGGTAGAGAAGAAGAGATGTGTAGAGAGTGGATGTGTATTACCTTGGTGTGGAGTGATAGAAGAGTCATGTTGTAGAGCATTAAGATTGAATAATGGTCTACATACACAATGTAACCGTTTAAAAGGAGAAAAAGGATATTGTATGAGTTGTGTAAAATTAATTGAAAAGAATGGAGGGAGCACACCTTACGGAAGTGTAGATGATCGTATAAAATGCGATATATTAGATTATGTGGATCCAAAAGGAAAAGCAACAATACCATTTGCAAATGTAATGAAAAAATTAAATATAAGCAAAGAAGAAGCTTTGAAAGAAGCAGAGAAATTAGGTTGGACGATCCCTGAATGCCATTTTGAAGAAAAAAAAGGAAAAAGAGGAAGGCCAAAGAAAGATACTTCAGCAGAAGATACTGCAAGTGAATGTTCTGAAGGTGAGAAAAAGAAACGTGGTCGTCCAAAGAAAACAAAAGAAGTAATTAGTAATAATGCAGGAGAAGATCTAATAGCGTCATTACTAGAACAAGAGAATAGTCAAGAAGAGAAAAAGGAAGAGGAATTAGTGGAAGAAAATGTGGAGTCTGATGAAGAAGATGAAACAAAAGTAATAAAATTTGAAATAGAAGGAAAGACATATTTAAAATCAGAAGATAATATACTATATGATATGGAGTCTCATGATGCTATAGGAATATGGAATGATGAGAGAAATGAAATAGAAAATATTCCAGATGAAGACGAAGATTAGATATTTGTAGCTAGGTTTTTAAATTAATTAATTAAAGTATTTTTTTTATAACCGGTTTCCCGTTATGTAACCGATTTCTGGTTTATAAGTATTACTTGATATAATTATAGAATATATTATATATAAAAACAACTTAAATGGGAATTAGGGCTAGAAACAACCGTATAGGGTATATATTATTGTAACCGATTTCCCGTTATGTAACCGATTTCCCGTTAGTAATGAAATACTTAATAATAAAGTATCATTGAATTAAAAATAGATTTTAATTAATCTCTCTATTTTCTCTCTACTTCATTGAAATGATAGAGTATCATAAAGAAAAAAGAAGTTTCTTAAATCTTAAATTAAACACTATAACTATCTATCTACCCTAACACTCCTCTACAACTTGGACAAAAGTCTTGGGTTCTCATATGTCTAATCATACAACATCCACAAAATTGATGTCCACATCTGGTAACAAATTTATTAGTTTGTTTTAATTCTTCCATACATATACCGCAATCAGTAGCTTCAAATGGTTGTTCACATTGAGTAACAAGTATTTTATTTTCATGATAAGGGGGCAATGTTGCAATATCAAATTCTCTTAAAAGATCCCTTTCTGTTTCTATATTTGCTGCTTCATTTATTAATGTTAAAATACCTGAAGGACTGTTATCATGATGAATAGTAACTACTCTATTTACTCTACCTTCACCACCTCTTCGTGGTGCTCCTGGTGGTGAATGTGGTGGCGGTGTAATAGGTGGAGTAGAATTATGAATCATGTCATGTTCTCTCCTGATATTCTCGTTACGAATAATTTCACTTTCTCTTCTCGTAGCCTCTATCAGAGACCATTGTTGACATGTGCGACGATTATGTCCTGTTTCTCCACAAAAAGTACAAGTCATTTTAGAAGTTTTTAACCCAATGGTTTTAATTATACTAATAAGTATTTGAAAAAAATAACTTCAATTTTAATTTCTTTTCTCTCTTCTTCACATAAAAAAAGGTACTAAACCTTCTCTTTTTTTAATTAATTAATCGGTTACAAATATAATTCTAGCTAATATATCTTATGCTTCTACTTGTAGTTGTGTGGATTCTTCACCACCAAGCTTCTCTACAATCTCCTGGATAAGGTCTTGACGGTCAAGTTTAGCGGCATCCTTAGCCTCTTGCTTTTCAGTGGCCTTAGCCTTCCTGGCAGCAGCCTTCTCAAGAGCCTTAGCCTCCTTGGCCTCTTGCTTCTCAGCAGCCTTAGCCTGCTCGACCCGTCGCTCTACGCGCCAGCGAGCCTCCTTGGCCTCTTGCTTCTCAGCAGCCTTAGCCTCCTTGGCAGCAGCCTTTTCAGCAGCCTTAGCCTCCTTGGCAAGCTCCTTGGCCTGTTGCTTCTCAGCAGCCTTAGCCTCCTTGGCCTGTTGCTTCTCAGCAGCCTTAGCCTCCTTGGCCTGTTGCTTCTCAGCAGCCTTAGCCTCCTTGACCTGTTGCTTCTCAGCAGCCTTAGCCTCCTTGACCTGTTGCTTCTCAGCAGCCTTAGCCTCCTTGGCCTGTTGCTTTTCAGCAGCCTTAGCCTCCTTGGCAAGCTCCTTGGCAGCAAGCTTTTCAGCAGCCTTAGCCTCCTTGGCCTGTTGCTTTTCAGCAGCCTTAGCCTCCTTGGCAGCCTCCTTATCAGCGGCCTTCTGAAGCTTGGCAGCCTCCTTATCAGCGACCTTCTGAAGCTTGGCTAGCTCCTTAGAAGCCTTTTTCTCTTGAGCGAGCTCAGCAGCTCGTTCCTTACTTACCTCTTTGGCGCGCTTGGCTTTGGCAGCCATCTTCGCCTTGATTATTTTAGATGAAACCTTATTCTCGGCAGCTACAGTAGCCATAGCCTTCATGAAAGTGGGCATCTTAGTGTTTGCGGACATGTTGATTTGAAAGTTTTTGAAAGTCTTAGAAACTCTTTGAGTTAATTTATGCAGATAAGTATTTGAAGAAATTAACTTCAATTTTTTTTTTTCACGAGTTTTTTTCAAAGAAAAATTAATTTTTTTCATTTTTTTTTTCATTTTTTTTTTGAAATTTCTAAAAATGATTAATTTCTGTATCTTTTACCAAGTTGAAGTTTAAGAATGATTTGCAAGTATCCATAGATCTTTTTTAATAGGATCTTTTCTCTCTAATGGTCTGGGTTTATATGAAGATCTGACCTCTCTGGTTTCTTTTTTCATGATAGATAAAAATGTCCATGTGTTTCCGGTAACATTTGATTGTCTATATTGTAATACTTTTTCTAAAGATTGAGCGATCATTGTATTTATAAAAAAACAGTCGGAAAAAAAAACTTCAATTTTATTAATTAATGGTTACAAAACAATCTATCTATCTATCTATTCTAGCTAAGAACCTTCCAATGTGTATCACTGTAAGCTATTCTCCAGGTCTTACAGCCATAGGTCTTTGCATGTTCCTCTAGGATTCCGTTGGAATAGTCCGTTAGCTGTTTTATCTCTCTATATATTTCACTTACTTTGTCTGCCCATTCAGGTTTCATTTTAATGTAGCACATTTCTCCAAAGTCATTCTTTTTAGGAGCAATTGTCGTTTTCAAAAAGTCTGCAATCCGGTAGACAATATCAGTTACACCTTGAACTTGAAGTTGGATGACATCAGCAATGTCCTTTTTCTTCTCATGTGCTTTGTAAGCGGCATGGACCTTAGAAGCAAACTGCTTATCAGTGATATCCTTATTTAAGTAACGGACTCTAACCTCCAAGTTATCTACCACATTATCCGTTCTAAACCGACCACCATCATGCAATTGAAGATGAATTGTCTTACGAATGATTAGAGGGATATCTTTAGTTAAGGATTGCATCATACATTGTTGAATAGAGCTCAAATTATCCATAAGACCGACTCTTGAAAGAATGGTGTTGATGAAACGGTTAGCTTGTTGATCAGCTAGGTCTCGTCCACACTCAAAATCACCAAGGTTCCTGGGAGCAGCTCCACCATTCTGCTGTCTTTGCCACTCATAGTAGTGTGGGTTGTGAATGCGAGTCTCAATAGTACCCTTACGCCAACTGAAGGCAGTATGACACTGAGTACACCACATTTGATCACATCCTTCGATCTTATGAATGGGAGTTGAGCATTTGGGACAAGGTTTCGTGTCCTTAGCTAGGAACTGAGCAGTAGCTCTGACATCGGGATCACATGTATGTTCGGCATCACGTCTCGTACCTTTGATGACATGACAGTCGGGGCAGGTCCATTTGTCACACATACCACACTTCCATTGAGTTGAGAGGAAGCCACGACATTTCTCATCAGGACACTTGCGTCCAACAGTATCAGCCTTAGTATTAACGACACTACCTCCCGCTGCAATTTGCTGTTTAAGCGCCCATTTACGGCTTTGTAATCGACGGATTTCAGCATCAATGATAGTAACCTCTTTTTCCATAGATTTGATTTCCTTTCGGTTTTGGACAACACCCATAGTAGCTGGAAGCAGAGCCTTTTCACGCTCTACCCCGACTCGGGAGTTCATGGACTTCCACTGCTTACCGACCCAGTTTTTAGGGAAATTATCCGTTACAAATTTTCTAGTCCAGATTTTCTGACAGATGAAACTGCCATCTGGTTTTTTATTTTTGTTCATACAAACGGTTTCGTCTTGATCCAAGATGTAGGTTTGACAGCAAGATCGACATGCTGCGAACTGACACCATTGACACGAAACCTCTTTGTGGTTGGACTGGTTGAAGTCCTCACAGCATATTAAACATGATTCCATGTTGAAGTTGAAGTTGATTAAGTTCTAGACTCGTTCTGAGTTGATATAGTTCCCAGATTAGGCGAAATCCACATCAACTTTTTTTACCTACACTGGTAAATGGTTATGTTTGAACAAAAAAAGGAGAAACAAACAAGGTTCGGGTCGTTACAGGAAAGGGGTTTAGTTCGGGTCGTTACAGGAAAGGGGTTTAGTTCGGGTCGTTACAGGAAAGGGGTTTAGTTCGGGTCGTGGGAAACGGCACAGCATGATTGATCTTCTCTAGAGGGACATTCTTCAACCACTCAAAGGTCTCGTCCCACCAGATATCAGCGTCCATTGTCGATCCGTTCTCGTCTTCCCAAACCATCGCGTACCAGTGATTCTCGAACGCTTCATAGAGACGACTCTTCAACTGAGAGCGAGCGATCTTCTTTGGCATTGAGCGTGACGGAGGCATTGTGGAGTTCTAGACCCGTGCTTTGATTTTGCCTTCCCTTGAGATGAGAATTCGAGATCAATTTTTTTTGCCTACACCGGTAAATGGTTATGTAACCGATTTCCCGTTATGTAACCGATTTCTGGTTAGTGGGTATAGGGGGATCAAGGGTGAAAGGGGGGAGGGAGGGAGTGTGTATTTTGTAGAAAGGGTTCCGTTGCATAGTTCCGTTGGAGGGTGGGACAGTATCACAGTGTCACAGTACCCTAAGCCTAAGACTAGTGGTTAATATTGCGAAGGAAATAATTTTTAAATATATATTGATTTATAAATGTGTAAAATTTGTGATGACGAACCAGGTAGTCACTCCTTTGAGTTTTATGGGAAAACAAAAGAGGGTGTGTATATGTATTATACCTGCCCGGCAGATGCAAGTAAATACTGGGATAAAGAGGGAATATTAAATCATTATAGAGAAGTTTTAGAACAAAATAATAATAATAAATGGTGTTGGATATTTGATAGTAAAGGGTTTGATGTAAAACATTCTTTAGAAATAGGAACAGCGATGGGAATAATAGATATATTATCGAAATATGAGAATTCATTATGCGAAATACAAATATTAAATGGGAACATATTGATAAAAGGATTTTATACATTTATATACCCATTTCTTTCAAAAGAAATAATAAATAAAATAAAATGGAAATAGATGTTATGTATAATAGTGATAAATATTTACACTAACTTAGAAAAAGGAACTGAGAAAAAGGCACTATATAAAAATAAAGAATATATTTATATAGTAATGGGCTATAAGTATGGAGTTTGGTATGTATACCCTAGTGGTATAATTTCTACAAAACATATAGGTCACTTTACAGTGGCATGTTTAATGGAAAAAGAAGATGCAAAAGCCTTATTCGATAATTTAATAGATAAAATAGGAAAAACCAATATGATAAATATAGATTGTCAAAATCCTGTTATATTTGGAAAAAATATATATGAGGACGATGATAATGATATATGTTCATGGGGATATGAAGGAACTATATTAAATTGGAACACAATAAAAAAAATTACAGATAATTATAAATGTAATTTCTCTCAACAACCTCATACTTCTATTGAATATACAAAGTCAGATTTGTCTTTGGAACCTATAAAATTAAAAAATAATCGACTGGTAGATTGTAAAATGCATTTAGTTAATATATGTAGTGATAATCCAAATGAATGGAATATTATTGAGTAAAGAATTTTTTAAGACCCCAACTATAATTAATGCAACTATAATCTGCCTTTAATAAAATTAATAACAAAAGAAAAGAAAATGAAGAAATATAAATATATTTTTTCTTTTTTAGTTTAAGTAAAAAATAGACTACAAGTAAATATAAAATAAAGAGAGGTAAAAGAACAAATTGAATATACTCAAAAATAAAACGATAAGCCCTTTTAAATGAAAAAGATCCAGGATAACTTACAAATATAGCTTGTCCATTATAATTAAAATCATTAGCCAATTTTAAATTTTGAAATATTTGCTCATGTTTATCTACTTCCATAAATTCCAATTTTTTACAAAGACTATTTGCTATAACTTGATCGTCTTTACATTTAGCTTTTAAACATTCAGTAAGGAATATTTTTAAATATTTAACATAACCCATATAAATTCCAGTATTTAATGGTTCATTTTTCTTACAAGAAGGCCAGACCCATCTATCTAGTTTAAGGAAATTAGAACCAGGTTCATAAGAGAACAATATTTTATAATTATTTTTCTTAAATATCTCAACTGCTAAATGTGGTTCAAGTTTAATTTCAGAATCAAAACCATCTAAAAAAATAACAATGTCGTCATCTTGTAAATTATTTATATACTCTAAGACTAGTTCAAATTTCATTTTAAAGCCTGTCCATTTTTGACCCATACCTAAGACAGATATATTGTAATTAAATTTATTATCAATTAATTCTTGAAGTTTACCTTCTTTGTGTGTAGCAACAGTTATTATATGAGTAGTCATTTATATATATTCATATAATATTTAAACAGTAGCCAGAATAACTCCAGTTAAAATAATTCCAATAGAAATAGAAATTGGAATATACATTTTTTTTTTTAATCGTTGGAAGAAAGAAGGTCTTGAAATAGGAATTAAAGTAGAACCAATCATAGTTGAGTTAAAATTAGTTTGTTCATCTACAGATTTACGAAATTTAGTTAAAGTTTTTCTAATAAAAGACGGTTTTCTCATAGAGACAACTTTATAATCTATATTTTCATCATAACCAGTGTCATCTGAAGCCGTTTCATAGTTATTATCATCTTTTTCAATTATAGATGAAGGATTAATATCTTTATCATTATCACTATAATAATCAGAGTCATATATAGGAATAATAGTGGATTTCATATACTATATTATAATAGTATTCATTTTTTAAGTTTTTTTAATGATTTTAAACCTTTATATCCAAAATAAAGAGATGTAAAAAACATTAAGAAAGAAAGTGATAATAAAGGGATATATTCATCAACTTGTTTATTAGCTTTAGCTCCGAAAAATGCAAATATCATATAAAATAATGTAAGAATTATTGCAACAGGAATATCAATATCACCAGATTTCCAATATTCATAAACAGCGCCAATAGATAAAGGGAATAATATAGCTAATAGAGTAGTACCAGCAGCTTTTCTTTGTGTAGATGCGATACCAGTTACCATAAGTAGTAAAGATATATAAAATCCTCCACTAACACCTTGAAAACCTCCAATAAATCCTACTATAGAACCAATTAATAATGATAATAAATATTTAATAGGTGTATTCATTTTTATATAATATAAATATATTTTATAATGAGTTGTAATGAAGAAAATCTAACTAATTATAATAAATGGAAATATACAATTTATACATCATTAATTTTATTTATAATATTTAATCCATATGCTTATAATTTAAGTAATAAAATATTTGGAAATATAATTAATAAAAATGGTTGTACAAGCAATATAGGTTTAATAATTCATATAATATTTTTTACATTAGTAGTAAGATATATAATGGATTTACCAATATAATATTAATAAAAAATTGAACTAATATTATATTATACTATACAATGTATCGATTTTCATTTAACAATCTAAACAGCTTTTCAAGAAGTACTCCAAGGAATAAACCTATAGTAGTAAGTCAAAGTAATCGTATTGAAAACATAATGAAATGTTCTTATTGTGAAAACTCGGGACATATGATTGTAGATTGTCCATTTGACAAATCATTGGATAAAATATTATCTAGTGATGAAGAACCAGATTTTAATACAATGACGTTAAAAACATTAAAAAGAATTGCATCATTAGTAGGAATAAAAGTAAGTTTAGGTAAGTTACAATATACACTAATGTTCAAGAAAATATGGTTAACAAACAGAAAAAAAATTCTAGAAGAAAGAGAACAAATGGAAAAAAAAATACAAAGTTTAAATAGAATAGGAGATACTGAGAATAATGAATGTCCGGTATGTATGGAAGAAATAGGGAAAGTAAATAGTTGTGTAAGTAAATGTGGACATAAGTATTGTTTAGAATGTCTATTAAAAAGTTTTAAAAAGAAAAATTGTTGTCCATTATGTAGAGAAAAATTATGTGAAGAAGAATATAATGACGAATATGCAGATTTACCAGATTTAATTGAAGACACAGACTTTATACCATTTGACAATAATGAAGGACTAAGTGAAGAAAATATTTTAAATTATATTCATTATATAGAAAACAGAAATAATACAGCTAATTATGGCCCATACACAGGATTAACTAATTTATTTTATTCAAATACCACATTAGATCAAGTAAGAAATTAAATGACTAAATAAATATAAATTTAATGATTTTTTTTACTCTTATTTCCTTTTCTCTTTTTGTGTTTAAGTGTGTGTTTTCCACCCATTAATTTATTATTTTTAAATGTTAAAGAACTGTTTTCTTTAATAATTTTTTCAATATCAGTAATATTTTCTGCATTATCTAATAGTTTCATAGTGTCACTGATTTTTTTAACTTTATCTTGATATTTTTTCTTTCCAGAAAGTTGTTTTAATTTATCTTTCATTGTTTTTTTCAAATTTTTAACATTTCCAGTAAATCCATTAATAGAAAGTTCTCTTTCATCTAAATTATCTGTTTTTTTCTCTTCTATATCTTCATCATTATCAGTTTCTTCATCATTAATTTCTGTTTCTTCAGATTTTTTTTCATTTTCATTTTCATTTTCATTTTCATTTTCATTTTCATTTTCATTTTCATTTTCATTTTCATCATCAATTTCTTTTA
>Ga0206677_10004974_pt1:7500-10660 | contig 10660 bp, 7 predicted proteins | sample M130m12015metaG_FD_155475 | JGI IMG/M metagenome (GOLD analysis project Ga0206677, IMG submission 155475) | Ammonia-oxidizing marine archaeal communities from Monterey Bay, California, United States - M1 30m 12015 | ecosystem: Environmental > Aquatic > Marine > Intertidal zone... | reverse complement strand
CCGCCGCCGATGACCGCCGCGATCGGGGGCGGCTTGCCGCGATCGGCGGGGCTACCCTCGTCGACGGCCGGCCAACGCCACCCATCTCCCGGCATCGGCGGATCGCGCGCGCCGGCCTCGCGGGGGATCGGGGTCGGCGGCGGGCGAACGCCGGCGCGCTGATGCCGAATCCCGGCGGGCGCGCTGCCCGCCGCCGATGACCGCCGCGATCGGAGGTTGCTCATCGGAGTCGCTTGCATGACTTGGCTGGGTCGCCTCTCGCTTCTAGTGTGGGGAGCAAGGCAGTTGCCGCTGCATCGGAGCGTGCCCGCCGGCATCGGCGGCTCGCTGGCGCGCAGTCGCCGGGCAAACGTGCTGGCCGCCGCCGATGACCGCCGCGATCGGGGGCGGCTTGCCGCGATCGGCGGGGCTACCCTCGTCGACGGCCGGCCAACGCCACCCATCTCCCGGCATCGGCGGATCGCGCGCGCCGGCCTCGCGGGGGATCGGGGTCGGCGGCGGGCGAACGCCGGCGCGCTGATGCCGAATCCCGGCGGGCGCGCTGCCCGCCGCCGATGACCGCCGCGATCGGAGGTTGCTCATCGGAGTCGCTTGCATGACTTGGCTGGGTCGCCTCTCGCTTCTAGTGTGGGGAGCAAGGCAGTTGCCGCTGCATCGGAGCGTGCCCGCCGGCATCGGCGGCTCGCTGGCGCGCAGTCGCCGGGCAAACGTGCTGGCCGCCGCCGACGATGCTCCTGCGCGCTCGGCTCGCGTTGCTGACGGGTCGGCTTTGGCGGCCAGGAACGGCGGCAAACGCGATCGGACGGGGCTGGCCGAAGTCAGCTCAAATTGCCGAGCTCGCGATTTTGCTCACTCGAAATCGCTTGCATGACACAGCTGGGTCGACTTCCAGTACTACTGAGGGAGACGAGTGTGTGAGCACGCACCGGCGGTGGTGGTGCCACGCCTCCCTCACGGCCGGCGGAGACCGAAGCTCCCGCCGCTGCCGAGGTTGTGACGGCGCTAGTCGCCATGGGCAGACGCACTCGAGCTGTCCGCGGGCGACGACTCGTCTCATAACGGCAGAGCGCAGAGTTGACACAGTCGAACTCACGAGGTTGTCCCTGGCATCGGCGTTGCCGGCCCTCGCGGGCGGCAGCGCGCGATCGATGACGAGGTGGAAGTCCGCTCGGCGGGCAAAGCGAAAACGTAACGATCGGGGGCGCGAGCTCCGCGATATCGAAAGCACGGCGTCGTGTCGAGGCCGACAGACGCGCGGCGGTGCGGCCCTCCGGGGCCGGTCAACACCGAAGCAGTTACCTGGTTGATCCTGCCAGTAGTCATATGCTTGTCTCAAAGATTAAGCCATGCAAGTGTCAGTACGAGCACACACGTAAAGCGAAACTGCGAATGGCTCATTAAATCAGTTGTGGTTCATTTGATCGTACCAGTTACAAGGATAACTGTGGCAATTCTAGAGCTAATACATGCGAAAAGCGCTGACTGCTTCGGCGGGATGCGTGCTTTTATCAGACCAAAAACCGACCTGCTTCGGCAGTGCGCTATTGGTGACTCTGGATAACGTTGCGGATCGCACGGTCTCAGCACCGGCGACGGATCATTCAAGCGTCTGCCCTATCAACTTTCGTCGGTACGGTATCGGCCTACCGAGGTTGTCACGGGTGACGGGGAATCAGGGTTCGATTCCGGAGAGGGAGCCTGAGAAACGGCTACCACATCCAAGGAAGGCAGCAGGCGCGCAAATTACCCATTGCCGACTCGGCGAGGTAGTGACGAAAAATAACGATGCGAGACTCGAACGAGGCCTCGCAATCGGAATGAGTACACTTTAAACGCTTTAACGAGTATCCATTGGAGGGCAAGTCTGGTGCCAGCAGCCGCGGTAATTCCAGCTCCAAAAGTGTATATTTAAGTTGCTGCGGTTAAAAAGCTCGTAGTCGGATGTCGGGCGCGGTCGATCGGTCCGTCGCGAGACGTGTCACTGGTCGGCCGGCCAATGCAGCCTGTGTCCCGGCGGTGCTCTTGATTGAGTGCCGCCGGTGGGCCAGGCCGGTTACTTTGAAAAAATTAGAGTGTTCAAAGCAGGCCCTGGGAGCCTGAATATCGGTGCACGGAATAACGAAAGAGGACCTCGGTCTTGCTTTTGTTGGTTTTTGAAGGCGCGAGGTAATGATCGAGAGAGACGGACGGGGGCATCCGTACTGTGCCGTCAGAGGTGAAATTCTTGGACCGGCGCAAGACGAACTACTGCGAAAGCATTTGCCAAGAATGTTTTCCTTGATCAAGAGCGAAAGTCAGAGGTTCGAAGACGATCAGATACCGTCCTAGTTCTGACTGTAAACGATGCCGACTGGCGATCGGGCGGCGTTTGCTTTTGAAGACCCGCCCGGCAGCCTCCGGGAAACCAAAGTCTTTGGGTTCCGGGGGAAGTATGGTTGCAAAGCTGAAACTTAAAGGAATTGACGGAAGGGCACCACCAGGAGTGGAGCCTGCGGCTTAATTTGACTCAACACGGGGAATCTCACCCGGCCCGGACACAGCGAGGATTGACAGATTGAGAGCTCTTTCTTGATTCTGTGGGTGGTGGTGCATGGCCGTTCTTAGTTGGTGGAGCGATTTGTCTGGTTAATTCCGATAACGAACGAGACTCTGGCCTGCTAAATAGTTACGCGACCCCTGAGCGGTCGGCGGATTGAACTTCTTAGAGGAACTAGCGGCGTTTAGCCGCACGAGATTGAGCAATAACAGGTCTGTGATGCCCTTAGATGTTCGGGGCCGCACGCGCGCTACACTGACCGGATCAGCGTGTCTTTCCCTGGGCCGAAAGGTCCGGGTAATCCGCTGAACCCCGGTCGTGCTTGGGATAGAGAGTTGCAATTGTCGCTCTTGAACGAGGAATTCCCAGTAAGCGCGAGTCATCAGCTCGCGTTGATTACGTCCCTGCCCTTTGTACACACCGCCCGTCGCTACTACCGATTGAACGGTTTAGTGAGGTCCTCCGATTGGTCCGGGATTGGCCGCCCTCGGTGGCCGTACTCCGGACCGAAAAGACGACCGAACTTGATCGTTTAGAGGAAGTAAAAGTCGTAACAAGGTTTCCGTAGGTGAACCTGCGGAAGGATCATTAACGGTTGTCGGCGCCGAATCGGGCAATGACGAA
>Ga0206677_10004974_pt1:0-2500 | contig 10660 bp, 7 predicted proteins | sample M130m12015metaG_FD_155475 | JGI IMG/M metagenome (GOLD analysis project Ga0206677, IMG submission 155475) | Ammonia-oxidizing marine archaeal communities from Monterey Bay, California, United States - M1 30m 12015 | ecosystem: Environmental > Aquatic > Marine > Intertidal zone | place... | reverse complement strand
TTTGGGGTGCCGCCGCCCGCCGCCGACCACGGTGTGCGTGGGCGCGCGCGCGCTCCGGCCACCGAGGGTCGTCGTCTCGTCGCGCACCGTCGTCTCGTGTGCGCTGCTGTCGTCGCCCGTCCCCCCTGCGCGCCGGCGTCTCGTCGTCTCGCAGCGGCCGCGCGCCGTCGCTGCCCCCCGCGGCCCGCCTGTCTCCGAGCCCCTCTCCGCAGCGGGCCCGAAGCAGGAGGCCGCGGGCTGCGCGGCGCGGGCCAGCGAGCGTCGTCCGTCGGCTCTTGGTGGTGGTGGTGGCGACGATGCCTGCCCCGACGCCCGACCGTGTCGGCGGCCGGCAGCAGCAGCAGCAGCGGCGGCGGTGAAGACGACGACGCCCCGAGCACTGGTGACCGGGCGTCGCGGGCGCCTGCACGTCCCACGCACGGGCTGGCCGGTGGCTGGCGGGCCGACGTCGGCTCCAACCGCTGCGACGCTGTCTCCCGTGCGCGCGCCGCCGGCGGGTTGGCCGCTGTCGTCTCGATGCTCGATGCTCGATGCTGCTGCTGCGATGGTCGACGACGCCGCCGCCGCCCGTGCCGCCGACCCCGACACTCTGCGGGGCCGGCTGCCGGCGCGCGGCCTGTCGCCCCCCGCCGCCGTCTCCCGGCCGCTCCCGGTCTGCTCTCGCCGCCGCCGCTGCTCGCAGTGTGCGCGCGAGACGACCGGGTGGCTGGGACGAGGCAACGCGGGCCGGGTCGGTGCGCCGCCGCCGCCGTCGCCGCCACCACGGAGCAGCGGGGCAGCTGCCAGCCAGAGAGGAACGAGAAGGCGACGGACGAAAACAAACAAACAAACAAAAAAGAAGACAGGGGACCGGCCCTGGACGCCTTGCTCGCTCGCGCGCTGGCTCGCCCGTTCGCCCCGCCCCTGCCCCGCCGCCGGCTTTGCCCGCTGCCCCCCAGCCCGGGAGCTGCTGCTGCCGTCCGCCGGACCGTCAGCGGCCCCGCCCCGGCCGCGCGCCGGCCCACCAGCACGGCCCTGCGCACGTCGCGCGCACCCGGCTGCTGCTCTTCTTTGTTGCGCTCCGCCCAGCTCAGCGCGCCGCCCGCTCGAGTGCGCCAAGCGCGCGCCCAGCGTCCGGCTTGGACCATACCACGTTGAACGCACCCCATCTCGTCCGATCTGGGAAGTTAAGCAACGTCGGGCGCGGTTAGTACTTGCATGGGTGACCGGCTGGGAATACCGCGTGCCCAAGCCGCGCCTTTTGCCTCTGCTGCTGCCAGCCACTTGCGAGTTTCAGTCAGCTCTCTTTTCTTTCGTCTTCTTTTTTTGCGCTGTCGGGGTCGGGTCGCACTGCAGGCGATTCGTGCCGACTTGACGGGCCCAGGCGCGCAACACAGCATCGGCCGGCGCGCTGATGCCGAATCCCGGCGGGCGCGCTGCCCGCCGCCGATGACCGCCGCGATCGGGGGCGGCGGGCCCCGGTCGGCGGGGCTGCCCTCGTCGACGGCCGGCCAACGCCGCGCATCTCCCCGGCATCGGCGGATCGCGCGCGCCGGCCTCGCGGGCGATCGGGGGATCGGGGGCGGCGGCGGGCGAACGCCGGCGCGCTGATGCCGAATCCCCGCCGCCGATGACCGCCGCGATCGGGGGCGGCGGGCCGCGATCGGCGGGGCTGCCCTCGTCGACGGCCGGCCAACGCCGCGCATCTCCCCGGCATCGGCGGATCGCGCGCGCCGGCCTCGCGGGCGATCGGGGGATCGGGGGCGGCGGCGGGCGAACGCCGGCGCGCTGATGCCGAATCCCCGCCGCCGATGACCGCCGCGATCGGGGGCGGCGGGCCGCGATCGGCGGGGCTGCCCTCGTCGACGGCCGGCCAACGCCGCGCATCTCCCCGGCATCGGCGGATCGCGCGCGCCGGCCTCGCGGGCGATCGGGGGATCGGGGTCGGCGGCGGGCGAACGCCGGCGCGCTGATGCCGAATCCCGGCGGGCGCGCTGCACGCCGGTCGATGCTAGCGGGGATCGAAGACGAGGCAGACGTCTGCCGGCCTGCTCCAGCCTCACCGCCGCCAAAGTCGAGCGCGCCGCCGATGACCGTAAGCATCGGAGCGGCCTCGTGGACGAGACCGGTCACTAACTTAAGAGAGTAGTGACTACCCGCCGTTTGCCCGCCGGGATCGGGGGCGGCGGGTCGCGCTCGGCGGGGCTCACCTCGTCGACGGCCGGCCAACGCCGCCCATCTCCCGGCATCGGCGGATCGCGCGCGCCGGCCTCGCGGGGGGATCGGGGACGGCTTGCCGCGATCGGCGGGGCTGCCCTCGTCGACGGCCGGCCAACGCCGCCCATCTCCCGGCATCGGCGGATCGCGCGCGCCGGCCTCGCGGGGGATCGGGGTCGGCGGCGGGCGAGCGCCGGCGCGCTGATGCCGAATCCCGGCGGGCGCGCTGCACGCCGGTCGATGCTAGCGGGGATCGAAGACGAGGCAGACGTCTGCCGGCCTGCTCCAGCCTCACCGCCGCCAA
>Ga0206677_10004971_pt1 | contig 10662 bp, 7 predicted proteins | sample M130m12015metaG_FD_155475 | JGI IMG/M metagenome (GOLD analysis project Ga0206677, IMG submission 155475) | Ammonia-oxidizing marine archaeal communities from Monterey Bay, California, United States - M1 30m 12015 | ecosystem: Environmental > Aquatic > Marine > Intertidal zone | place: USA... | reverse complement strand
TAGCGAATGGGAATTTGTTATAGATGATCAGATTATGTATTGTATGAAATCAAATGATATTGTTATAAAGTATGAACTCGATAGAAACGAAGAGGAGTATAATAGCCGCTGGGCGCAAAGCAATTAAAGAATTAGTAAAGGTAGCAGAGGAAAAGATCGTTGACTCAGAGGAAGATATATCAGCTGACAGACTTAAAAATGCTGCCGCTACTAAAAAGCTTTGTATATTAGATGCTTTTGAAATATTAAATAGGATACAGGAAGAGGAAAGTATGATTAACGAAGCGACTAAGACTTCGGATAAACCTGTATTTAAAGGCTTTGCGGAAGGGAGATCTAAATAATGGCTTATAAACAAGAATTATATAGTATAGTCAAAGACCATATTAGACCCCAAGCAATTAAAAAGAAAAACCGTTATTCAAAATGGGAGTATGGCTATGACAAAGAACATGACGTTGTCGTTATAAGTAAGACCGGAAAAATAGGGGATATATATTTAATAGGGGGAGTGCATATTGCTTTACCGCTATTGCAAAACAAACCTGAAAAAGATATAAATAAATGGAAAGCCAAAGCTTATCCAAAAGAATTAAGTAAAATAAAAAGTGAAGCTGATTGGGTTAAATACCCAAATGCTTTCAAAGAAAAATGGCATGGGTATATTGATGAAGAGTTTAACAGGCGCGAAGAAGGCTTTTGGTTTTATAATCAAAATAAGCCTACTTACATTACTGGTACTCACTACATGTACTTGCAGTGGTCCAAAATTGACGTTGGGCAACCTGACTTTAGAGAATCAAACAGATTATTCTACTTATTCTGGGAAGCTTGCAAGGCAGACAGCAGATGCTACGGCATGTGCTACCTTAAAAACAGGCGATCAGGATTTTCTTTCATGGCTTCCGGCGAGACCGTTAACCAAGCAACAATATCTTCGGATGCTCGATTTGGTATACTGTCCAAATCTGGACCCGATGCAAAGAAAATGTTTACAGACAAGGTTGTACCAATATCGGTTAACTATCCATTCTTCTTTAAACCAATCCAGGATGGGATGGACCGTCCAAAAACAGAACTCGCATACAGGGTTCCCGCCTCAAAATTCACAAGAAGGAAACTTGACTCCAACGCGGTACCAGAAGAAATCGTCGGTCTTGATACCACGGTCGACTGGAAAAACACAGGCGACAACTCGTACGATGGTGAAAAACTAAAACTATTAGTACACGATGAAAGCGGTAAGTGGGAAAGACCTACAAATATACTTAATAACTGGCGAGTAACTAAAACTTGTTTAAGATTAGGTAGCAGGGTTATTGGCAAGTGCATGATGGGATCAACATCAAACGCTTTAGACAAAGGAGGTAAAAACTTTAAAAAATTATACGATAGTTCTGACGTAGCAAATAGGAACAAGAATGGTCAAACAAAAAGCGGTCTATATAAACTGTTTATTCCAATGGAATGGAACTACGAGGGTTTTATTGATGAATATGGTTGGCCTGTATTTGAAACACCTAAAAAAGAAACAGTGGGACCTCACGGAAACACAATAGAAGAAGGTGTTATAAATCATTGGGAAAATGAAGTTGAAGGTTTAAAAGACGATCCAGATGCGTTAAATGAATACTACCGTCAATTTCCAAGAACAGAACAGCACGCATTCAGAGACGAATCAAAGCAATCTATATTTAACTTAACAAAAATATATCAACAGATAGATTATAACGAAGAGTTAAGAAATAACACGATGGTTACACAAGGTAACTTCCAATGGAAAAACGGTATAAAAGATACTGAGGTTATGTTTTATCCTAATAAAGATGGTAGGTTTTATATAACTTGGGTGCCAAATCAAGAACAACAAAACCATATAATAATAAAGAATGGTATTAAATATCCAGGAAATGAGCACATGGGTGCCTTTGGTTGCGATAGTTACGATATTAGCGGCGTCGTTGGCGGCGGCGGCTCTAACGGAGCTTTACATGGATTAACTAAATTTTCGATGGAGGATGTGCCTCCCAATCATTTCTTTTTAGAATATATCGCAAGACCTTCAACAGCAGAGATGTTTTTTGAAGATGTACTTATGGCTATGGTATTTTACGGCATGCCTATACTAGCGGAAAACAATAAACCAAGATTACTTTATTATATAAAAAGAAGAGGATACAGGGGTTTCAGTATAAACAGGCCTGACAGAACGTATAATAAATTATCAGTATCAGAAAGAGAAGTGGGAGGAATACCTAATTCAAGTGAAGATATAAAGCAAGCTCATGCTTCCGCTATTGAAACGTATATAGAGGAATTCGTTGGAGAAAAGACAGATGGGTACGGAGATGTTTATTTGCAAAGAACATTGCAAGACTGGGCGAAGTTTGATATAAACAACAGAACAAAGCACGATGCATCAATAAGCTCTGGCTTAGCTTTAATGGCATGCAATAAGCATAGGTACACGCCTAGAGCGGCAACACAAAAAAAGGTATATACCTTAGGATTTAAAAAATACAATAACGAGGGAACTACTTCCAAAATAATATAATAAATGAATGTAAGTACAAACACTAATAGCCCATTTCCTGATCAAGTAGTTAGCGATGCTGAAAAAGCAACGCTAGAATACGGATTGCAAGTGTCAAGAGCTATTGAGCAGGAGTGGTTTAACTATGGCGGTGCCGGGTCAAACAGATACGCTGCTAACTGGAATAACTTTCATAACCTAAGGCTTTACGCTAGAGGAGAACAGAGCGTGCAAAAGTACAAAGATGAATTAGCTATTAACGGCGATTTGTCTTATCTTAATTTAGATTGGAAGCCGGTTCCAATACTTTCAAAGTTTTCAAATATTGTTGCTAATGGTATTACGCAGAAGCAATACGATATAACATCTTATGCACAAGACCCTCAGTCTTTAAAGAAAAGAACAGACTACGCGGACAATATATTATTTGATATGAACACCCGCGAAGAGCGAGCAATGGCCTCTGAATTAATAGATGTATCTTATAAAAAATCCCCTTTGCCTGAAGGAGCTTTACCTGATTCTTTGGAAGAAAGAGATTTACACATGCAGCTAGCCTACAAGCCTGCTATAGAAATTGCAGAAGAAGAAGCAATTAACACTGTGCTTGCTACTAATGAATACGACTTAATAAAAGCAAGAGTTAATCAAGATTTAGTCAATATTGGAATAGGTATTACTAAGACTAGCTTTAATCCTGCGGAAGGGATTGTTGTTGATTATGTTGATCCAGCTTACTGCGTTTGGTCGTATACAGAAGATCCAAACTTTGATGACATATATTACGTAGGTGAAGTCAAATCCATAACAATACCAGAACTTAAAAAAGAATTTCCTAATATATCTAATGAAGAATTAGAGCGAATTCAAAAATACCCAGGAAATCGTAGAATGATTCGCGGTTTTGAAAATTACGATTATAATACTGTACAGATATTATACTTTGAATACAAGACATACACTGATCAAGTATTTAAGATAAAAAAGACAGATAGCGGTTTAGAAAAAGCAATTGAAAAAACAGATATGTTTAATCCGCCGCCTAACGATAATTTTGATAGAGTGTCAAGATCAATTGAGGTATTATATGGGGGAGCAAAAGTAATCGGCACGGATATTATGCTTAAATGGGAAATGTCTGAAAATATGACTAGACCATTAGCTGACACTACTAGAGTTGAAATGAGCTATTCTATGTGCGCTCCTAGAATGTATAAAGGAGTTATACAGTCGCTTATAAGCAAATGTATTGGATTTGCTGATGTTATACAATTGACGCATTTAAAAATTCAGCAAGTGCTATCTAGAATGGTTCCTGATGGCGTGTTCTTAGATGTCGACGGCTTAGCCGAAGTTGATTTAGGCAATGGCACAAATTATAATCCCCAAGAAGCATTGAATATGTATTTCCAAACGGGGTCTGTTGTTGGTAGATCAATGACGCAGGAAGGAGATATGAACAGAGGCAAAGTGCCTATACAGGAATTATCTAGCTCATCAGGGATAGGCAAAATACAAGCACTAATTACTGCATACAATTACAATATGCAAATGATTAGAGATGTAACTGGTTTAAATGAAGCACGCGACGGCAGTATGCCCGACGCAAATGCTTTGGTAGGATTGCAAAAAATGGCGGCGAACACGTCTAACACTGCCACCAAGCATATACAGGAAGCTAGTATTCAACTAACATTAAGTACCTGCGAAAATATTTCTTTAAAGATAGCAGATGTATTAAACTTCCCACTGACTAAAAACTCATTAATGAATAGTATATCTACTTTTAATGTAGAAACTTTAAGGGAAGTAGAAAATCTTAATCTTCATGATTTTGGTATATTTTTAGAAATGGAGCCAGACGATGAAGAAAAAGCCGAGCTTCAAAAAAATATACAGATTGCTTTGCAAACAAAAGAGATTGATATTGAAGATTCAATAGATATTAGCCAGATTAAAAACCTTAAGTTGGCTAATGAAATGCTAAAACTTAAGCGTAAAAAGAAAAAAGAAAGAGAGCAGGCTTTGGTTCAGCAAAATATTCAAGCTCAGGCTCAAGCAAATGCGCAGTCTGCCGAAAAAGCAGCAATGGCTGAGGTCCAAAAGCAACAAGCACTAACGGCTGAAAAAGTTGCAATAGAACAAGCTAAATCAAACTTTGAAATGCAAAGAATGCAAACCGAAGCACAGATTAAAAAAGAATTAATGGCTACGGAATTTCAATACAACTTGCAGCTCGCGCAAATGAAAGCTCAAGAAACAAAAGCTAAAGACGCGCAAATAGAGGATCGCAAGGACAAAAGAATTGAGAAAGAAGGTACGCAACAAAGCCAGCTAATAGAGCAAAGGCAAACGCAAGGATTGCCTAAGGATTTTGAGTCAGCCGGGAATGACAACTTAGGGGGGTTTGATTTATCGCAGTTTGATCCCCAATAAATAAGTATTTAATAATTATATAATATCATATCATGAGTGAAAAAACAGAAGGATCTTTTAAGATCAAATCTAAACCTAAGCTAACAGACGAACAGTTAGCCGCTAAAAATAAAGAGCCATTAATAGAGGTTCCAAGTAACGTAACAAAAGTAGTAATACCTAAAGAAGATGCACCTGCCGAGGATACGCTTTTAAAAGAAGCAGAAGAAGGAGACGGTGTTATAAAAGAAATAGTTGGCGACAAACCTATTGAACCAACAGCAGCACCAGCTGTGCCAGATGTGCCGGTTGCGCCGGCTGTAGAGTTGCCGGAGAATGTTACAAAGCTAGTGTCATTTATGGAGGAAACAGGGGGCACAATGCAGGATTACATGCGATTAAATACTAATTACGACGATGTGGATCGTGACGTATTGGTAAAAGAATATTACAAAAACACTAAATCTCACCTAAGTGCGGAGGAAATTGATTTCATGATCGATGACAATTTTGCATTTGATGAGGATATAGATGCGGAGCGAGACATCCGAAGAAAAAAACTCGCATACAAAGAAGAGGTTGCAAAAGCCCGTAAGTTTTTAAATGATACTAAAGATAAGTATTATGATGAGATCAAGTTGAACTCACCTAAGTTATCTAGAAATCAGCAAGAAGCTTCGGACTTTTTTAATCGATATAAAGAGGACCAGGAAAGAAACGTCGCTAATCACGAAAAGTTTAAAGCCAATACTAACCAATTACTTAATGAAGATTTCGAAGGTTTCGATTTCAACTTAGGTGATAAAAAGTTTAGATATGGTATACAAAACGTTTCGCAGGTAGCAGAAAAGCAATCAGACATCAGCAATTTTATAGGGAAGTTCCTTGGCAAAGATGGCATGATTGAAGATACCGCAGGGTATCACAAAGCGTTATATGCAGGTGCAAATGCTGATAAGATAGCAAATCACTTTTACGAACAAGGTAAAGCTGACGCAATTAGAGATGTTGTAAACAAATCTAACAATACGTCTAGCTCTGCTAGAAAAGCAGCTCCTACAGGGGCGGCCAAGTTTGGTGCATATACCGTAAAATCAGTTTCTGGAGCGGACTCATCAAAACTAAAAATCAAAAAATTTAAAAATTATTAAAAATGGCAAGTACATTAACACCACAATTTGGGAGTTTAATCCCAACACAAGTACCACAATTGTTACAAAGTAACTATTTACAGTGGAATGACAACGGAGGAGCAGCAGGTATCCCAGGAAACTTTGCAGACTTCGCACAGCAGTATTTACCAGAAATCTACGAAGCTGAAGTAGAGCGTTATGGAAACAGAACGTTATCTGGATTTTTAAACATGGTTGGCGCTGAAATGCCAATGACATCTGACCAAGTAATTTGGTCTGAGCAAAACCGCTTACATATCTCTTACGAGGGAGTTACATTCGCAGCTTTTGCAGCAGGTACAAACACAATGACTATACCAGCTACAGCAGGAGTAACTAACGTTATTTCTACGAATGACACTATTGTAATTATAGAGCCAGCTACAGGAAAAGAAGCTAAAGCTATAGTTACTGACTCAGGAGCTATGCCAGGTTCAGCTCTAGCAGCAGGTGAAATTAAAGTTACAGCTTTCCAAGGCGTTGGTCTTGAAAATGCAGCAATTGGAATGACTGCCGGTGGAGGTGGAGACGTAAAAATATTTGTTTACGGATCTGACTATGCTAAAGGGTCTAACCCGACTAGAGTAAGCGTAGAGCCTGTAATGACTCAGTACTCAAACTCTCCTGTTATTATTAGAAACCAATATGTTGTGTCTGGATCAGATACTGCGCAGATTGGATGGGTGAATGTAGCAACAGAGGACGGAACTGATGGATACCTATGGTATTTAAAAGCAGAATCTGAAACTCGTTTACGTTTCAACGATTACCTAGAAATGGCGATGGTAGAAGGTGAGAAAAATGCTATTGCAGCTACTGAGCTTACGCAGCCAGGAACTCAAGGGCTATTCGCAGCTATCCAGGAAAGAGGTAATGTAAATGTTGGATTTACTGCAGCAGCAGGTTTAGCTGATTTTGATGCAATTCTTAAAAACCTAGATACTCAAGGGGCTATTGAAGAAAACATGTTGTTTTTACAACGTCAGACTTCTCTTGACTTTGATGATATGCTAGCAGCAATTTCTAGTGGACAAACTGGTGGTGTTGCTTACGGTTTATTTGAAAACTCTGAAGACATGGCGCTTAACTTAGGATTCTCAGGATTCCGTAGAGGATCTTACGATTTCTATAAGACTGACTGGAAGTATCTAAACGATGCGTCTACTCGTGGAGCTATTGTTACAGCTGCGGGTGATAAGAATCCTATCGAAGGAGTTTTAGTACCGGCTGGAACATCAACTGTTTACGATCAAGTATTGGGAACTAACATCAGACGTCCATTCTTGCACGTACGATACAGGGCTTCTCAGACTGATGACCGTAGAATGAAATCTTGGTTAACAGGATCTGTTGGTGGAGCGAGCAACTCAACTCTTGATGCAATGGAAGTAAACTTCCTATCTGAAAGATGTTTAGTGACTCAAGGAGCTAACAACTTTGTATTATTCAAAGGAGCATAATTGCTCAAATTAATGTAGAGATAAGGGTGCCTTCGGGCACTCTTACTTTACTTTTTAATTATTTAATTATATTATATCATGGCAAATAAAAAACAAACAGCTAAAAAAGTTGTTAAAGAAGAAGAAGTTATTCAAGAAGTGGTAACTTCTGTAGAGGAAACAAAACCTCAAGAAAAAGTTGTTTCAACAAAAAGTGAACCAGCTAAACCAGAATGGGAAATCAAAGACAGAATGTATTATTTAATAGGTAGATATACGCCTTTAACTTATACAATACCAGGAAAACATACGCGAAAGCATCCTCTGTTGTATTTTGATCCTATAAAAAAAGAACAAAAAGAAATTAGGTATGCTACCAACCACTCTTCTCCGTTTAGAAAAGAGCAAGAAGGGGAGGCTACTTTAGGACATATAATATTTAAAGACGGAAGTCTACAGGTTCCTAAAGAAAGGCAAAATCTTCAAAAGTTACTTTCATTATACCATCCAATGAAGGGCAATAAGTACGAGGAATTTGACGCAGTAGAAGAAGCCTACGATGATCTAGAATTACTAGATATGCAAACAGATGCTGCTGTATTCGCAAGAGAAATGGATATAGACGACGCTGAAGCAATACTACGCGTTGAGATGGGTACGGCTGTAAATAAATTGTCTTCTAAAGAAATAAAAAGAGACTTACGATTATTTGCTAGAAACAATCCATATTTATTCTTAGAACTAGCGCAAGACGAAAATGTAGGCCTTAGAAATACAGCTATTAAAGCCACAGAAGCAGGCATCATTACGCTATCTCAAGACCAAAGAACATTTTCTTGGACTTCTAACGGAAGAAAGCTAATGAATGTGCCATTTGACGAAAATCCATATTCAGCAATGGCGGCTTATTTTAAGACCGACGAAGGTGGGGAAGTATTTAGATCTATAGAAAAAAGAATTAATTAGTAGTTTATTAAAAAACTACGTGATTATATTATAGATGGTCAATTAATTTTAGCCGGCTTCATCACTGGGGCCGGTTAATATTTATAATAAAAAGAAATAAAATGGCAGTAAATGTAGATATAGTTTATAAAACCGTATTACTTATTCTGAATAAAGAGCAGAGAGGTAATTTAACTCCGGATGAATTCAACAAGGTTGCTACGCAAGTGCAGTTGGAAATATTCGAGAGTTACTTTGACACGCTTAATCAACAATTACGTAGACCAGATAATGATACAGAATATGGCGATCGCATTAAAAACGTAGATCATAATATAGCTGTATTTAAAACATACGGTGATGCAACTTACGTGCCAGCAGGTGGGTACTTTACTTTACCGACAACTTCAGGAGTAGGCGTAGCCACTCAATCAATTCTAGGAGACGGAACTTCTATATCGTTTCCATTTACATCGATAACATCTTCACAATTACAAACTAGTGTGATTGCAGTTACAATAAACGGTGTATCCACTACAGCTTTCACAATCAGTGGAGCAAATATTATATTTGACTCTATACCAGCTTTAAACGATCAGATAGTTGTTACGGCAACTTTAGAGGACTTTTATAAGCTAGGCACAGTTATATATAAAGATTCAACAGAAGCGCAGTTATCGCAACGAAATGAGCTTCTATACTTAAACAGCAATCCTTTAGTAGCACCTACAAAAACATATCCTATATATTTATATGAGGATAGTAAATTATACTTATACCCGAAAACAATTACATCGGATATAAGTGTTAGCTATTTAAGAAAGCCAGTAGATGTTATATGGAACTTTACAATTCCATCTGGACAGAACTATTACCAATACAATGCTACCAACTCAGTTAATTTTGAGCTATCCAAAACAGAACAAGCTAATATTATATTAAAAATATTACTTTATTCAGGAGTTGTAGTAAGAGATCCTTCTATAATAAACGTAGCAGCACAGCAAGTGCAACAAGAAAATCAACGCTCAATAATGTAAGATATGCCGATACCTAATGGCGGTTTAATAACCGAAACTAATGAACAATACTACGCTGGAGCACAGCGATTTTTACTAGGAGCTCAATCTGAAGTAACAACTACATTTAATACGGATTTAATATTTGGATCTTATGATCCCTTAGACCCTAGCTATGGTTTAAATAATTTTAAAGTATACGTAAGCGCTACCAATTTACCTGGAGACTATAGTGAATTTATAAACCCTTACACTGTAACTGATAACAAAATAGAGTTTACAGGAGGCACCGCTCCTGGGGCAGGGAAATACATAGCCGTGCAATTGAAAATGGTTAGTGGCGGTGGTTTTGGAACAGAAGACGCTTATGGAGATACTGTTGAACAAAATTACGGAGGTTATTCATATACATCTTTAAACGATGTTATTAATGGATTTATTGCAACGTATGTAGGCGAGCATAAATTAATAGGAGACGTAAAAAGAACAGATGTAATATTTCATGCTAAAAGAGGGCTGCAGGAGTTTAGTTATGATACATTAAAAAGCGTTAAATCTCAGGAGCTTACAATACCGCCTAGCTTAAGCGTTATAATACCCCAAGACTATGTAAACTATACAGCTATATCGTATATAGATCAATTAGGTGTAAAACACCCGATATATCCTGCAAACAATTTAACAACCAGCCCTTACGAAGTACCTTTACAGGATAGCGCTGGGCAACCAACACAAGATGAGTTTGGGGACAATATTGAAGGAACATCTATAACTAATGAAAGATGGGCAGAAGCAAATGATAGATTACTTAATGGTAATATAAACGCTTACGACTATTGGGCGTACGACAATTATTTAACCGGCAACCCGTTTTATGGGCAAAGATACGGCAACGATCCGCAAAACGCTCAAAGAAATGGCTGGTTCAATATGAATGAAAGAGACGGGGTTATATCTTTTTCTTCTAATTTAAAAGACAGGCTAATAGTACTTGAATACATATCTGATGGATTAGCGTATGACTTGGATTCTAGGATACCTAAGATGGCCGAGGATGCATTATATGCTCACATACTATATTCTATATTAGCGAGCAGAATAAATCAACCAGAGTACGTTATACAGCGTTTAAAACGCGA
>Ga0206677_10004969_pt1 | contig 10666 bp, 10 predicted proteins | sample M130m12015metaG_FD_155475 | JGI IMG/M metagenome (GOLD analysis project Ga0206677, IMG submission 155475) | Ammonia-oxidizing marine archaeal communities from Monterey Bay, California, United States - M1 30m 12015 | ecosystem: Environmental > Aquatic > Marine > Intertidal zone | place: USA... | reverse complement strand
ATCATTCCAGTTCCATTTTCCGGTAACAGTTCCCTTACTTAAAGTCATAACACCAGGATTGGCTCTAATCATAGTTTTTAAAGTAGTTTCATCACAAAACAAGAAGTTAAATGGTAAATCGTAGTTGTTTTGTATTAAAATTAAATCATCTTCAAAGGAAGCAGAAACTCCAAAGACATTGTATCCTTTAGCAATAGCTTTATCGGCTACTTTTTTAATTTCGGCAAAGCCCTTATCATTAGATTTAGAAGCGTTGTAAACGATGACCAAGAGTACTTTGTCCATCGCTAAAATTTCTGGCGCCAAATCGTTCTGAGTATCTTCTAGCATAAAATCATGCACGGGCGGAATACTACCATCTTCTGGGTATTTCATGCCTTCATTAATATTTTTCCCTACTGCATAGGCCCTAAAATCTATGATTGGTAAATGGTTAAGAACATGAAATGTAATGTATGAAAAACTACCCAAAGCAAGTATCATAAGCACAGCACTTAGTTTCTTAGGAAAAATTTCCTTGATATTTTTTAGTCTAAATAATAGCACTAAAATAAGTCCTATTAAAACAACATTTTTCCAAAATGTTTCCCAAGGAGTTAATTTTATAGCATCTCCAAAACACCCACAATCTGTTACTTTGTTGTAGTAGGCAGAATACCAAGTTAAAAATAAAAACAAAGTGGTTAGGCCGAGTAAACTCAATACAGTGCCTTTAGGTTTGTACCCCAGTAATAACGATACCCCCAACATAATTTCTACGATAATCAGTACAATTGAAAACGGCAGTGCATAAGGTATCAAAAATTCTAAATTTAGGACACTTTCACCAAAGTACTCTTCAAACTTATATTGAGAGCCAATAGGATCTACGAGTTTTACAAAGCCAGAAAAAATAAACATGGCTCCAACAAATATTCTTGTAAGATGAACTATTAATTTTATAACTATTAATTTTATAAACATAGGTACTTGGTATTAATTATTTATTTCATAAAAAACTATAATAAAAATTTACTACTTTTTAACTCATATGAATCATCGCAAAAACTGCGTAATTAATCATGTCTTGATAATTGGCATCTATTCCTTCAGAAACCAACGTTTTTCCTTTATTATCTTCAATTTGTTTTACACGCAATAGTTTTTGAATGATTAAGTCTGTTAGAGAACTTACTCTCATATCTCTCCATGCCTCACCATAATCATGGTTTTTATTCTCCATTAATTCTTTGGTAATTGCCATGTGCTTATTATACAATTCTGTGGCTTTTTCTGAGGATAAATCTGGGTTTTCAACAACGCCCAACTCTAACTGAATTAGTGCCATTATAGAATAATTAATAATCCCTATAAATTCAGATTTCTCACCTTCATCTACTTTACGAATCTCATTTTCTTGTAACTGACGAATGCGTTGTGCTTTAATAAAAATTTGGTCTGTTAGTGAAGGTAAACGTAAGATTCTCCAGGCAGATCCATAATCACTCATTTTCTTGGTGAACAAATTTCTACATTGTTCTACAACACTATCGTATTGGTGAGAAGTATTTGGCATAAACAATATTAATTTCCGTAAATTTCGTTCAAATTTTATGAACTAAAAAATCTATCTAAGTTTAATGAAGAAAATTGTTGTTTTTTGCGGCTCTAGTCTCGGGTTTAATCCAATCTATAAAGAAGCTGCTATAACATTGGGCAACTACTTTGTTGCCAATGACCTTACCTTAGTTTACGGTGGTGGAAAGATTGGAATGATGGGTGTTTTATCTGAAACAATATTAAATAAAGGAGGAAAAGTAATTGGTATTATTCCTGAATTATTAAAACGTGAAGAAGTTGTGAATGCCAATGTTACAGAATTAATAGTCACAAAAACTATGAGTGAACGAAAGGTGATGATGAGTCAATTAGTTGACGGATACATTTCACTACCTGGCGGATTTGGAACATTAGATGAACTTTTTGAAGGGTTAACACTAGGGCAATTACATATAGAGCAAAAACCAAATGGAATTTTAAATGTGAATGGTTTTTTTAATCATACCCTTCAACAATTAGATGTTATGGTAGCTGAAGGCTACTTAAAACAAGCAAATAAAGACATGTTGCTAGTTGGCAATACTGTAACCGAGCTAATGTTAAAAATGGATTCTTATTGTGCTCCAGAAAAAACAGCTGTCATTAATAAAGTAATTAATCATGACCATTAACTGTAAGGGAAAATTAATAGATTTTTCTTCTCCTAAAGTAATGGGAGTTTTAAATACTACCCCAGATTCTTTTTATGACGGAGGCTATTATAAAAATGAAAAAGAGCTTCTATACCAAACTGAAAAAATGCTTTTAGAAGGGGCTACTTTTATTGATATTGGAGCATATTCATCTAAACCTGGTGCAAGTCATATTTCTGAAGAAGAAGAATTACAACGAATTCTTCCAGTTGTTACTGCAATTATAAAAGAATTTCCAGAAACTATAGTTTCTGTAGATACCTTTAGAAGCACTGTAGCAAAAGAAACTGTAGCTATTGGAGCTGCTTTAATAAATGATATCTCCGGAGGCACCTTAGATGAAAAAATGTTTGAAACTGTTGCTAAATTACAGGTTCCTTATATTTTAATGCATATGAAAGGAACTCCTCAAAACATGCAAAAAAATCCAACTTATGGAAATATAACTACAGAATTGATTTCTTTTTTTGCGGAACAGATTTTTAAATTACATCAACTGCATCTTAAAGACGTGGTGATTGATGTTGGATTTGGATTTGGAAAAACTCTAGAACACAACTATCAATTATTAAAAGATTTAAGTCTCTTTAAAAATTTAGATGTTCCTGTTTTAGCAGGTATTTCCAGAAAATCTATGCTCTATAAACCTTTAGATATTTCAGCAAAAGAGGCCTTAAACGCAACTACTGCTGCAAATACAATTGCCTTGCTAAATGGTGCAAATATTTTACGAGTTCATGATGTAAAAGAAGCTGTTGAAGCAATAAATATTGTGAATCTACTTAACCAAGCGAAAAACTAATTTTGTACATTTACCAAAACGCCACAAAAATACATGTTAGATTTTCTTGACTTTTCTTTTTTAGATGCGCTAGATATTGTCTTGGTGGCTATTCTAATCTACTATATTTATAAACTTTTAAAAGGAACTGTTGCCATTAATATTTTTATTGGTATTGCTTTTATTTTTCTAATATGGAAAATTACTCAGATCTTAAAAATGGAAATGTTAAGCAATATTTTAGGCTATCTTTTAAGTGGTGGTGTTATTGCATTAATTATTGTTTTTCAACAAGAAATTAGAAAATTTCTATTAATGATAGGAACTACCAATGTTGCCTCTAGAAAAAATTTTTTTAAACAGCTTAAGTTTCTAAAATCTGAAATTGCACTAGAAACAAATGTAGACACCTTATTAAATGCCTGTAAAAAAATGTCTAAAACCAATACTGGGGCTCTTATTGTTCTAGAACGAACTAACAGTTTAGATTTTTTAATAAGTACTGGTGATGCTATGAACGCAGAAATGAACCAGGTTTTATTAGAAAGTATCTTTTACAAAAATAGTCCATTACATGATGGCGCTACCATAATTAGAGATAATTTTGTGGTAGCAACTAGAGTTGTGTTGCCAGTTTCAGACAGTATTAATATTCCTTCTCGTTTTGGACTAAGACACAAAGCTGCCTTTGGTATTTCAGAAAAAACAGACGCTGTTTGCCTTTTAGTATCTGAAGAAACAGGAGAAATTTCTTATATTAAGGATGGAAGTTTTGAATTATATGCTGATTATAATGAACTATTAGATAAGTTAAGGCAGGATATTCAGTAATGCAATCTCTTTAGTTAAGAAGCAAGTTCTAAACTAAACTGCTTGTCATATAGGTTTTTATAGTACCCATCTTTTTTCTTGAGCAGTTCTTTGTGAGTTCCTTCTTCTACAAGAACTCCTTTATCCATTACAATAATTTTATCCGCTTTTTTTATAGTTGCTAGTCTATGAGCAATTACAATAGAAGTTCTTCCTTTGGTTATGGTGTCTGTTGCAAACTGAATCATTTGTTCTGCATGAGAATCTACAGAAGAAGTGGCTTCATCTAAAATTAGTATTCTAGGGCTGCTAACGTAGGCTCTCAAAAAAGCGATTAATTGTCTTTGACCAGACGAAAGCATCACACCTCTTTCTTTAACATTATAATGGTATCCGCCAGGAAGTGTCATAATAAAATTATGAATTCCTATCTTTTTTGAAGCCTCCTTTACTTCTTCTAAACTTATCTGAGGATTCTTTAAGGTAATATTGTTAAAAATAGAGTCTGAAAATAAAAATACGTCTTGTAAAACGATGGCTATTTGATTTCTAAGAGAAGACAATTCATAATCTTCTACAGGAATAGCATCTACAGAAATTACACCGCTATCTAATTCATAAAAACGATTAATTAAATTTATAATGGTAGATTTCCCAGCTCCTGTGGCACCAACAATAGCTACTGTCTGACCTTTTTTAACTTGTAAAGAAATTCCTTTTAAAACTTCTTCCCCTTTTATATAACTAAATCTTACTTGTTTAAAATCTAAATCTCCTTGTATAGTAGAAGCATCTATACTTCCTTCTTTCTTAATAAAACTTTCTGTATCTATCACCTTAAAAACACGTTCTCCAGAGACTATGCCCATTTGCAACTGATTAAACTTGTCTGCTATTTGGCGTAAAGGTCTAAATAACATTTGAGACATTTTTATAAATGCAATAACTCCTCCTAAAGTTGTAAACCCCTCTAGTATTTGATGACCGCCATACCAAACAATTAAACCAATGGCTATAGATGAAACAATTTCTGCTATTGGAAAAAAGATAGAATAATACCAAACTGTTTTTACATGTGCTTTTTTATGCTTGTTGTTTATCTCTTTAAAATTCTGATATTCTATAGTTTCTCTGGTGAATAATTGAAGAATTTTCATTCCTGTAACTCTTTCTTGAACAAAGCCATTTAGGTTGGCAATTTCATTTCTAACGTCTTGAAACGTAGCCTTAATAGCTACCTGGAAAACTTTAGTAGCGTATACTAAAATTGGCAATACAGACAAAGCAACCAATGCTAAACGCCAATTCATCGCAAACATCACTACAATAACAACCAACATTTTTAAAATATCGCTGACTATCATAAAAACACCTTGGGTAAAGAAATTAGCAATAGTTTCTATATCTGAAACCACTCTTGTAACCAGTCTTCCAACGGAAGTAGTATCAAAATAAGACATTTTAAAACGCTGTATATTTCTAAAAACCTTGGCTCTTATATCTCTAATAATATATTGCCCTACCCAATTGGCATAGTAAATAAATAAAAACTGTAATAAAACTTCAGCAAAAACAATCGTTAATAAGATTTGTATGTAGTAGAATAGTTTTTCAATATCTCTATTATTTACAAAGTCGTTTACTGTTTCACCTACCATATATGGGTTTACTGCAGATACAAAAGCAAGTGTAATGGTAGAAATAGCCGCAATAAAAAACCTGAGTTTATACCTTTTAGCATAACTCATTAATCTTAAAAATATTTTTATATCAAATGCTTTTCCTGATATTTTTTCCGACATCTATATCGCTACTTATGAATTATTTATTTTACTGTTTTTTTATCTAAAGTTGTAATGCTTCTTACATGCTAATAACAAACTTCTGTTAAAAATAAGCCTTTGGCTGGAACAGACAACCCTGCTTCACTTCTCTTTTTACTTTCAATAATTTTTCTAAAATCTTCTACTGTTTTTTTTCCTAAACCAACCTCTAACAAAGTTCCTACAACAGCTCGCACCATATTTCTGAGAAACCTATTGGCTTTAATATGAAAAATTAAATGCTTGTCTTCTAGTGTCCAAACAGCTTTCATAATAGTACAATTAAAGGTATTTACATCGGTTTTTACTTTTGAAAAACTTTCAAAATCTTCATATTTAAATAATAGATTAGCAGCTTCATTCATTTTCTCTATCTGAAGATTTTTTTGGTGTAATTGCCAAGTAGTCTCTAATAAAAAAGGATCTCTACCTAGTAGAATTCTATACTCATAAGTTCTACTAACTGCATCGAAACGAGCGTGTGTGTCATCAGAAACTTCTTTAATTGACTTTATAACAATGTCATTTGGTAAGATTGCGTTTAACTTGTGAACGTAATTATTGCTTAGCTTTTTAACAGTATCTACATGGGCAAACATTTGACTTGCATGCACACCCGCATCTGTTCTTCCCGCACCAACAAGCAGTATTTTTTCTTGAAGAATTGTAGCTAAGGCTTTGGTAATTTCTTCTTGTACAGAACTTGCATCTGGTTGAATTTGCCAGCCATGATAGTTTGTTCCTTTATATGACAACTCTATGAAATATCTCAAAAAAATATGGTGTTATAAGAGCTATAAAATTACGAAATTTATTTTGTTATTTGTACTTTCGTTTGGTGAAGAAAATCTTACTACTCTCAGACACCCATGGCTTTATTGATGCTCAAATTTTAAAGTTTGTAAAACAGGCCGATGAAGTTTGGCATGCTGGTGATATTGGAAATTTAGAAGTAACAGATACCATAAACAAGTTAAAACCATTACGAGCAGTGTATGGTAATATAGACGGTAATGATGTACGCGCTCAATTTCCTTTAGATAATAAGTTTAGAGTTGAAGAGGTAAGCGTTTGGATGACTCATATTGGTGGCTACCCAAATAAGTACCATATAAGAGTACGGGAAGAACTTAAAAAAATAAAACCTACTATTTTTATTAGTGGTCATTCTCATATTTTAAAAGTTCAGTATGATAAAAAGCTTAATCTTTTACACCTAAACCCTGGTGCAGCTGGAAAATACGGATTCCATACTATCCGTACCATGCTTCGTTTTGAACTAGACAAAGGCGAAATAAAAAATTTAGAAATTATAGAATTGGCGACGAAAACTTAGCGATTTCTTTCTTAAAAACAGGAAGTTCTATTGTAACAAGCGTTCCTTTATTATTCTCAGATTTAATATTAAACTTACCTTTCATCATATGAATTCTAGCATCTATTTGATTAATTCCCAAACCATCTTTTTTTGGTACTTGTAATTTATCAAACCCTTTCCCGTTGTCTTTAATGCTAAGTAATAATTTTTCATCTTTTTCTACCAAAAGAATGCTAGCAGTTGTTGCTTCACTGTGTTTTAAAGTATTATTAATAAGCTCTTGAATAATATTGTGTAATTTAATTTCAAAATCTTGGTCATAACGCTGAATATTTTGTGTTTCATACAAAATCTCTAACTGAGAATTAGAGTATTTTTCTGCCATGTCTTTAATGGCATAAGCCAAACCAAACTTCAGTAAAATAGAAGACACCAATGTGTGAGATAGATCTCTAATTTTTTGTGAAGCTTCATGAATAATGTTTTGAGATTTATCTACCTCTAGCGGTATAGGGCCTTTAAATAATTTTTTACAGGCCTGTAGGTGTAAATTTGCAGAAGATAGCAAAGCACTCACACTATCATGCAGAGTTTCTGCAATTTGTTTACGCTCTGTTTCTTTACCATCTAGCGTAGCGTTTAAAATTCTAATTTGAGCCTCTGTACGTATTTTTTCTAGCTTTTGCTGTTGCAGTAGTTCTTGCTTAGATAACTGCAAGCTTAAGGTTTTTTGCCGAAGTTTGTACTGGTTTAATAAAAAAGCCAACAACAAAATAATAGAAAAACTACTAATACCAATAATCCAGGTGAGGTTTTCAGCTTTTTGCTTTTCAAATTCTCCTGCTTTACGCACCACATCTACATTATACTCACCAGTAATACGTTTTATATTTTGGGTCATTTCATCATCTCGAAGCTCATCTTCCATATCATATGAGATTTCCTGATAATCATAGGCTTCATACTCTTTTAAATTACGCATGGCCCAGGCCAAATTATAATATAAATCTGCTTTAATCGAAATGGACAATGAACTTGTATCCCTTTTAATGAGCTTTATCCCTTCAAAATATTTTTTTTTAGATTTCTCAAAATTACCTTGCAGTAAATACACATTGGCCAGATTATTAATAGCAGAAGCTTGACTTAATCTTTTATTCCTTTTTTTATGAATAGCAATGGCTTTTTCCGAAAATTCAACAGCCTTTTCATAATGATTTGACATGGTGGTATCTTTTTGATAAATACCAGCTAAGTTCGAATACGAAGAGGCTTGAAAACCTAATACTTCATCAGTTAAGGAATTTAACTTAGCCAATTTATAATAATAAAAAATAGCACTGTCATTCATTTTTAACAACTGATATTCACCACCTAATCTCAATAAATTTTCTGCATAATCTCTGTTGTTAAAACTATCTAACTCTTTATTATATGAAGTATTTAATAAAATTAATCTAACAGATTTTTTATAAAAAACTACGGCTTTTTTGTGTTCTTTATTTTGTCTGTAAATTTTAGCAATTAAATTGGTAACAAGGTAATGAATTTTTGTGCTCTTGTTATTCTTAGTTTGCTCATACAAAGCAAAAGCCAGCCTTAAGCTTTCTACATACTTTTTATTGTTATAAAAAGCTGTTGCCTCTTTTAACTTCTGATTTGTAATGGAGTCTTTTTCTTGAATAGATAAAAAAGAAACATCCCAACTGGAAGCTTCTTTTTTTTTACCGTTGACACTTATACCTACTATTGAAGAAAAAATTAATGATGATAATACATAAATTTTTAAAAAAAAAATCATTTTATGTTATTAGTAAATTAGTATTACTTAATTCATTTGGGTATTGTTAATCAATGTTTACCTTAGGCTTATCTTTAGAACTAGTAGTAGACCTTCCATCTTCAGAAGGGTAATAGTTTCTAAAAAGTATTTGTAAATTTTCTCCTTCTTCTCTATTAAAAGTAACAGTATAGTCTGTTTGTGTTCCAGCACCAGGCTCTAAATGTATCATATATTCTCCCGTTTCTTCATCTTGTGTAAAATCTACCTCTATAGAAGCATCTACCGTAAAGTTTACATCATAAGTATTGTCTCCGTTGTCTGATACGCTGTAAGAATTTAGATGATCATCTTCATCATCATTTTTCAGAAACTTAATGTCTTTGTCAAAAATGGTAAGTCTAGAAGTATGGTTGGCAATGGTATTGTTTAAATTTATAGAGAAACGATCTTCTAAACCAGTAGACATTTCTTCTGAAGTAGTTTGTTGTTTTGTTCCTGATGCGTTGTAAAGATCTATGTCTAAGGAATTAGATTTCTCATTACTAGAAATAGTTGAAGCAACATCATTGCTGGTTTCTAGATTCATTGTATAAGAACCTGAAGCATCTCTACTTAAGATAACTTTTCCAAATAATTCTGAAGTTGGTTCTTCTAAAAAGGTTGTTTCTTCTTGTGAACATGAAGAAAATACTAGGGTAATAATTAATGCAAAAATTGATAGGGATAAATTTTTCATGATAATTAATTTTAAAATAAAGGGGTTAATATGTTCGTTTAGTTTGATTTAGTTCTACTTAGATTTAATTTGTATTTGATAAGATTACTTATATATTCTTATCTTAATTAAAACACAGAACCTTAGCAATGTAATGCTAGATTATATAATGAAGGTTGGGGGAATTTATTAGCTATAATTTGTTCGGGGGAATACAAATTAAAGTAAATTTAATAATTATATAATTTTATTTTTTACTGCATACATTGCTAGGCCTACTGCATTTTTTACGTTTGTTTTCTTTAATAAACTTTTCCTGTAGGTATCTACGGTACTTTGGCTTATGTTTAATATTTGTGCAATTTCTGGAGAACTATATTCTTGAGATATTAATTTTAGTACTTCAGTTTCTCTATCTGTTAAACTATTAACTATGGTACTTTGTGGCCTTTGTCCTAATTTTACGTTTTTTCCTGTGTATAATTTGAGTAGGTTGTTTTTTACAGTATCACTAAAGTATTGTTCACCTGCATGAACAGTTCTAATTGCTTCTACTATATGCTGGCCAGCACTATCTTTAGAAAGAAAACCACTTGCTCCAAGGTTAATCATTTCTTGCACTAGTTTTACATCGTCATAACTAGACAAAATAATTACTTTTAGATTTATTTTTTTAATTTTAAAGAATTTCAATACTTCAATACCATCATATATTGGCATGTTAATATCTAATATTAAAATATCTGCAGAGTGATCTTCTGCCCAATCAATAACTTCTTTACCCGTTAAAGAAAATCCTTCTACTTGAATATCACTCTCTGTATTGATGACAGCAACTATACCTTCTATGAGTATTTTGTGGTCATCTGCTATATGTACTTTTATTTTTTCATTCATAATTACAATACAAATTTAGTTGAGTTTACGAGATCATACAATACCCGCTTTTAGTGAAATTTTTTTATCCCCATAAATGGGGAGTCAAATATAAAGTTTTTAATGAAGATTTTCTTGTATGAATACTTTGTAAAAAAAAACCAGAGCAAAAGCTCTGGTTTATCGCACTAAATATACTAAAGTAGTAGGTCTATCGTAATCTGTCTACAGATTTTACGAGATTTTCATCCTTCTTAATTGCATTATTTGCCATAACAGCAAGTATAATAACCACAGAGGGTATGAACATCCCAATACCTTTCTCAGAA
>Ga0206677_10004965_pt1 | contig 10670 bp, 9 predicted proteins | sample M130m12015metaG_FD_155475 | JGI IMG/M metagenome (GOLD analysis project Ga0206677, IMG submission 155475) | Ammonia-oxidizing marine archaeal communities from Monterey Bay, California, United States - M1 30m 12015 | ecosystem: Environmental > Aquatic > Marine > Intertidal zone | place: USA... | reverse complement strand
ATCATCAGAATTAAAATAGTCATTTAATTGTTGAGCTACTTCTCCTCCTCCAACTATAACAACCCTGCTATAATTATATCCTGATTTTCTATAAAGTTTAATTAACTTAATTGACAAATATCTCCAAAACATAATTAAACCAAACAACATTAAGTATGTTGCGTACAAATGTTCTCTAGAGAATTCAGATTGTTTTAAAGAAAAAAGTACAGCTGTAATTATTAAAATGTTAAATCCAAATGCTTTAAAAAGATTGAACAAAACTTTATCTAACCTCATGATTCTATTCAACTCATAAAGCTTTAACATAAATGCAACTAATATCCAGTTCGCATTGAAAATAATCAGTAAAAAACGATACTTATCTGAAAAATCAATAGAATCAAATTTCAGAGAATACATTAAGATAAAAGCAATATTGATAAATAAAATATCACCAATAAAATGGATGAACCAAAAATATTTAGAATAACCTTTCATTAAAGCAAAAGTAAGAAAAAGAAAAGAATAGTTTTATTCTGAAAGATACCAAGCATACATCTTTTCAACACCCTTATTAAGTGGAATTTTATGTTTCCAACCTAAGCCATTTAATTTGGAAACATCTGTTAGTTTTTGCATAGTCCCATCTGGTTTTGATGTGTTAAAATTAAAACTACCTTTATAACCAACTTCTTTTTTAATCAGATTTGAAAGGTCTTTTATTGAAACGTCTACACCTGTTCCAATGTTAATGTGAGTATTTCGAATTTCAGTATTTTCTGAACCAAATGTATCTTTAAAGTTTCTGTTTTCCAATAAAAATACGCAAGCATCCGCCATATCTTGTGACCATAAAAACTCTCTCATTGGCTTTCCACTTCCCCAAATCTCAATTGAATCATCTTTAACCCCATATTTTGACAAGATATCAGTAATCTGGTCTTTATGTGAATCCCCTTTAATCCCTTCAATTGGGTTTTTATCTAAGTCCGATTTAATAGAATTCCATTCGTTCTGCTGCAAACATTTCCCTAAATGAATTTTACGAATTAAAGCAGGCAAGACATGGGATTTTTCTAAATCAAAATTATCATTCGGACCATATAAATTAGTCGGCATTACTGAAACAAAGTTCGTTCCATATTGCAAATTATAACTCTCACACATTTTTATTCCCGCTATCTTAGCAATTGCATAAGGCTCATTAGTATATTCTAATTCAGAAGTCAATAAACTTTCTTCAACCATAGGTTGATCAGTATTTTTTGGATAAATACAAGTACTTCCTAAAAACAAAAGCTTCTTAACTCCTTGCAAATATGATTGATGAATCACATTATTCTGAATCATTAGATTCTCATAAATGAAATCAGCTCTATATCTATTATTAGCTACAATTCCCCCCACTTTTGCAGCTGCTAAAATTACATACTCTGGTTTTTCATTTTCAAAAAATACCTCAACAGCTTGCTGATTAGTTAAATCTAATTCTGAATGAGTGCGATAAACAAGATTACTATACCCTTTTGCTTTTAAATTTTCAATAATTGCAGAGCCAACCAAACCTCTATGACCAGCAATATAGATTTTACTCTCTTTTTTCATTTTACTCAAAATAATTCATAATGGTATAGCCCCCATCCTTCAAGTACTGGTCTTTCGTCATCAATTTCAAATCAGATTCCATCATCTCATTTACTAATTCCTCCAAATTATACTCAGGAGTCCAACCTAACTTAGTGTTTGCTTTTGTAGGATCGCCAATTAATAAATCCACCTCTGTTGGTCTAAAATAGGTTGGATCAACAGCTACAACTTCTTTTCCTATCTCAACTTGGTATTTTGCGTTTGAGCAAGAAACTACATATGCTTTCTCTTCAACTCCTTTCCCCTTAAACTCTAGTACTATTCCAGCATGAGCGAAAGACATTTTTACAAAATCACGAACAGTAGTCGTTTTACCTGTTGCAATTACCCAATCTTCAGCAACATCAGTTTGCAATATCATCCACATCATTCGAACATAATCCTTAGCATGCCCCCAATCCCTTTTGGCATCTAAATTTCCTAAGTATAATTTATCCTGCAATCCTAATGCAATTTTTGATGCAGCACGAGTAATTTTCCGAGTAACAAAAGTTTCCCCTCTAACTGGTGACTCATGGTTGAATAAAATCCCATTACAAGCAAACATACCATAAGCCTCACGATAATTTACTGTAATCCAATATGCATACATCTTTGCAACTCCATATGGACTTCTAGGGTAAAAAGGAGTAGTTTCTGACTGAGGAACTTCTTGTACTTTACCGTAAAGCTCAGAAGTAGAGGCTTGATAAACTTTTGTTTTTTCGGTTAAGCCTAACAAACGTATAGCTTCCAGAATCCTTAAAGTTCCCATACCATCAGCATTGGCAACATATTCAGGAATTTCAAAAGAAACGTGAACGTGACTCATAGCAGCCAAATTATAAATTTCATCTGCTTGAACCTCTTGTATTATTTTTGTTAGATTCATAGAGTCAGTCATATCTCCATAATGTAAAAAGAAATTCCTATTTTCAATATGAGGATCCTGATACAAATGATCTATCCTGTCTGTGTTAAAGGAGGATGCTCTCCTTTTTATTCCATGAACTTCATATCCTTTCTTTAAAAGGAATTCTGCCAAATAAGAGCCATCCTGGCCTGTAATACCTGTTATTAATGCTACTTTCATTTATTATTTCTATTTATTATAAAATCAATACAAATATAGTAGATAAATAGAGAATTTGTAATGAAATATCTACTTAATAACCTCCTTGGCTCCAATAATAATCTATATAACCACTCCAATGAATTATTAGATAGCCATTTAGGCGCACGACTCTGAAGGCCAGCGTACACTGGAAAAGCTCCCCCTAAACCAATCATACAGCTATTGATTTTCTCTTTATGTTGAGCCATCCATTTTTCTTGTTTAGGACATCCTAAAGCTACAAAAACAAAATCAGGATTAAAATGATTTATTTCTTTTACAGTATCTAAATCCTCTTTATCTGTTAATAATCTAAAAGGTGGGGATTTATATGCTATCTTCAATTTAGAGAATTCTTCATTTACTTTTCTTATAATCTCTTCCAAAACTTTATTCGTGGATCCATATAAATAGATTGATTTGTTTCGATTTGCACACTCTTTTATTAATTCAGGTAACAAATCCATTCCCGAGACTCTTTCTTGATTCACTTTATATCTCCAAGAAAGTACTTTTGCAACAGGCATACCATCAGGTGTTATAATATCAGCATGATTTAAAATTTTATTAAACTCATTGTCCCTATGCGCCTCAACTAACATATGCACATTACATACACATACATAGGACGATTCTTTTTCTTCTGATAAAGTAAATATCCCTTCAATAAAATCTTTAAATAATCCTACAGAAACAAATGATTCTAAAATCCTACGCTTTTTCATTAATTGCTTTTTGATAAATATCCATTAATATATTATAATTTTTCTCTGCAGTATATTTTAACTCATAGCTAGATCTTGCTCCTACTGATAATTTATTCTGGAGAGACTCTTCTGTATTTAGCAAAGTAATCTTTCTGTTCAAGTCATCTATATTACTTACTTGATAAATAAGTCCATTTTCGCCATGATTAATGATCTCATTAGGCCCACCTATATTAGGCCCTATAACTGGGGTTCCTGCTGAGAAACTTTCTAGAATTGTCATAGGCATTCCCTCATAACATATTGAGGTAAATATAAGAGACTTTGCCTTTTTCAATTTTCGCATAATAAATGCTTTATCTTGGAATCCAAGGTAAGTGATATTAGTATGTCTAGAAGCAATGTCAATCACATTTTTTTCCATTGGGCCTTTACCAATAATCTGTAAAGGCTGCCCATTGCACATAAATGCATTCAATAACAAATCAATTCCTTTCTCTTCAGATAACCTTCCTATAAAAAGAAAATAATCTTCTTTTTTATGATCAAATCCATAATCCTCTACAAAATTTGGTTTAACTGAAATTTTATGATCTAAAAAACCAATTTCTAGAAATTTTGATTTTGCAAAATCTGTAAGTGTAATAAGTTGGTTAACTTTTGTTTCCCAAGTCTTATTCCTCTTATGATACTCTATCATTCGAGCAACTGCATACGTTCCTAAATAGGAATCTCGATAGACTTTGTCAGCAACAGCTGCAAATGCATTCTTGACAATAGATTTCTCATAGATCTTATTATTATGCATTAATAACGCACTAGGACAGATTAATCGATAATTATGTAAAGTATGTACAACAGGAATATCATTCTCAAAACATGCATCAAAGACTGAAGGAGTAATTAAAGGAAAGAAATTATGAACATGTACAACATCTGGATTGATATCCTTTAAGAACTTTGATATTTTCTTTTTTTGGTTATGAGAATAATTAATATTCATAAAAGTTTTAATCTTTTGATAAGGTCCTTTAATAGAATCATTAGAAACAAAATAGTCATACACTTCATGATTATACTTCTCTAATAAAGATCTTTCAAGAAGCATTACTATATCCTCTCCTCCTTTATGTTGATATGTATTATGTATTATAAGTATCCTCATAGTAAGATAGTATTTTAAATTACCAACAAATTAGGTTCCAAAATTATAACGGATTCTTAATTCATCAATTAAACGTTTAGAGAAGTTATCTTTAAAAAGATTTAACTCATCATTTACTTTTATTCTTTGTTCTTCAAGGTGATCTTTACCCGAAAATACATCATCAAGATACATAACTAAATCATTATAATTTGAAAGAAATTGACCAGGCATCCGCTGCTTAGGATTATTAAAAACAAATCCTCTATTTTGAAGATACATCTCATAGTCACTAGAAAGGAAAGCAAAAGGTTTATTGATTAATAAATAATCAACATAAACAGATGAATAATCAGTTAACAAAAGGTCTGTAACTGATAGTAGTTCATAGAGGGTAATATTAGAATCACTTATGTCAGAATCTTTAATTATCTTTATGCTTTTATACTTGCTAAATATATGATTATTTAACGCATCCATTAAATGCAATTTAATAATCAACGTATAATTATGATTACTTAGATAATTATCTAACGCTTGAATTTCTTGCCAGTTTAATGCTGGAAGACTGTTGAGATCTTCTCCATCAACCCTAATATCCCCCTTAATAGATTTACGATAAGTGGGCATCCAAATAATTATTTTCTCTTTATTGATTAAAAACGGAAGCTTATCTATAATGACTCTATTAGTTAATAGATCATCACACCTAGGCTGGCCAGTTATCACAACATCTTCTTTTTTCATGTCAAATGCATCTGAAAATATCTGTTGATATGCTTTTGAAGTTACAGTCATTAATGAAGAATTTGAAACTTGATTAGCATTATCAAGAAACCCAATATTTTTTAAAGGCATCCCATGCCATAAATTAACCACTATATGATTACTCGGTATTATCACCCCTTTATAAATACCATGTGAGAAGAAAACAAACCTAGAACGCAAATAATAATATACCCCTCTCATTGAATTTCTACTAACAAACTTAACATCTACACTATTTCTATCTAATAGGTTCGCAATGAGATCATGATAATATTTTTTAGCATTAACATCCTCCAGCATCCATATCATTAATTTACCATCACATTCTCCGTTTAAATATAAATACCGGAAAAATGAAAGGACATTATCGCTTACATCAGGTGCAGATGAAAATAAATAATAATTTGTTTTTTTAGGAACTAAAAAATCAAGACAACTAATAATATAAAACAAAATAGATTTAATCATCTTTATTTATTTTTCATTTTCAACATATTTAGTATAATGGAGATTAATCTAAAACTAAATCTTACGCCAAAAGCAAAAATATTCTCCAATAAATTCAACCCTGCATTCTGGCGTGAAATAAATCCTTCTGAAAGCATTAATCTCATAGACATTCGTGTACTAACCCCATCTAAACGATAATTTACTATAGCCTTTTGAACATAAAATAATGTATCTGGGTTTCTTAAATATGTTTCAAGAATAAATTGATAATCAGATAAAACAGAAAGCTGAATATTATATTGATGTTTTGTATATTCTTTACTGGTTATAAACATTGTTGGATGACTATACGTCATTCCCCAAAATTTGAATTTCATGACTGAATGATTATGCTTATATATTTTTTTTTGGCCATCTGGCATAATATCATATCTATCAGCATGAAAAATATTCTTTGTGGGATTTTTTAAAAATGCTCCTATCATTGTCTCAACCGCATCTAATTCATACCAATCATCACTATTAACCATGCCTATTATCTCTCCTTGGGCTAATCTTATGCCTTTATTCATAGCGTCATATAGTCCTTTATCTGGCTCGCTAATCCATTTTGAAATATTTTTTTCATTAGTCTTAAGTATCTTAAGTGTTCCATCAGTAGACCCTCCGTCAATAATAATGAATTCAATATTATTATAGGTCTGATTTACCACACTATCAATTGTTTGCTGCAAATATTTTTCACCATTATAAACAACAGTAATAATACTAACCAATGGCAGCTGATTCTGCTTATTTAAAGACATACCTTCCATTTTTTTTAATTAAAATTTCTGAATTAGGAATCTTACGAACTTGCGGTGAAATACAGGTACCTGCAGCCATCCACAGCAGAATATATTCAGCTGAATAAACTGGATAATAACTTACAAGCCAAAGGAATAGATACAGCAATATGAAATACCCACTCATTCTTGCTATAATATTCTTTGATCTGAAAATACCTAAAAATGCAGCAGGCAAAAGTATAAGTAAATATAAACCAACCATAATACCCCCTCCTTTTAACATCATCTGAAGATAACCTATCTCATTAACAGAACGGGTTGGGGAATCTCCTCCTTCATTAGACTTGTTCCAATGCTTAAAATAAGGGCTATAATATGTACCTAAAACCCCTCTACCTATTACGCGTTCTGCTGGGGATGTATCAAGAAATAACTCTACAGCTAAAAATGTGCGAGTATCTTGAAGCATTGTTTTATTAAATATCGTATTAAACCAATAACCAACCACTAACAACAAGAATATAGTCATAATAACTAATTTAAGTGATAAAATAATCTTTTTTAGAATCCTGATAACTGGCTGCCTATAATATTCAAAAATATAAAAAGCTAGACTAAGCCCAAAAAAAATAATATTTGCTCTCTGAGAAGAAAAATAAGACAATATCAATAACGCAATAACAGACAGAAAAACTACTACTCTTATTGATTTTCTTTGATAGTAGTATGTGAGTAACAAAACAGGAAATATAATTAGTAACTCAGATAATCCTACCGCAACTGACGGTAAAAGAAACACAATAAAAAAAGTTAAAGTAATTCCTAAAATCAATATGTTTCTTATAAAACTAAATAAATTTATCCAATTAAGAATATTAAAACCAAAAACTATAGCTAGAGGAGTAATCCATGCCCAGGCCATTAAATAATGTCCAAATAAGGAGATATTATCACGAATATCAAAGCTAAGCCCTCTAAGATTAGTTATTAAGCTCCAGATAATCAAAAGCATAAATACCACCTTAAAATAAAGATTACTACTAAACCTTTTAGTTAAGATATAATACAAAAAATATATAACTAAGAGACAACCAGAAATATTCATTCCTGCTGCTATTACTAATCTTAAAAATCCATCAGGCAGAAATATTAAATATACTGAACTATTCAATAAGGTAAATAGCAAAATAGATTTTAAAATATTAACAGAATATATTGTCTTCAATTAAATAATCTTATAATTTAGATTTAATTTCACTTATAAACTTAAACAACAAAGGAAATCTCACTTTAAACTTTTCCCTTAATATGATATATTTACTATGCGACAAAGCGTTAGTATTTTTAATTGGAATTTTCCAATTAACTCCATACAAAACTTTTAAAAAAATCTCCGTTTCTTTTGGGACTTGAAAAGTCTCACCTAAGAAAATGAAATTTTTTGTTTCTTGTAAAAATGAGGCCTTATATGTGAGTCCAGCAGAAGATTTTCTATAAAAAATAAGGTATTTCCGAAAAAAATAAAAATCAATATATTCATTATCACGAATTATACTTAACAATTTTTCATCATAACGACATACTTCAAATCCTATATTAAGTAAATCTACTAGAATATTAATAAGCGCATCTTTATCTTCTTCAAGAACAAATAAGTCAACATCCTCATCATGTTGAATAAAATTACCTTCTCGAACTGCTCCAAGTAAAGTGCCATAAATTAAACCGAATTTTACATTGTTTATATCTAACACTTCTTTAACTGCTAATAAATTATTAGTAGACTTTATAAAATCAATTTGCTTAGGATTTGAAAAATTTTTCTCTTCAAATACAATATTTCCTTTTTTCGTATAGATTGTTGACATCAATTTATTGTATAAATACATTAGTTTTTCTGACGTAATAAAAACGAAATAACATACAAGATAGCATATAAATAGGTAAACCTAAAGTCATAAAATAGATATCCGGCTTAAATATAGCAAAAACAGAAAGATACAATACGTATATAATAGAAGAATAAACCAAACTATAATTTGCATATCTAATATGTCCAAAAGCTGCTAATAATGGAAAACCTATTATAGAACTCACAATAGAAAAAATTGCACCAGCAAAAATAATGATAAAAATTCTTGATAATATTTCATGATTAATATTAAACACAAGATCTAATAATAAATCATGATAATACATAACAGGACATAATAAAAATATAGATAGTCCTGTAGTAAAAATCAATATTTTTTTCAAAAACACAATATTCCTTGTTCTAGCCATGTAAGGATAAATTGCTTGAGAAAGTACACTTCCAATTGAATTAAAAGCATAAAATAACTTTTCAGCCATTGTATAATACCCTACTATTAAATTACCAAAACAAACACCAATAATTGTAGTAGCATAGTAGCGACTTCCATTATTAGCTAATCTTGATAAAAAAAAATAAGAGCTATACTTGATTTGGTGTAAAATATTTCTTCTAGTTGGTAGTATTAATGGCAATTTGAATAAGCGAAAAACTAGCCATATTGAATAAAATCCTCCAATAATAGCTCCTAACGAATTTAATATAGGTACATATACATAATCCGATTTATCATTAACAATAATAAATATTAAGGCTGTAAAGATTCCTCTTGACATTACATTAGCAAATGTAATATATTTCATATTTTCCATACCTTGGAACAACCATGAAGGCATTAAAAAATTACCAATAACAACACCAAAAGTTGCAAAATACAGTACTGAATGTTGCCTCAAAGTATCTATTGAATAAACTAAACCAATTAACATTATAGCTGAGAAAATCAATAATAATAGTTTTGTAGCGAGAACATTTGAAAATATTTTTCCTACCTTTTTAAGATCATCTCTGCAAAGAGAGATCTGCTGAGTTGCAGATAACTCAAATCCAAAACTAACAATAATATTAAAATACATAATTATTGACAAAATAAAGCTGACTAACCCAAAAAATTCCACACCAATGACTCTTACTAAATAAGGCAATGTTACTAATGGAAGGAACATATTAATGAATTGTAATACTGAAAGGGATAAAAAATTAGACCTTAAAGCTAAAAAATCTTGTTTTTTTATATAATTAGATAGCATAAATAATCATAAGTTATTTTATTCTTCTTTTAATATAGTTTTCAGCTTTGTGGTAGAGATCCCCTTTGTTCTAGGAAAATAAATCACTTTACAAAAAATCTTTAATTCATTAAATTTTCCTTCCCAATCACTTCCCATTACAAAAATATCTACAGCATTTTCTTTAATATCTGAAACTTTCTGTTCCCAATTATCTTCTGGAATTACTTTATCAACATAATCAAGTGATTCTAATAGCTCTTTTCGTTTCTCGTATGGCAAAACACACGTTTTCCCTTTCAACTCATTAAATTCATCAGTTGAAATTCCAACTATTAATTTATCCCCTAGTAAACTTGCTCTTCTTAATATCTCAAGATGTCCGTAATGTAATAAATCAAAAGTACCATAAGTCAAAACAGTTTTAAAGTTTTGGTCTACTAGCTTATCAAACTCGATTGAAAGTACATTTTCATTACTACCAAAAAAAGAATGTAACTTATTTAATAAAGGTAAATTCTCTATAACATGATCCAATGGAAAACTATGCACTAAATCAACTGCCTTTAACCCCTCCAAAATCACAGAATTTGATTTGTAATCAGCATTAAAAAATCCTTTTCCAATTAACAATCCTAAAGTTCTGTTTCTACTCAAATCGTTAAGTGATGTTAAGCATAAATCACCAAAACCACAAGCTAAAAACAAGGTATCACCTGAACCACCCAAGGATCTTAACAAAACTCTAACTTCTGAAAATGCTTTAGTCAATATCATAAAACGAGTATTTGGTGAATTATATTTAGCATCTACAACACCAAGTACAACAGCATAAATATTCTTTAACACACTAAGTAATTCTACCCCTCTTATATCAGTTGTACAATCAATATGTAGTGCGGTATTCTTTACAATTTTATTTACAGTTTCGTATTGCTGTTTTGTAGTGTACCCAAGGGTAAGTAAAGTATCAGCATGTTCCATAACCT
>Ga0206677_10004962_pt1 | contig 10677 bp, 4 predicted proteins | sample M130m12015metaG_FD_155475 | JGI IMG/M metagenome (GOLD analysis project Ga0206677, IMG submission 155475) | Ammonia-oxidizing marine archaeal communities from Monterey Bay, California, United States - M1 30m 12015 | ecosystem: Environmental > Aquatic > Marine > Intertidal zone | place: USA... | reverse complement strand
TTTCTGTCAAATAAAACAGCATATTTTTGATAGTTATTGTCTTTTGTTGCTTCTTCTTTAATTTTTGTAAGCTGAATATCATAAAGTAAACGCATTTTTTTAAGCTGTTCTTTTACATTAGGATCTGTCGCTTTATTTGTCATTTCTAAATGATCATTACTTAAATCGTAAAGTTCTTCTGTAGGCTGCATTATAGAATCTTCATATTGCCAAAAAATGTACTTCCAATTTTTAGAAACAACTCCCATTGCTTGTATTTCATCATTCCCCCACATATTAGTAAGCGCAACGGTCTCTCTCTTAAATTTTTTTGGTTTATCAATCAATAGACGTAAATTTTCACCATCCATATTTTCAGGAATATCAACCCCTGCAAAATCTAAAATAGTTGGCGCCATATCAATATTTGCTGTAATCGCATCGCGTTTAACACCTCTTTTATCAGATGGAGTTCTTGGGTCATAAATAATCAAAGGAGATCTAGAAGCTTCTTCATAAGGCAGTACTTTACCTCCAAAGTTGTGAGCCCCACAACTATATCCATTATCACTCGTAAATATTATAATTGTATTATTGGCAATTCCTTGTTCTTCTAGAGTTTTTCGAATCATTCCTAGAGCATAGTCAACCCCATGAATTAATTGATTATATTCTTTAATCGCTTTTTGATAACTTTCTTCAGAATCACGCCAAAAATTATAGCTTTTATATTGTCTACCTGTCTTTGTTTGCGGAGCTAAATGAATCGCATTTTCTGCACCATAATTTTCTGGCTTCTTATATTTTTTTCCTTTATATACATAATCAAAATATTTGTCTGGAGAAAATGGCAAGTGGGGAGCTTTAAAACTAATAGACATCGAGAAAGGTTTGCCTGTTTGTTTAGCTTCAATAATGAAATCCTCTGCCCAAGCAGCATAAGCTCTTGTAGTATGAGGATATTTATCAGCATATTTTAACATATATTTATTCTTCTTGGTTTGATAGCTTGTTTGTCCAAGCCCTCCTGCCCATTTATCAAAATCATCGATTGGAAGTGTATCCCAATTATTATGTTTTGTACTATTCCCATCAGAAACAGCTAGTCCGAACTTCCCTGCAAAACCGGTATAATATCCTTGCTCTCGAAGTAGAACAGGATATGATTTAGAAAATTTTTCTTTTCTTAGAGGACCATGTTCAAAATTACAACCCGCTTTATATTCATACATACCAGTTAGGATAACAGCTCTGCTAGCCATGCAAATTGCAGTAGTATTATAATGATTCTCAAATAATACTCCTTCTTCTGCAAGAGCATCCATATTTGGAGTTATTACTTGTTCATTACCATAACAACCAGTAGCAATGCTTGTTTGATCATCCGATAAAAGGAAGATAATATTTGGTTTCTTTTGTGAGAAGCCATTTAATGCAATAAGACTAATTACTAGAAGTGAAATTATTTTTTTCATTATGATATTTTATTCTTTTACTAATTTTAAAGTTTTTTTACTGCCATATTCATCAGTTATGCAAACAAAATATATACCAGTGTTGATATTAGATAGATCCATATTTTGATATTGATCTTTAAATTCAAGGATCTTTGTGCCATATAAATTATATATTACAACAGATTTTACTATTTGATTTAAATTTAAAACATTTTTTGTAGGATTAGGAAACAGCACAAGATTTTGAAGATTATTTTCTACAGAATCTATACTTAAACTACTTAAATCTAAATGAAATGTAATATCATAAATTCTAAATCTTGGTGTAAGTGTTTCATCTGAATTTGTAAGCCCAGTTACCAATAACTCCATAGATTGAATTGCTTCTGCAAATGTTACTGGAGTATTAAAATCATAATAAAAATCATCTGCATCTCTGGTACTTGTGTATTCAAAGCTTTGAGTATTACTTCCAATAGATACATCAAAGTTTACAGTATCTCCTTCTTGAGATCTTCCTCTAAATGTAATTTTTTCACACAATACAGATTCAGAAGCAGTAACATTGATATTAAAACCATCTCCTCCTCCTGCAGTTCTCATTTGAATGAATGCCGAATTTGCAGTTGCATTTCCTACTAATTCTCCATATACCTCTGAACTTTCTGGTTCAAAGAGCTGTTCTTCATCTGTTGTATTGAGTGTTATCCTAACAAGATTTAAAATTTCAAGTTCACTCGATAATACTAAAAAGTTGTTTTCATCTCTTAAATCAAAAGCAATTTTATATGCATTAGTTGGAACGTCTGCTGTGATAGTGTTGCCATTTATCGAAACTACTCCAGCTTCAAACCACTCTTCATTTGTTTCATTTAATCTATATAATAAATGACCATAACTAATTGCTGCTTTTGTTGCATCATCTTCTATAATTAGAGTAGCAGAACTTGTAACTTGATCATAACTTAAAGAAGCTATTGATGGAACAAGATTTTGGTTTAACAAGGGACCGTCAGCTTCAGCATAATTAGGATTCCAAGCTGGAAATCTACCATCATTATCAACTAAATATGCTTCTAGTGTATCTATCATATCTTGTTTCAATGTTTGATCCATTGTGTTTATTATATCCATATTTTCCTCTACATCAACAAGATTATCTCCTCCGTTATAGAGTTGATATGCCTCGTAAGTATTATCAATATACTTTTTATATAATTTATAATTACCTCTTCTAATAGATGATTTTGATTTGGTTTCATCACCAGTATTAGGATAGTGCCAAAAAAGATCTGTTCTTTCGGTTGTTACTCCTCCTATTGTTTGTTCTACTATAGTATTATTTCCCTTCAGTAAATCGCTTAAATCTGCACCATCAAAATCGTCAGTAAGATTGCTCGCTATGGTTGTATTTGTTAAAGATAAAATAGTTGGGAAAAAATCTAAACCATTAACAACATTGCTATATTCAGCTACTGGGATCTCCGGTCCAGTTATTATCAAAGGAACGCGAATACCCCCTTCTCTAGAACTTGTTTTTCCTAAATCTAGCGGGAAATTATCTGCTACAATTTCAAAACCATTAGTTGCATTATTTTGTTCTGAGGCTCCATTATCTGATGAAAATATAATGTATGTTGTTTCAATTAATTTTTTACCTGGGTGTCTAGGGTCGTCAGTTGCTTGTAAATAATCAATTACCTTACCCATACTCCAATCTAAAGTTTGAACCATAGCTCCGTAAAATGGATTATATTCTCCCGCTGAAGTTAAAGGTGTTGTTTCAGTTGGTATACCATTTGAACCAACATCAGCTGCATCTATTTGACCAGAAGTAACCAATGATTGAGTTATAGATTGTAACATTGGTAGGTCTCTGGTTTGAATAGGAGTATGCACCAACCAGGTCGCCATATACAAGAAGAAAGGCTCCCCAGACCCACTATTAGCAGCTACTCTATCTTCTATGTAAGCTACAGCTTCATCAGTAACAGAATCATATGGTATTCCATCTTCATCTAAAGGATAATTTGAATCATTTCCTCCAAAATTTGAAATATCATACCTATCACCCATATTTCTTTGCACGCCTCTGTCTGTAAATTTGGTATCAAAACCTTGATCTGTAGCTACAGGAAAACCGTTTGCTCCCTCGACATGCCATTTACCAACATGGCCTGTATGGTATCCATTTGAACTTAAAGCTTCTGCTATTGTATACTCATCAACATCTAATCTTTTTGGAATAAAAGGGCTTATTATTTTATTAGCAGATTGTGCATTGGTTAATCCAGGTAATTTACCTCCAGATACTTGAGTTACTTTAGTTTTAACAGGGTGCCTACCACTTAACATTGCCGCCCTTGATGGACCACAAGTAGGTGCAGGAGAATATGCTTGTGAAAATTTAGCTCCAGATGCAGCTAAAGCTTCCATGTTAGGAGTTTGCCAAGGAACAGTTTCATCTAGATTATTAAGATTAGTATCTTGCCAACCTAAATCGTCTACATAAAAAATAACAATGTTTGGTTTATCTACTTGACCATTTACTATTTGTGGTAAAAAAAATACACTGAGTATATAAAGCAATAAACTATTTTTCATTAGGAATTTGTTTAAGTTTTGTAATCAAATCAAAAAAGACTTAATTGTTTTGACCATTTTTACTTATTGTTTTATAAATTTAAAAAAATAACGCTCACCGTTTTGATTTAGTGTTTTTAAAATGTAAATACCTTCGTCCAAGAAAGAGACATCATAGGATATTTGATTTTTTTTAAATTCTAAAACTTCTTGTCCTTTAAGGTTGTAAACAATTCCAGAAGAGATTTCCTTTGATAATTTAAAATGTTGTTTTACAACATTTGGAAACAAAACAAGCTCATCAAATTCTACATCAATATCATTAACATTTAATGTTTCACCTACCAAAAAAGCTCCTTCAGGTCTAACATAAGGTTCAAAATCTGGAATAGGACTAGATAGCAATCTATTATTAATTGTTTTCATAATATCCATTTCATCTCTCATCATATATCCTTTACCACTCCCAATGTCATCAATAGTAGTTGCAAAGGTAACGCCAGCATTGGCATCAATAATTCGCTTGGCAAATCGGTACGCATCCTCTGTTCCAAAAACCAATGGTTGGTTAGAAACATGCCATCTTTCTCTTACAGGAAACCAAGCATGCTTTAAAATTATGTTACCTTCAAAAACTGTCCATGGGTTTGTAACCATCGCAGGTATTGTAAATTCCTCATAAGCCCATGAATTTGGAGGAGCTCCTTGTCCCAAAGGAGTGACGTGCCCACTTGTAAAATCTTGGTAGCCATTAACACCTTCAAAACTAATTATTTTGTAATCTCTATCATCATCATCATCATATCCGTCTGAATCTACTAAAATATAATTACCATATTCATCTGTAAAATAAGCTCCATTTGGTTGCGCAGATATTATAGCGCCAGGATCTGCATCTCTTATCATTTGAACAAAATCTTCTAGATGGCCATCATCATTTAGCTGAGCTGTTGTATCTAACCAATAACCATCTGCATAGTCTCTCATTTCTAATACAAACCCTTCTATTAAATCTCTATAGGCAGCATATTCATTTCCATTAAAATCATTATTGTAATAATTTATCCAGGCCTCTTCAATATCTGCACCATCATTTATTGCTCTATCTAAATAATTCGTAGAAATATATAAAATGACTTTTTTTCCAGCATCTTTAAATTTTTGAATCACCTCAAAAATTATGGCTTCATTTGTCATACTTGGCACTAGACTTTCATGTATTTCTATAGCTACATCTACATTTCTATTCTGTCTTAATGTGAAATAATGTGAATGTGCAAAATAAGAAAGATTTGTAATAATATGACCGACTGCTGGAAGTTCATCTATAACTTCTTGTGCTCCACTCGGGAGATCATACCCCCCAGCGACTTCGGAATCTAAGCGTTCTCCACCATATACTGGAAAAGTAAGACCCCAAGAACCTGACAACCAATTGACTATTTCTGCATCAGAATTTACTACTTGTTCTTTTGTGCTACTAATAGTGTCAATATAATATATTACGGCTGGTTCAGGTAAACTACCATTAGCAAAACCAATTTTAATAAGATTATAACCATTTGCATCTAACACTTCCTGCGGAATCGTTGTTCCGTCAAAATGAAACGTAAATGTTTGCCATTCTTGACCCACTGTAAAATTTAATTGTTTGAAGGTTATTTCCGCAGACGAAGAACTTGCGAAATATATTCTCAATTTTGAATTGGCTGCTGTAAGCGAACCAGTGGGGATATCTACGTAGGCTTTTATAGTGACGGAATATCCTGTAAAATCTGTTACAGGATTTAACAGATCATATTGTAAAAAAGCGCTTATACCTTCTTCCTTACTAAATTTAGAAACTTTAGAATTTGTATTTATTCCAGTATTATCAGGATTTGTAATATTTGTAAAATAAAGTCCTGAGATCGAGCTTTCAAATTCAATTTGAGCTATATCTGTTTCATTTTCGTACCATAAAAATTGAGAATTAGTTACCTCAATAAATGAAAAAAATAAAAATAAAAATAAAATTTTATGCATAAAAATAGCTCTTTATTTATCTAAGAATGTCATTATTAATTGATTTAAATTATTCAATATTTTAAGCTCTTAAATGACCTTTAAATTCGTACGATAATGTTACTTAAAACAAAAGGTTAAATCTTAATTTCTCTCATAACAAAATCAATATTTTATTATGCAATAATCGTAAATATAAAGAATTTCTATTTTCTCTAATCAAACAATTACTTACTGAAATCAATCTAAAACACTATTGGTTGTTTTAAATCTAACTTAGTCTATGAACTTATAAAAGGAAATTATTTCAGAGTTAAAGTTGAAATCATATATTTTACTTATATGATAATAGAAGATTATTCTTATATATACCAACACATACACTAATCTATTTTCTTTTTATTTATTATCAATTAAGTTCTTCTAATAGAGTATTACACCTTTTTCTATACTCATTTAAGATCTCAAGATAATCTTTATTTTTTGCCAAATTATTCTGTTCTTTTGAATCTTTTACAATATCAAATAGCTCTTCATAAATCGGTTTTTCATTGGTGATTTTAGATAAATTTGGAACGTATTTATTACGGTCATTCTCTTTACTAAAAGAACGAATATATTTAAACTGTTTACTACGAATACCTTCTTGCCTTGGGTATCCTTGATCAGTAAATAAATTTTCTAAGAATATCTCATTTCTCCATTCTGTCTTATCATCAGCTAATAATGGGATTATACTTTTTCCTTGATAGGATTTTGGGATCTGAACACCACACATTTCTAAAATAGTGGCTGGAATATCTTGCCCTACAACTAATTCATCTATTACCTTTCCTTTAATTTTATCCATAAAAAAAGGAGAATATATGATCATAGGAACATGAACAGATTCATCGTATAAGATAGTTTTACCACCCAAACCATGTTCACCCAGAAATAAACCATTGTCTGAACAATATACAATTATAGTATTTTCATCTTCTCCAATTTCTTTTAGGAAAGCTCGTAAATTTCCAACCATTAAATCAATAGCATGAACTGCACGATTCATTTTTAATTTTTCATTTAATAATTTATTCTTTTTAGAAGTTTTATAATATTTCATTAAATCTTTGGCAGCATATACATTTTCGGGTAAACTTATATTTTGAGGATATCCATCAGGTAATTCTATTTTATGTTTTACATCATTGTAACCTGTTTTGTAGTACTCTGGATCATCATTTTTTGAACCCATACCACCAATACTAGAAGCATGTGGTAGATTTAAATTGATCCATACAGAAAAGGGTTTATTTGAATTTCTTCTTTTTAGTTGATTTTTAATTGAAGGAGCTGCATTTTCATAAAAATAATCATAGCTATCATCTTTAGTTAAATATGCCTTTGTCGCTTCCAACATCCCCTCTATTTGTGTTTTGTTTTTAAGGTTTGAAAATTGCTTGTGTCTTTTTGCTGGATAGAATCCTAAATGCCCATTGCCATAATAAGCAAAGTCGATATTTTCGTTTAAAGGTGTATTTTTTTTATCGCCAATTTTAGTGTGATGTTTTCCAATAAAAGCATTCGAATATCCCGCTTTTTTTAACTGAGATTGCCAACTTTGTTGGTATAGTGTTTCGGAAATTACATTCTTGGATATAGAAGTAAATCCAATTTTATTTCTTCGTTCCCATTGCCCTGTAAAAATGTTTGCTCTACTAGGGCCGCAAATAGGACTTGTAATAAAAGCATTGTTAAAAAAGACACCTTCCCTAGCTAATAGATCTATATTTGGAGTTTGAGTTATGGGATCTCCTGTCATACTCAAAGAATTGAACCTCTGATCATCCGAAAAAATAAATATAATATTTGGTTGTTTTTGTAGTTCTAGAGCAGTTTGCGAAATTCTAGTACAGAACACAAAAGAGGAAATTATAAAAAAACTATATAGGACTTTTTTCATGTCGTTGATTTATGTAATATCATAAGCTAAATACTAGTTGTATTTGGTATTTCTATTGAGTTTCGAAAGTCGATTATTAGGTTCATATTTTACTTTAGTAAGAACTGTAATACTTATGACCTGGAAGTCGTTTTGTTTTTTCACCATAGCCAAATAAGTTCTGTTCTTCTTTGGTTTTTGGTAATTCTTTAATATACATTTCTGTTTTTTCTAGAGGTTTGGAAGTAATTATTACAGATTCATTTTTCCTTAAATTTACAGAATATGAATCATCTTCATTCTTTTTAATTGAAATATTTGCTCCATTGATATAAAATTTAGGGTTTTTAATATCAACTTTAACTTTACAGGGGTTCCCTTTCAAACTTTTTATAAATACAAATTCGGTATTTCCACTTACTTTTTTTGAAGTCACTAAAAAAGCTCCTTGTGTTCTTAACTTATGAAACGATACATCTTTCCACCTTTTGGGGCTTGCAGGAAATACATTTATTATTCCTCCCCAACTTTGAAGCATCATATCATGAAGACTCGTAGCAAAAGACAATGGACTTTCAATTACTGGATTTATTTTACCCTCAGAATACATTGTTGTTGATGAAATATTTTTATGTTTAATCAAAAAATCAAGATAATAATAGGCATTTTCTGCATCTCCTAAATTGGCATACATCGAAGAGGCTCCAGTTGCTGTATAACCTGTTACCGGCATTGCTTTAATTTTTTTATTACTATTAAAAGTAACCTCTAACCAATGATCTAAAGATGTTTTTAATAATTTTTTATCTATCTCTTTTTCTGGGGTTATTACCATTAAAGGATAAAAAGCCAATAGGTGTGAATAATGTCTGTGTGGATTCGTGAAAGGTCTATCTTTACCAACCATAAGACCATTTTCATCTATTTGAAATTCAACTAAATTATCTAACAAATATTTCCATTCTTTTTTTAGAGTATCGTTTATTTGATGTTTTTCATCAATATCTATTAATGTCTGACAACTCCATCGAATTAAAGCCAAAGTAAAATTAATATCCTTACCACGTCCTGGTTTATATTCTGGAGACCAACTATATTTAATATGAATTTTACCGTCTACATCGTCTACAGGATTTTCTTTAATGTAATTTAAATAGCTATTTACTGTTTTTTTTAAAATGGGAAATAATTTATCTCGCATACGAATGTCATCACCTGCAAATTGACAATGTAACCAATAGTCATTCAACATCCAGGCTAACATATCTGGTACTTTTGAACCGTTATAGGCAATTAAATCTTGAGGCATTAAAGTAGCAACAGCCGCACTGTTTTTCCATCTAAGGGGTACATTTTTTTCTAAATTCTTTGCGTATTTATCAATGTTGTTAGGCAAGGATTCACCAATAGAAATTCTATTCGCTGTTAGATGTGTCCAATAGATTAATTGAACATTAAGATCTCCCCAAACCATTGGCCAAAAAGTTCTATTATACCATGGGCCCATCAAATCTAAAATAGGACCATTCCCTCTAGAAGCAGAGCCTAATTTATACATTTGAATCCAATAAAAAGATTCTTTTTCTGCATCATTAAGAGTTATAAAACTCAAAGGATAATATTCATGCCACCATTTTTGGTGAGTTGACGTAAAAGTATTTTCTTTTATGAGTTTTTCTCCTTCTTCTAAATTGCCTGTTACAATTTCCATTGAATTATGTGCAGGATAACTATGATGAACACTAGCTATAAGTTGTTGTTTTCTAGAAGGTTCTCCTTTTATTTTCCAGGCTGTTGTCACCTCGCCTCTTTGATCAAATAACGGTTGGTAGCAAAAATTATAGCCATTTTTTTCGCTTAAGGTTGGTTTTGGAGGCATCTCTAAAGTTATTGCTCTCATTTTATCCCAAGTACCACCTTTTGGACCTCCTCCATTTTTTAATACCTCATAAACTGGTGGTATCGGTTTTTCTGGATACCATGTAATTTCTACTTGTTCTCCACTTGCATCAGTTTCAAAAAAAATTACATCTTTTGTACTGTGAGTAAAACCTTTAAATTTATAACTTCCATGGGTAGTTTTAATTGAACCTGATAATTCTGCATTCCATAAATCTAAACGCATTTCAATTCCAGTAATGCTTCCATTAGATTTTAATTTAAAATGCCCCAATGGTAATCTGCTTCGTTTTATCCAAAGCATTTCTTCAGCTTTTGTTTTAGCTTCTCTATGATCATAATAATCATGCCTTCCTATATGAAGTGATATTACATTTTCTTCTTCTCCATCTGCTTGATATAATAAAAATCCAATATTCCCATTACCTGTGTAAGGTGCAGTTTGCCATTTATCAGGAACAATATCCCAAAGTAGATCGTGTTTTGATAAAAAAGTCTTGTAATCTACTCTGAAATCGATCTCTTTTTTTTGAGCAAAAAAAGAAGTTGACAAACAAATTAATATGAATAAAAACAGTTTTTTCATTTTTAAAAATAAATTTTTAATATTTTTAACAAACATATTTTATATTGATATAATATTTATGCTTATTTCGCTCATATTCTATCTGTAAATATGCATCTTTTTTTTTGAAGAACATTATATTAATAATTCAAAGCAAAAATAAGACCAACTAAGGTAAATTTATAATCAACTCATCAAATTTAATATATTTAAATATGAACATTTATGAATAATAAGAACTGTATATTAACTCTCATAACTGTTCT
>Ga0206677_10004961_pt1 | contig 10678 bp, 6 predicted proteins | sample M130m12015metaG_FD_155475 | JGI IMG/M metagenome (GOLD analysis project Ga0206677, IMG submission 155475) | Ammonia-oxidizing marine archaeal communities from Monterey Bay, California, United States - M1 30m 12015 | ecosystem: Environmental > Aquatic > Marine > Intertidal zone | place: USA... | reverse complement strand
ACTTCATTTCTAGAACGCCTTTGGGTTGTATAACCCGTTATTAGAAAATTGGGCTGCAGTTGTTTCAATTTTTATTTTATTATTTTATGTACGCCTCGGCTTTTGGTATTTTGTTCAAATGTTGTTCTTTATTTGCTTGGCAATTATTGGAAACTTTTGGTTGGGTTCTGTTGTAAACTTATTATATGGATCATTAATCATATTTATTGTAGCTTGGATTGGGCAATTCTACGGCCATCATATCGAAGGTAAAAAACCATCGTTTGCAAAAGACTTACAATTCTTGTTAATTGGACCACTTTGGGTAGTTAAAAAACTTTCTTAAAAAAAATAAATAAGTGTCAGAAGAAACATCATTTGAAGACTTTCTAAAAGTTGACCTTAGAATAGGAACTATTATTGAAGTACATGAGTTTCCAAGAGCTCGTAAACCTGCATATCAATTAGTTATTGACTTTGGTACTATTGGTATAAAAAAATCGAGTGCACAAATTACAGACCTGTATACCAAAGAAGAATTATTACATAAACAAGTAACTGCTGTTGTTAATTTTAAACCTAGGCAGATTGCAAATTTTATGAGTGAATGTTTAATCTTAGGTGTATACAACAACAATGGCAATGTTGTTCTTTTACAAGCTTCCAATTCAATTAAAAACGGAGAACAGGTTCGTTAAAACTCTTATTTATTTTTAGGATTATTTAAAATGACCAACGCTCCTATAACTCCTGGTATCCATCCACAAAGTGTTAACAAAAAAATGATAAAGAATGAGCCACACCCTTTATCTATGACTGACAAAGGTGGAAAAATAATTGCGAATAAAACACGTAAAAAACTCATAAGTATAGTATAATTAGTAACCTTTATATGACGTATGTCTTTACTTTTTGTTACAATATTTTATAATTAGAAAAAAAGTCGTGAGAATTAGAAATTAAAACTCACAACTTTTTATATCTTTTGTTTTTAATTATTACATTTTATCTCCAAAAAATACAGCATTCATCAACAACTTATTGGTTCCGTACCAAAAAGCTCTAAAGTTCGTATTATCTGTAAAAACTAGTACTCTTCCGCGTCCCATTCTTTGAACTTTAAAGGGAACGGTGTTTTTAATCACCTTTGCGTTTTCTTTTGAAATATAACCACTTAACAATGGGTTATTCGTATACTGTATTGGATTGTTATAGCTTTTCTTATCTGCTTTCATAAAAAGAGTTGTATTTCTAAACAAAGCTATTTTATCATTTTTATATCCAAAATTAATAGGATGAGAGCGGTCTATTGTTGCTTCAAAAATAGCACCACCAATAACTTGTGCTCCATTTTTTAAAGATTTTGCTTCAAAAGAAACCTCTTTAATAGTATCTAACTTAGCACTCTCAAATTCTATGTTTATAAATTTATGATCATTTAACCATTTGGCCGCACTTCTATAACCTATTAAAGTTCCACCATCACGAACCCATTTTTGTAACTTTTCAATAGCTTTTTTATCTAGACCTCGGCTATTCGGTGCAATTAAAACAGTGTATTTACTTATATCTATTCTATTGAAATAAATCATATCTAATTTGGTCACATGCATATCATAACGTTGATCAAATAGGTGCCATATTTCACCTGGATCACTAACATTTACTCCATTTCCAACCAACATTGCTACTTTTGGTAATGATATATTTCTAAAATTATTACTTCCTAAATCTATACCCTCATTTAAACCAGTGGTAACTCCATCTATTTGTAAATGACTTTCTTTAGCTACTTCACTTAAAAAGTTGTATAATTCTACACTGTTTAACTTTTGGTTTTGAACAGGAATATGAATGGTTCCATAATCATAAGAAATTCCACCATTTTTAAAGTTTTTCATAGATACTTTTGCACGCAAGCCTTTTTGTAGTATTGCATTTAAAGCTTTTGGTGTATAGTATTCATTCCAAGGCATCAAATACCCAACGGTACTACTTTTGCTTACATTTCCCTTCCGGATACGTAAGGTTTCAATTTTAGGACCAGCGTTGCTCAAAGAAACATTTTCTGCATAATCTACACCAAATGAATGATTAAACGTCCATGCAGATACATCATAAAACAAACTGTCTTTAAAGCTTTTTCTAACATCAAACATTGCTTTTACCAATCGTTGATTTTTTTGATTCATAGGAACTATATAACTGTATCCCTTTTTAAATTGTTTGCCATTTGCTCTAAAATCTGACTTTACTTCATGAATAGCAACTTGATGTCTTTTTAAAACTTCCGCTAAATGATAACTTTTGGCGGCGTCTTTATAATCACCAAAAACAATCGCCTTGGCTTTAGATGATTCTTTCCTTGCTTTCTTGTAAAAATCTTGTTGATATTTTAATATTTTTACACGCATATTTTTTGCAGCTTCTAAAGTAGACATTGCTGCTGTATATTGATTTCTAATTGTAAATGGAAAGGTTAAAATACCATTGGATGTTTCTTGTGCATGACCTCTAGAACTTCCTTGTTCAAACAAAATTCCAATACTTCCATTGATATCTGGAAATGTAGACCCCTTTCCATAATAAAAATCATCAAAACTTTCTTCAGAGTAGTATTGTGAACCAATCTTGTCCAATGCTTTTGCATGATAGGTACCAATCTCTTTAGTTAAATCTTGATTGAGTTGCGGTGTTAAAGGATGAGTTCTACTAGGAATACCTGGTTGAAAAAAGAAGGTAGAATTAGAACCCATTTCATGATGATCTGTTAAAACATTAGGTAACCATTTATGAAATGATGAAATTCTTGCTCTAGATTCTGGTAATTGTACTGGCAACCAATCTCTGTTCATATCAAACCAATAATGATTGGTTCGTCCTCTTGGCCAAACCTCAAAATACTCACGATCATTTGGATCTGGATTAATATTTTTACTTTTATTAGTATTTGCCCAATAAGCAAAACGTTGTAAACCATCTGGGTTAAAGGATGGGTCAAATAAGATCACAGTATTTTCTAATAAATTTTCTGTAGCAGAACTAACTGAAGCAGCTAAATAATAGGCAACAGCTAAAGAAGCATTAGAACCACTTGGTTCGTTTCCATGTATTGAAAACCCTTGATATACAATAATAGGATCCTTAGAGACATCAAGAGATGGGTTGTTAGTTCCATCTATATGTCGTTCTCTAATGTCATCTATTCGAAGATGATTATTTGGTGAAGTAATGGTTAATAACAAAAGAGGTCTTCCTTCAAATGTTTTACCTCTATCTTCTAATGTAATTCTATCTGAAGCCTTTGCTAGCGCTTTCATATACTCCACTAGTTTGTCATGAGTTACATGCCACTCACCTACTTCATGCCCAATAACCTCCTTTGGTGTTGGAATTTGACTGTCGTATTTTTCTCCAGATGGAACATAATAGTTTAGGTCTACCTTCTGTGCAGTGATTGAAAAAGAAAGTGATAAAAACAAAAAGCTTAGAATTATTTTTTTCATCGGTATTTAGAATTGATTTTAACAAAGATATTAAAAACAAATCTTACATTTTTTTGGAACAAAACTCTTATTTTTGATTTCTAATAATCTACCATGCTTACCAAAAAAAGATATTCAGTAAAAGACATGTTCCTCTGGTCTATTGGAGAAACTCTTATTTTTTTAACTTATGCAGGACTCATTACATTTCTATATGAGATTCTTGATTTTACTTTTTTAGATGTTCCATGGACACCGGTTGCTTTAATTGGTACTGCTGTAGCTTTTATGGTTGGTTTTCAAAATAATGCTGCCTATGATAGAATCTGGGAGGCTAGAAAAATATGGGGTGGTATTGTAAACACATCTAGAACTTGGGGAATGAAAGTTCAAGAAATGATAAACAATCAATACGCTAGTTCTACAGTAGAATTAGAAGATCTTAAAAAAGAGAAAAAAAAATTAATCTATCGGCATATTGCCTGGATGACTGCATTGCGTTATGCAATGAGACAACGTAAACCTTGGGAGACCTCTCATTTATCTAGAAGTAATAGAAAATGGGCAGACCTATTACATATCCCGGAAAAAATATCTAGTTTAGAGGATAATCTCATGTTATATTTATCAGCAGAAGAAGAAAAATATGTATTGAGTAAAAGCAACAAGCAAACCGCTATTCTATATTTACAATCAAAACATATTGGTCAATTAAAAGAAAAAGGAATTATTTGGGAATTTTCTTTTTTAGAATTAGAAAATGTTTTAGGAGAGTTATTTATTCATCAAGGAAAATCTGAAAGAATTAAAAATTTTCCTTATCCAAGACAATATGCAAGTTTAGCCTACTATCTAGTGAAATTATTTGTTGTATTACTTCCTTTTGGTATTGTTTCTGAATTTGCAGACATCGCAAAATACATCAGTATAGACCATCCTTCCGTGGGAAGTTATTTCATATGGTTATCTGTTCCTTTTTGTGCTTGTGTTTCTTGGGCATTTCATATTATGGAGCGCATGGCCAGAATTGGAGAGAACCCTTTTGAAGGTGGTCCAAATGATGTTCCTATCTCCACCATTTCAAGAGGTATAGAAATAGATTTACGTGAAATGCTAGACGAAAATAAGAACGATATTCCAGGTCAATTCCCGGAAGACCAAAATGTTCAAATGTAGCATATGATTGATGACAAAAAATTACAAGAACTTAAAGACAGATTAACTGGATCTCTTGTTTATGATAATTTACATAAAGCTCTATACGCTACAGATGCATCTGTATACAGAAAAATACCCTTAGCAGTTGCCTTTCCTAAAGATGAAAAGGATCTTCAGCTTTTAATTGAGTTTGCAACACAAAATAAGGTAACATTAATTCCTAGAACAGCAGGAACCTCGTTAGCAGGGCAGTGTGTTGGAGACGGTATTATTGTTGATGTTTCCAAACATTTTACAAACATCATCGCTTTTGATGAACTCAATAAAACCATTACTGTAGAACCTGGAGTTGTTAGGGATGAATTGAATTTATTTTTAAAACCTTTTGGGCTCTTTTTTGGCCCAAACACCTCTACATCCAATCGATGTATGATTGGAGGGATGGTGGGTAATAATTCTTCAGGAAGCACCTCTATTAGATACGGAGTAACTAGAGATAAAGTTTTACAAATAGATGGAGTTTTAAGTGATGGGTCTTTGGTTTGTTTTAAAGAACTAAGCTCCAAAGAATTTAAATTAAAGACTCAAGAGCAGTCTTTAGAAGGAGAGATTTATGCTTCTATTTATAATGAACTTTCGCAAGAACAAGTTCAACAAGAAATAAAAAGTCAATTTCCAAAACCTAGTATCCACAGAAGAAATACTGGATATGCAGTAGACGAATTACTTGCTTCAGATTTATTTGGTGGTCATGAGGCTACTATAAACATTGCTAAACTATTATCAGGAAGTGAAGGCACCTTGGTGTTTTCAACAGCCATTACTTTGCAATTAGATATAGTTCAACCTAAAGAAAGTGTAATTGTTGCGTCTCATTTTAAAAGCATCAACGAAAGCTTAAAAGCTACTGTTTTAGCAATGAATCACGAGTTATTTGCTTGTGAATTAATGGACAAAGTTATCTTAGATTGTACTAAAAATAATCGTGAGCAGTCTAAGAATCGCTTCTTTATTCAGGGAGATCCTGAGGCCATTTTAATGTTTGAAGTTTCTGCCAATTCTATAGAAGAAGCTCAAAAAAAAGCAGATAAATTAATTGCTGATTTAGACAACAAGAATTTTGGATATCATCACCCTAAAGTAATAGGAGAAGATATTAAACGTATGTTTGATTTACGAAAAGCTGGACTAGGATTGTTAGGAAATATTATTGGTGATAAAAAAGCTGTGGCCTGTATAGAAGATACAGCAGTAGATTTAAACGATCTTCCAAACTATATTGAAGAGTTTACCAAAATTATGGACAAATATGAGCAAAAAGCAGTGTATTATGCTCATGCTGGGGCTGGTGAATTACATTTACGTCCAATTTTAAATTTAAAAAAATCTGAGGATGTTTCTTTGTTTAGAAAAATAACTACTGAAACTGCACTATTGGTAAAAAAATACGGAGGATCTTTTAGTGGTGAACATGGAGATGGAATTGTACGTGCAGAATTTATTCCATTAATGATTGGAGATACTAATTATCAATTATTGAGGCGTATCAAAAAAACATTTGATCCAAACAATATCTTTAACCAAGGAAAAATCACAGATGCTTTTCCAATGGATAAAAGTTTACGATATGACGTTGATAGAAATGAGCCTGAAATAAAAACAATTCAAGATTTTTCAGACAATCAAGGGATTCTAAAATTAGCTGAAAAATGCAATGGTTCTGGAGATTGCAGAAAACCTGCTTCTGCAGGTGGGGCTATGTGCCCCAGTTACAGGGCTACCAAAGATGAAAAAGACACTACACGAGCCAGAGCCAATACTTTACGTGAGTTTTTAACTAATTCTAAACAAGCAAATAAATTTAACCATCAAGAACTTAAAGAAGTTTTTGATCTCTGTCTAAGTTGTAAAGCCTGTGCATCAGAATGCCCTAGTAATGTTGATGTTGCTGCACTAAAGAGTGAGTTCCTATATCAATATCAAGAAGAAAATGGCTATTCTTTTAGAAATTCTATGTTTGCAAATAATGTTAAATACAACAAAATAGGAAGTCTGATTCCTGGTCTTACCAACTTAGTGTTAAATACTTATTTAACAAAGTCTATTATGGGTATTTCATTAAAACGCAGCGTTCCAAAATTAACACCAAAAACCTTAAAAGCTTGGTATAAAAAACAAACCCATTCTAGCAGTCAAAAAATTGTATATGTTTTCTGTGATGAATTTACCAATTTTTATGATACAGATATTGGAAAAGATACCATTACCGTACTAAAAAGATTGGGCTACAACCCAACTTTTATAAACCACCCAGAAAGTGGAAGAAGTTTTATCTCTAAAGGGTTTTTAAAAGAAGCAAAAGTTATTGCAAATAAAAATGTTGCTATTTTTAAAGAATTGATTACTGAACAAACACCTCTTGTTGGCATAGAACCCTCTGCTATTTTAACTTTTAGAGATGAGTATATTCGTCTGGCTGATGATGTGAACTCAGCTACTATTATTTCTAAAAACACCTTTACAATAGAAGAATTTATACTAAAAGAATTCGAAAAAGGAACTATTAGAACCAATCAATTTTCTACCGAAAAAAAGCTTATTAAAATACATGGGCATTGCCATCAAAAAGCCTTGTCTAGCACCCATGCTACTTTTTCAATTTTAAATATTCCTAAAAACTACAAACCTACTATTATGAATACTGGCTGCTGTGGAATGGCAGGTTCTTTTGGTTATGAAAAAGAACATTATAAGGTAAGCATGCAGGTAGGAGAAGACACGCTATTTCCCAAGATAAGAAATACCTCAAAAGAAATAGAAATTGTAGCTGCTGGAACAAGTTGCCGTCATCAGATTTATGATGGAACTAAACGAATTGCTAAGCACCCTATTACCGTTTTACGCGAAGCACTCGTTTAATTCTTAAACATTTAGAAAGAATACTCACATTTAAAAAAATATGAGTATGTGTTATGTGTTTAAGAAACATTAAAAATTCTGAATATGCTTTTACTGAAATGACTTTAGCAAATTTATTAACTTGCTTCAACTAACAGGTTAGATACTTCTAATGACTGCTTTAAATCAGTAATGAAATCTAGATACGCTTCTTTTCTTTTTGCTTCAAAAAAAGCACGATCATTACATATTTCATCTTTAATTCTCAACTGAGATTCATCTAAAATAGACTCATCTATAGATTGAATAGAAAATAAATATAATTCAATAATAATAGGTAATGAAGAAATTCCTTTGTCTGTAGCTATATAACGAGTACTCTTTTTAGTTCCTAAAGGATCTAATTTTTTTATAAAGCCTTCTGCTTGTAAATGTTTTAATCGGTTAGTAAGAACATTGGTAGCAATTTTTTCTTTTGAGCTTCTAAATTCTTTAAATCTTGTTTTTTTGTGCACGATCATATCTCTCAATAATAAAAGTGACCATTTGTCACCTAAATGTTGAACAGAAAGAGCAATAGCGCAAGTGTGTTTTTGGGAGGTTTTCACGGTTGTCTGTTTTAAATTAAATTTTGATTAAAACTACAAAAAAATTAGATACAATCAACAAAACTATTTCAGAATACTTAATAAAAAAAATCTATAAACATAGTACTAGTATACGGTAAACTAAAAAAGTCTAAAAAAAAGCAGCTCAATAATAAATTTTTAGAATGTTTTATTACCCTATAACTTTAAACTATCTAGACTAGATAGTATTGTCTGTATTTTGGCTACAGTATCAGATTCCTTTTTTCGTTCTAATATAATTACTTGCTCGGGTGCGTTTTTTACAAAACGCTCGTTAGATAATTTCTTTTGAATTCCAAAAAGAAAAGCCTTTGCTCTCTTTAATTCAGCCTCTAACTTCGTAATTTCTGCTTGTACATCAATATTTTCTATGGAAATAGGAACAAAGTATTCATTAGACTTTATTCTAAATGAAGCACCTTCAACTTTTTCTGACACCTCTGTTATTTTAGATGTGTTGGTTAGTTTCTGAATTAGCGTATTAAATTGATGGTTAGTTTTTTCTCTGTTTATAACAAACAACTCAATAGAATCTCTAAATGAAATGTTTTTATCTTTTCTAATGGTTCTAATTCCAGAAATAATTGCTGTGGCTGTATCAAATTTTGAAATAATTTCTGCATCAAACTCACTTTGAACTGGATATTTTGCAATAATTAATGCTTCTTCTGGGGTTCTATTTGCTATGTATTGCCATATTTCTTCGGTTAAGAAAGGCATAAATGGATGCAATATTTTTAAATTATTTTCTAAAATTCTAAGAACCTCATAAAAGGTAGTTGCATCAATTGGTTGCTGATATGCTGGTTTTACAATCTCCAATAGCCAAGAAGAAAAATCATCGGTAATTAATTTATAAATTGTCATTAAGGCATCAGATAAACGATACTTAGAGAAATGATCTTCTATTTCTGCCAAAGTTTTTTGAAATTTAGCTTCATACCAAGCCAAACCAATACTAGCTGTTGCTGGTTGCGGTAAACTTTTGTCTATCTCCCAACCTTTAATTAGACGGAATGCATTCCAAATTTTATTGGCAAACTGTTTTCCTTGCTGACATAAATCTTCATCAAACATTAAATCGTTTCCTGCAGCAGAACTTAACAACAAACCTACTCTAACCCCATCTGCACCATAGGTGTCAATCAATTTTAACGCATCTGGAGAATTCCCTAAAGATTTAGACATTTTACGACGTTGTTTATCGCGAACCAACCCTGTTAAATAAACATTCTGAAATGGTTTTTTATCTTTGTATTCATACCCAGCAATAATCATTCTAGCTACCCAGAAAAATAAAATATCTGGCCCGGTTACTAAATCGTTTGTTGGATAATAGTAATTAATTTCTTTATTTTCTGGATTTCTGATGCCATCAAAAACCGACATTGGCCACAACCAAGAAGAAAACCAAGTATCTAAAGCATCTTCATCTTGATGTAAGTCATCAATTGAAAATGACTTCTCTGCCTCGTTTGAAGAAACCGCTAGTTTCTTTTTAGCCAATTCAAAGGCTTCTTCTTTGCTTTCTGCAACTACAAAATCATTTTTGCCGTCTCCATAGAAATAGGCAGGAATTTGTTGACCCCACCATAACTGTCGAGAAATATTCCAATCGCGAATATTTTCCATCCAATGTCTGTAGGTGTTTTCAAATTTTTTAGGATACAAATTAATGGCAGTATCATCTCCTAAAACCGCATTAATCGCTGGTTTTACCAAATCTTCCATCTTTAAAAACCACTGATCAGACAATCTTGGCTCTATAACTGCTTTGGTTCTTTCTGAGGTTCCAACTTTATTGGTATGAATTTCTGTTTTTAACAAAAATCCTTTTTCTTCTAATTCTTTTGTAACTTCTTTACGTACAATAAATCTATCTTTTCCTTCATAATGCAAGCCAAATGAATTTAAAGAGGCATCATCATTAAAGATATCTATTACTTCTAATGCGTGTTTATCTCCTAAAACTTTGTCATTTTCATCATGTGCTGGTGTAACTTTTAAGCAACCTGTTCCAAATTCAATATCTACATATTCATCTTCAATAATTGGAATGACACGATTACACAAAGGAACTATTGCTTTTTTCCATTTTAAATGCGTGAAACGCTTATCTGTTGGGTTTATACATATAGCTGTATCGCCAAAAATGGTTTCTGGACGTGTTGTTGCAATAGTTAATACATCTTCACTTCCTTCAATTTTATAATTTAAGTAATATAAATTCCCCTGTCTTTCTTCGTGAATTACCTCCTCATCAGATAAGGTTGTTTTGGCTTCTGGATCCCAATTTACCATTCTAAAACCTCTGTAAATCAATCCTTTATTAAACAGATCAACAAAAACTTTTATAACAGATTCTGACATTTCTGAATCCATGGTAAAAGTAGTTCTTTCCCAATCACAAGAAGCTCCTAGCTTCTTAAGTTGGTCTAAAATAATACCACCATATTCATGTTTCCATTCCCAAGCATGTGCTAAAAACTCCTCACGTGTGAGATTGTTTTTATCGATTCCTTGTTCTTT
>Ga0206677_10004960_pt1 | contig 10679 bp, 8 predicted proteins | sample M130m12015metaG_FD_155475 | JGI IMG/M metagenome (GOLD analysis project Ga0206677, IMG submission 155475) | Ammonia-oxidizing marine archaeal communities from Monterey Bay, California, United States - M1 30m 12015 | ecosystem: Environmental > Aquatic > Marine > Intertidal zone | place: USA... | reverse complement strand
TCAAGCCCGCGAGGCAGTTCACACCATCTTCCGAAGGTCCTGCGCGTCATGAACGCACCCGTCGCACAAACGACTCAATCAAACATCCGAGGACTCGCCGGGCGCTTGGTGACCGATCGCGTGCTGACGGCTGCACAAGCCACCACCGCCGAGGAGAATGCGAAAGCGACGGGCGTCTCGCTGATGCGTTATCTTATCGACACCCTTGCTATTGACAGCCGCGCGCTGGCGGAGCCCGCCTCGGCTGAATTTGGGTTGCCGATATTTGATTTGGCCGCGATGAACCGCGATATGCTGCCGGATCAAAAAATCGATGCCGCGCTCATGATGAAATACCGCGCCGTGCCGCTGTTTCACCGCGGCGACTGTCTGTTCGTCGCGATCTCTGACCCGATGAATCAAGCCGCACTGGCAGAGTTCAAATTTGCTGCCGCTATAAATACCGATGCCGTCTTAGTGGAGGACCAGGCGCTCAACCGCCTCATTGACGAACTCGTAGAGCAAGCTGGCGGTTTTGATTCTGATATGGCCTCACTCGGCGGCGACGGTGAATACGATCTTGAGATCAGTGACGGTACGCTCGACGATGCCGATGAAGTGACCGACGCTGTGGACGACACGCCAATCGTCAAGTTCGTCAACAAAGTGCTGCTAGATGCCGTAAAGCAAGGCGCCTCCGATATTCACTTTGAGCCCTACGAAAAAGATTACCGAGTGCGGTTTCGGACCGACGGTATGTTGCGCGAGGTGGTAAAGCCACCGCGCAATTTAGCACCTCGCTTGGCGGCCAGACTCAAAGTGATGTCACAAATGGACATCTCTGAGCGGCGCGTTCCGCAAGATGGCCGCATCCAGATGAAACTGTCGCAAAAACGTGCGATCGACTTCCGCGTGAATACCCTACCCACCCTCTATGGCGAGAAGATCGTACTGCGTATTCTCGATCCCAGCTCGGCGCAAATCGGTATCGATGCACTCGGTTACGAAGCTGACCAAAAGCAACTCTACCTAGAGGCGCTGCATCGACCTCAAGGGATGATTTTAGTCACCGGACCCACCGGCTCAGGCAAAACCGTGTCGCTCTACACCGGGCTCAATATTTTAAATGAACCCGAACGTAATATTTCCACTGCCGAAGACCCTGTAGAAATCAATATGCAGGGCATCAATCAAGTGCTGGTAAACCCCAAGGTGGGGCTCAACTTTGCCGAGGCACTGCGCTCCTTTCTCCGACAAGACCCAGACGTCATCATGGTCGGCGAAATTCGCGATCTGCAAACCGCGGAGATTGCCATCAAAGCCGCCCAAACGGGGCACTTGGTGATGTCGACCGTGCATACCAACAATGCGGCCGAGACGGTCACACGTCTCCTGAACATGGGCATACCCGCTTTTAATATTGCCGCGTCGGTGACACTGATCATCGCGCAGCGACTCGCCCGTCGCCTCTGCAAGCACTGCGCCGAACCACACACTACAGTGCCTGAGGGTGCGCTCTTAGAGATGGGATTCACCCTCGAACAGCTCATCCATGCAACGATCAAACACCCCGTTGGTTGTGACCAATGCAAGGATGGTTACAAAGGGAGGGTCGGCATTTACGAAGTGGTGCGAATCACCAAACCCCTTGCTGCCGCCATTATGGATGGCGCGAACTCTATTGAACTAGATCGCGTGGCGCGCGAGGCGGGCTTTGACGATCTCAGACAATCGGCTCTGAAAAAATGTGCCGATGGACTGATCAGCCTAGAAGAAGTTAGCCGGGTGACAACGGACTGATCACCTAACATCCCACATGAGTGGAGAGAAGCGATGACAACAGACAGCATTGTATTTGTTTGGCGTGGTACTGACCGCAATGGACAACCCTCAACGGGCGAAGAAATGGCGAGTTCTGCTGCCATGGCACGCGCGCAGCTGCGCAGGCAGGGCGTCACCACTAAAACGGTGAGAAAAAAGGCTAAAGAATTCACGCTTTTTGGGCCAAAAAAGATAACGCCTGCCGATATCGCCATCTTCACGCGACAACTCGCCACGATGATGAAGGCAGGGGTACCGCTGGTTCAGGCCTTTACGATTGTCGCAGACGGCACCGAACATGACGGCATGCGCAAACTCATCAATGAATTACGCACTGACGTGGCCTCCGGCACTAACATTGCTGATGCACTGCGAAAGCACCCGCGACAATTTGACGAACTCTTTTGCTGTCTGGTCGCATCTGGCGAAAATTCGGGCACCTTAGAAACCATGTTAGATCGTGTTGCCACTTACAAAGAAAAAACCGAGGCACTCAAGGCAAAAATAAAAAAGGCCCTCACCTACCCGACGGCAGTCGTTGTGGTGGCTATCGTGGTGACGGCTATTTTGCTGGTCAAAGTGGTCCCTCAATTTGCCGAGACCTTTCAGGGCTTTGGTTCCGAGCTACCCGCGTTCACCTTACTGGTACTCGCACTCTCAGACTGGGTCCAAGCCTGGTGGTTGCTCTTACTCATTTCTTTTACGGTAGCCGGTTATCTCTTCTCACAGGCCAAACAACGCTATAAACGCGTATCAGACTGGGTCGACGCACTGTCTCTAAAACTGCCTGTTATCGGCACGATCGTCCACGATGCGGTGATTGCTCGTTTTTCTCGAACACTGTCGACCACCTTTGCCGCTGGAGTGCCATTGGTTGAGGCCTTAGATTCTACCGCTGGCGCAGCGGGTAACGCGGTCTACGCTCGCGGTATTAGGCGTATTCGAGACGATGTCACCGCAGGGCAAGCGCTCACGGCGTCGATTCGATCCACCAACTTGTTCCCGGTCATGCTGTTACAGATGATCGCCATTGGCGAAGAATCAGGCTCACTTGATGATATGCTCAGTAAAGTTGCTGATCATTACGAGGCCGCCGTGGACAATGCCGTAGACAGTCTGAGCTCACTCATGGAGCCCCTTATTATGTCAGTGCTCGGCGTATTGGTGGGCGGGCTGATGATCGCGATGTACCTCCCGATTTTCATGCTGGGATCGGTCATTTAAATGCCTTTCACAAAGCGGTAAAGGTCATGCTTTTCCTTTTATCAGATCCTGTCCTTTTGTCGCTGACCTGCGGCGTGTTGGGGCTGATCATTGGCAGTTTTCTCAACGTGGTCATTGTTCGCCTGCCGCGCATGATGGAATCGCAATGGCACAGAGACTGCTGCGAGCTGATGGATCAACCGATCCCCGCCGACACACCACTCAGTTTGGCCCACCCGAGGTCTACCTGCCCCCAATGCGGCGCTGGCATCCGGGCATGGCACAATATCCCGCTGTTGAGTTGGTTGGTATTGCGCGGACGGTGCGCTGATTGCAGTGCCGCAATATCGATCCGTTATCCACTCATCGAGCTGGTCACAGGAATACTATTCGCGGCAGCGGCTTGGCAATTTGGTTATAGCGCAGAGACGCTCAGTGCACTGGTGCTCATCGCGTTTTTGATTGCCTTAACCGGCATCGATCTCGACACCCAGCTTCTTCCAGATGCCCTCACCCTGCCCCTACTGTGGCTTGGGTTGGGCGTGAACTTATTTCAGGTCTGGACCACCTTACCCGCCGCTGTTGTCGGGGCCATGCTCGGATACGGCGCGTTGTGGAGTGTCTACTGGGCGTTCAAGTTGATTACTGGCAAGGAGGGCATGGGCTATGGTGACTTTAAGCTGCTGGCTGCTCTGGGCGCGTGGTTCGGCTGGCAAACGATTCCCCTCATCATTCTGCTGTCATCTCTCGTTGGCGCGCTACTGGGTCTCACGATCCTCGCGTTGACCCGTCAAGGACGCAACACACCGATGCCTTTTGGTCCCTATTTAGCAGGAGCGGGCCTGCTCGCCTTGTTTTACGGCGACACCCTAGTCGCACAGTACTTACAGTGGATGAGCCCTTAGCATGCTGCATGTGGGGATCACTGGCGGTATTGGCAGCGGTAAAACTGCGGTCACCGACTGGCTGGCTCAAAAGGGCATTACCATTGTCGACGCCGACGTGGTCGCACGGCTTGTGGTGGCACCAGGTATGCCCGCACTCGCAGAGATCGCCCACACCTTTGGCGCCGAGTACCTCCTACCCGATGGCCAGCTCGACCGGGCCGCATTGCGCCAATTGGTATTTGCGGACGAGCCAAAGCGAAAATTGCTGGAGGCGATCACTCATCCGAAAATACGAGAGGAGCTGGCGACCCAATTGCGAAACGCCAGCTCTCCTTACGTGGTGCTGAGCTCACCGCTCCTGCTCGAGGGTAACCAATCCGAGATGGTCGATATCACAGTGGTGGTCGATGTTCCGGAGTCGCTACAGATTGAGCGCACCATGGCGCGTGATCAAAACGATGAAGCGCTGGTCACAAAAATAATGGCCGCACAATGTGACCGGGAAACCCGGTTGAGTCGCGCCGACATTGTGATCGACAACAGCGAGAGCTTGGACACGCTGCACCACCGGACAGACGCCCTCCACCAGACTTTACTGGCGCGGGCGCATCATTAATCGGTTAGTAGTCTCGTCAGTATCGGCTGGTTTGCGTCAGGAAATGGCCAGTCAGTCAAATCAGCAGGCTGCTGCCAGGCTAAGGGCTGTCCTTCCATCCCCGACGGCTCACCCCGCCAGCTTGTGACGCGATGAACCGCTAAGCACACGCATCGATCACCATAATCATGCTCCAAGGTCATAAGGGGCTCGCTGATGAGCACTGTCACTCCCAACTCTTCTTTCAATTCACGCGCGAGTGCGTCAACAATCGTCTCGCCGGGCTCAACTTTACCGCCAGGAAATTCCCACAGTCCGCCCTGGTGGGTTTGAGGCGCGCGTCGTGTGATCAACACGCGGCCTTGAGGATCTATCAAAATACCGACCGCCACGGTGACCACCTTCAAAATCAGGTCCGATAATCCGCATTGATCTTGACGTAGTCATAGGACAAATCCGTGGTCCAGAGCGAAGACGCCGCGGACCCTTGATTCAGGTTCACCTCGATTATTAAATCGCGATCGGCCATGGCTGCTTGACCCGCCTCCTCGGTATAGGAGGCAGCGCGAGCACCCTCCTCTGCAATCAACACCCCATTGATATGAATTGATATGACGCTGGTATTCAGGTGCTCTACGCCGGCTCGCCCAATGGCCATCAAGAGCCTGCCCCAGTTTGGGTCTGAGGCAAACAGGGCGGTTTTGACTAAGGGAGAGTGGGCGATCGTTCGAGCTACCTGATCACAGGCCGCCTCAGAGGCACCCCCTTCGACACGCACTTCAACAAATTTAGTCGCCCCCTCGCCGTCGCGAACAATATCGTGCGCCAACTCAATCATGAGCGTCGTCAACGCGTCCAAAAATAGTGCTGTAGCCGGTGACTCTGCCTCCAACACCACAGACGATTTCCCGGTCGCAGACAGCGTGACCGCGTCATTCGTAGACGTGTCACCATCGACACTAATGCGATTGAAGCTAGCGGCAACAGCGGTTCGCAACAAGCTGTCGAGCAGAGCCGGTGCGATTTCAGCATCTGTGCCAATAAAGCCCAGCATCGTCGCCATATTAGGGCAGATCATCCCAGCGCCCTTGGCCATTCCCGTGATCACGCAGGTTTGTCCACCTAAGTCGATCGAGACACTTCGCAATTTGGCTCGCGTATCCGTCGTCAAAATCGCGGCGGCGGCACGCTCCCAATTGTTATCGCACAGGTCCTCCACCGCGTGAGGCAATGCCCGCGTGATCAGCTCAGCCGAGAGCGGCTCGCCGATGACACCTGTCGAAAATGGCAGAACCCGGTCACTCGCCGATCCGGTTAAATCCGCCACCGCTTGGCAGGACTCGCTTGCGACCCGCTTGCCATGCTCGCCGGTACCCGCATTGGCATTACCCGTATTGATTAACAGCCAATCAGACTGGCCTTGGTTCGCCTGGCTGTGTTCCGCGGCAATCAGGACCGGAGCAGCACGAAACGCATTCTGTGTGAAAACCACTGACGTACTCGCGCCAGACGCCAACGAGATCAGTACGAGATCATCGTAGTCGGCCAGTTTAATCCCGGCCTGTGCAACGCCTAATCGTAAGCCCGCCACAGGGTGAATCATCGGCACCCCTCATTGCACAGCATAACCATCGGACGCGGCATCATTAGGTGAGGGCACCGCAGCATTGCTTATACTTTTTACCGCTACCACAGGGGCAAGGATCGTTCCGGCCTACCTTGGGTTCCATCCGGGTCATCGGCTGCGTAGGCGGGGCCTGCGATGGCGCCACCGCCGAGGGATCAGCGGTCACTGGATTCGCCTCAGCATGTTCAAACGCCATACTTTGTTTTGCCGCCGCCTCGCGTCGACGCTGCTCGACCGCCGCTGCTTCGTCCGCATGCTGAACCTGCACATGACTCAGAAAACGAATCACCTCATATTTCAGGCGTTGCAACAGGCCCTCAAACAACTCAAACGACTCTCGCTTGTATTCCTGTTTCGGATTCTTATTAGCATAAGCCCGCAGGTGTATTCCTTGCCGCAGTTGATCCATTACCTGAAGGTGCTCTTTCCATAACGTGTCCAGCACTTGAAGCATGATCTGCTTCTCCAGCTGACGCATTCCCGGCCCAACACCTTGCGACTTTTCCTCGTAAGCAGATTGCACCGCCGCTAAAATCCGTTCGCGTAATGTCTCCTCGTGAAGGGCGTTGTCTTCTTCGAGCCACTGGCTGACAGGCATTGCCACGCCAAATTCAGCCTCGAGCTGCTTCTCAAGCCCGGGGATATCCCACTGTTCTTCCACGCTCATCGGTGGAACAAATCCATCAACAGCCTCACTCACCACATCGGCGCGGATTGCGGCAATGGTGTCTTCAATCTCATCATCCGATAACAATTCATCCCGCTGTCGGTAGATGATCTGTCGCTGGTCATTCGCGACGTCGTCGTACTCCAGTAATTGCTTACGAATATCGAAGTTGCGGCCCTCGACCTTACGTTGCGCTTTTTCGATGGCATTACTCACCATTCGGTGCTCAATCGCCTCTCCGCGCTCCATTCCCATCGCTTGCATGAAACTTTTCACTCGATCTGAAGCAAAAATTCTCATCAGGCTATCTTCTAAAGAGAGATAGAAGCGCGAAACACCCGGGTCGCCCTGACGACCCGATCGCCCTCTCAGCTGGTTATCAATCCGGCGAGATTCGTGTCTTTCCGTCCCAAGAATATGCAACCCGCCCGCAGCAATCACTGCATCGTGGCGCTCTTGCCACTCTGCGGTCAGCGCTGCTCGCGCAGCGTCGTCAAGCGCCTCCCCTTGCCCAGCAAGCTCAGCCTCTAAATTGCCGCCCAACACAATGTCAGTACCCCGACCCGCCATGTTGGTCGCAATCGTCACGATCCCCGGACGACCCGCTTGAGCGATAATTTCTGCCTCCTGCTCGTGATACTTTGCGTTCAATACTTTGTGCGCAATATCTTTGCGCTTGAAGGCCTCAGATAATTCCTCAGAGGTTTCCACCGACGCCGTGCCCACCAGAACCGGCGCGCCTAAATCAATACAAGACTGCACATCGTCAATGATCGCTTCGAACTTCTCGTCGCGGGTGAGATAAACCAAATCGTTCAGATCATCACGAAGCATCGGCACATTGGTTGGGATCACGACACAATCCAAACCATAAATCTGTTGAAATTCGAAAGCCTCGGTATCGGCAGTACCTGTCATCCCCGAAAGCTTGTCGTAGAGCCGGAAGAAGTTTTGGAACGTGGTGGATGCGAGCGTTTGGCTCTCGCTTTGAATATTCACCCCTTCCTTGGCTTCAATCGCTTGGTGTAACCCCTCCGACAACCGGCGACCCGCCATGGTGCGACCCGTGTGCTCGTCGATGAGAACGACCTGGCCGTCTTGCACAATGTATTCCACGTCACGCTGAAACAGCACGTGTGCCCGTAAGCCTGAGTGAACGTGATGCAAGAGCCCCAAGTTTGTTGGGGCATACAGCGAGTCGTCTCCCTCTAATAGCCCAGCGTCTATTAGCATCGCTTCGACTTTTTCATGCCCCGCTTCGGTTAATTCAATACTGCGTTGTTTCTCATCAACCGTAAAATCGCCCTCTTGCTCTTCTAACTCGGGCGTCAGCTTGGGAATCAATTGGTTAATCGCTTTGTAGAGTGCTGAGCTGTCCTCTACCGCTCCCGAAATAATCAGTGGCGTGCGCGCCTCATCAATCAGGATCGAATCCACCTCATCGACAATGGCAAACGCGAGCGTACCCTGATTTTTATCTGCCCGACTAAAGGCCATATTGTCCCGAAGGTAATCAAAACCAAACTCGTTATTAGTGCCATAGACCACATCGCAGGCATAAGCAGCGCGTTTCTCTTCCGGCGTTTGACCCGAGCGGACCACCCCCACGGTTAAACCCAAAAACTCGTACAGCGGGCTCATCCACGCGGCATCTCGCTGAGCAAGATAGTCATTCACGGTGACCAAATGCACGCTGTGATTGGGCAACGCATTGAGATAAGCAGGCAGCGTGGCGACGAGTGTTTTACCCTCGCCAGTGCGCATTTCGGCGATTTTTCCCGCGTTCAGTGCCATCCCGCCTATTAACTGCACGTCAAAATGCCGCATATTCAACGCACGCACACCGGCCTCTCGAACCACTGCGAATACCTCAGGCAGCAATTGATCGAGGGTTTCACCCTCCTCAAGTCGGGTGCGGAAGGCAGCCGTCTTTGCTCGCAAGCTGTCATCATCGAGCGCCTGCATTGCCTCCTCAAGGTGGTTAATGCGGGTGACAACTTTACTCAAACGTTTCAGCTCCCGGTCGTTGCGGGTACCGAATATTTTTTTCATGGTAGAGATCAGCATGGCAGTCTCACTGGTCAGTCAAAAGGGGAAACGCGTGGGAACGACACATCAAAGCGCCAGAGCGGCTGGTTTAGCGATGGGTCCTGCGGACATAAGAGGCCGGGTCTACGGCTCGTCCGTGTTTGAAGACCTCAAAGTGGACATGGGGTCCCGTCGACCTGCCAGAGCTGCCCATTAGGGCGATCACATCGCCGCGACGAACGAGATCACCTAATGTGACCAAGTTTTCTTGATTGTGTGCATAGCGGGTACTCAAACCATCGCCATGAGAGACCTCAATCATGGTGCCATAGCCTGCTTTCACGCCGCTCCAGCTCACAACGCCGCTAGCAACAGCAAGAATATCGGAGCCTTTACGGCCTGCAAAGTCAGCCCCCGTGTGCCAAGCGCGCTTACCCGAAATCGGGTCAATGCGGCTCCCAAACGACGAGGATTGCCAGCCAGATCGTATCGGTCTTCCAGCGGGGGTCGACTCGGTTCGCAACTGCTCCGACGACAGCAACCCTGCCAGCACCTCGAACTGCACTTCCCTACCGGCAAAATAATCCTCTAGGGCATCGTACTGCGTGTTGATCTCAAGGACGCTAGGCCCGCTATCAGTCTGCAACGGCACCGACGGACCACCCAGTGCTGGTGGCCCAGAAAAATCGAATTCACCCAACTCGAGCCCCGCCAGCTCAGTGAGATGCTGGCCGAGGGCGTCAAGGCGTGTCACCTGTGTCTGCAGCGTCGCCAGACGACGTGTCATGGCGGTCAGCCGCGACTGCGCTTCAACACTCAGTTGCGCCAATGCTTCTGCTCGCTCCGTCGCTTGCTGCTCTCGTATTGAGACACGAGATGACTGTTCCGATCTCACACCACCATCAAATCCGAACTGGTAGCTCACTGCGACCAATCCCAGAGGGACACCAATGACACAGGCAGACAGCAACAACCACGACCACCTACCCAGCTCCAGGGTGCGCGATGCGGCGTGGCGGTTGAGGAAAATTAACTTCAAGGTCGTGTATCGCAATATCGGGGTCGGAACTATGCCATTTTCAAGGGTTAAGTGAAACCGTTGAGCCCATCCTAAACCGGCTAAATTCCACTCAAACCAGCTGTAGCGTGTGCGGCAATGGCCAATTTAAGGGCGACGGGCGCTCGTTTTCGAAGGTGGCCCACTCCCAGCTCTGTTGTTGCGCCAACAGTGCTCGAACCAGTTGATTGTTCATCGCATGGCCCGATTTGAAACCATCATACTCAGCGAGTAACTGATGACCGGCGAGGTACAAATCCCCCATCGCATCCAAGATTTTATGCTTCACAAATTCATCGTCGTAGCGCAAACCCCCTTCATTGAGGATATGGAAATCGTCGATCACGATCGCATTATCAACGCTTCCACCTCGAGCCAAGCCTCGAGATCGCATGTACTCAAATTCATGAACAAACCCGAAGGTCCTCGCACGACTGATTTCTCGCACGAAAGTCTCAGTATCCATGTCTAAAGTGACCCGACCGGTCTGCTCGCGGAAAACGGGGTGATCAAAATCAATGGCGAAACTGAGCTTAAAGCCTTCGTAGGGGTGCAATGACACGGTTTTCTCGCCGTCGCTCACGGTAATGCTCTCAGTCACGCGAATAAACCGCTTTGCGGCTGACTGCTCACAAATGCCTGCTGTCTGCAGTAGATAGACAAAGGGGCCCGCTGAGCCATCCATAATAGGGACCTCGGGGGCATCTAAATCGATATAAACATTGTCGATACCCAGGCCACATAGCGCAGAGAGCAGGTGCTCCACGGTCGTGACCCGGCCATCGTCGGTACCAAGGCTGGTCGATAAATCCGTT